>OIWQ01003694.1_pt1 | contig 13424 bp, 13 predicted proteins | sample 1587571 | NCBI WGS metagenome assembly OIWQ01 (sample SAMEA3888910, study PRJEB22519) | human gut metagenome | biome: human gut; feature: human-associated habitat; material: faeces | place: Denmark | collected 2010 | reverse complement strand
GATAACCAAAAGGGTTGATACCTCGTGAGAAGTGTCAGCCCTAATTTATTTTCTTAGCAAAAGTTTTACCGGACAGTAATATTTTCCAAAAAGTAACATTTCTAACGAAGAAACGGCACTCCTGTTTTTTAGCGGTGGCAGGCGAGGGGTCAGAACAGTTCGTTGTACCAACTGCTCAGGTCGTCACGTATTTGCTTGTAGTGGCGGCATATGAAATCGACCAATCTTGAGGAGTAGCGTTGGGAGATGAATTCGTTTGCTGTCAGATAGCCATAGAAATTGCCGCGCGAGTCGACAACTACCGGAGGCGTTGAGGCATACTCGTTCCAAGGCGAGTAACTGCTGTACTCACTCCCGTAGGTCCCGTATTCGTTCCAGATAGACTTGCTGCTGTATTTGCTTCCGTAGGTCCCGTATTCATTCCATATCGACTCGCTGTCGTAGCAGTCGGCGTTCAGCTTTCCGAGAAACACATCATGGTCGCTGCCGCCATAGATGAGCAGCGTCTGTGCCTGGAGCGAAATCACACTCAGGAGCAGCGTCAATGTTATAATCGCACGTTTCATGGCATTATTATTTTACTTTCACCAATTTAAGACGCAGACTGTTGAGCACCACCGTCACCGAACTTACCGCCATTGCGGCGCTTGCCCACATAGGGTCGAGCATTACACCGAACAGTCCGGCGGCAACCGGCAGCCCGATAATGTTGTAGATGAATGCCCAGAAAAGGTTCTGATGCACGATGCGCATCGTTTTCTTCGACAGACGCACAACGCGCGGCAGCATCTGCAGGTCGGACGTTGGCAGGGTCACCATCGCTGTCTCAATTGCAATGTCGGTTCCGTTGCCCATGGCTATCGATACATCGGCACGTGCCAACGCAGAGGAGTCGTTGATGCCGTCGCCTGCCATTGCCACGATGCGTCCGCGGTGTTGCATGTCGAGGATATATTTTTCCTTGTCGGCGGGCAGCATCTCGGCCTTGAAGCCAGTAGCACCCACTTCCTCGGCCACTCTTGCGGCAGAGGCGTTGTTGTCGCCAGTGAGCATATACACCCTCAGACCGAGCCGTTTCAGCGAGGCGATTGCCGGCGCGGAAGTTTCCTTGACCATGTCGGCAAGCACAAACACCGCGAGCAGGCGGTTGCCACAGCCGAAATAGATAGTTGTGCCGCCGTGGGCGTTGGCTTTTATGTCGGAATTCTTAACGTTGCGTTCGTGTGCCATCAGCTCGCTTCCCACCCAGTAGAGCTGTCCGTTGTGGTGAGCTTCCACACCTTTTCCCACGATTGCTGCGAATTTGTCGGTATTGGAAGGCGTGATGCCGCGGTCTTCGAGCGAAGCCACAAGCACACCGGCAAGTGGATGTTCCGACTGCTTTTCGGCGGCGAGCATCACCCCGAGATCCTCGTCGGTGGCGTCGGCTGAAATCTTTGCTGAAACCACAATCGGTTTGCCTTCGGTTATGGTGCCGGTTTTGTCGAGCACGATGTCGGTAGCCTTGCAGATGCGTTCAAGGGCGGTTGCGTCTTTGATGAGAATGTGATGCTCGGCGGCTTTGCCGATACCCACGGTGATGGCTGTTGGCGTGGCGAGTCCGAGAGCGCACGGGCATGCGATTACAAGCACCGACACCGCGCAGATTACGGCTGTCGCCACACTTCCTCCTGCGATAATCCATCCTATAAGAGTGATTGCGGCAAAGGTGACCACCACATAGGTGAAATAACGGCTTATCACGTCGGCTACTCTTTGCACGGGAGCCTTGCTGCCCTGAGCGTCGCGCACGGAATCGACAATGCGTGCCAGCAGGGTGGTGTCGGCGTCGGCAGTGACGCAGACGGTGATGGCGCCGTTCTTGTTGATTGTTCCGGCAAACACCTTGTCGCCTTTATGTTTTGCCACCTGCATAGGTTCGCCTGTCAGCATACTCTCGTCAACATAGGTGTCGCCTTGACTCACCGTTCCGTCGACAGGGATTCTACCGCCCGGCTTCACGAGGACGATGTCGCCGGCGTGGATGTCTTTGATGTCGACAAGGCGCGAGCCTCCGCAGTCGTCGAGCACGGTTGCGTTGGATGGTTGCAAGTCGATAAGCGAGCGGATGGCAGACGATGTGCTGTTTTTGGCCTTTTCCTCGAGCAGCCGCCCTGTCAGCACAAACGCCACAATCATCGTCGCGGAGTCGAAATATACGTGGTTTCCCATGCCGTGCTTGGCGGCAAAGTCGGGAAACGCTATCTGGAATATGCTGAACACCCATGCCGATGCTGTGCTGAGAGCAACGAGCGTGTCCATATTTGCCGAGCGTTGCTTGACCATCTGCCAAGCCCTTTCGTAGAATCGCCGTCCGCAGTAGGCGAGCGATACGGTTGCAATTATGGCTGTTGCCCATTGCCATGTGGCTTGTGTGCCGAGCGATGTCATCGAAATCGACATAACGGCTATGGCTGTTGCCCATGCCGCCGCAAGTCGGATGATGTGGTTCCGATACTTTTCGCGGCGCAATTCTTCCTCATCGACGTCGCCGTCGGTCACAAGGCCGTAGCCGGCAGCCTCCACGGCGGCCTTTATTTGCTGTATGTTGATTATTCTTGGATCGAAATGCACTGTCAATTCGTTGGCGGCGAAATTCACTTTCGCGATGCCGACGCCTTTCAGGGCCTGCACGGTGCGCTCCACATTGCTGGCGCAGACCACGCAACTCATATCGGTAACTTCAAATGTCTTCTTTACCATAATGCAAAATCTTTAGTGTAAAGTTACGTCTTTATGCGTATATTTGCAAAAAAATAGGCGTAGATTAATGATATTCTATTTCTCAGGAACTGGCAACAGTGAGTATGTGGCGCGCCGCATAGCCGCTGCGACAGGCGACGGGGTGTCTTCGATTGCGGAATGTGTGGCACACCGCCGTTTTGATTTCGACGCCTCGAAGGAGCGTCGTGTGGGCTTTGTGTTTCCAGTGCATTTCTGGGGCTTGCCGGCGATTGTGGCGGAGTTTTTCGAAGCGTTGACACTTGCGGATGCGGGGCGTTGCTTTGTCTATACCGTCGCCACCTACGGTACGTCGACCGGACAGACTGGTTGGATGGCTCGCAAAACGTTGCTGGATAAAGGTGTGGCTGTCGATGCCGGTCTGTCGGTGCGTATAGTGGACACGTGGACTCCTTTGTTCAATCTGACCGACAAGGGGAAGTGCCGCCGTCGCGAGGCGTCGGCCGAAAAGGAGATAGACGCAGCGATAGGCAGAATTGTGGCCTGCAGGGGCGGAAACACAGAGAGAATGAGAATACCGCATGTGATTGCTGGTGTTTATCATGCCACCTACGGGAGCCAGCGGCAGACGCGGCATTTCCATTTGATGGCAGACCGTTGTGCCGGTTGCGGACTTTGTGCCGACCGATGCCCGTCGTCGGCGATAGAGATGCGAGACGGCAAGCCTGTGTGGGTCAAGTCGCAATGCACATTGTGTCTGCGCTGTTTGCACCATTGCCCGGGATTTGCCATCCAGTATGGCAGACACACTGTGCGGCATGGGCAATATGTGAATCCTAATGAACGAAAAAGATAAAAATAAACAATGGCAAAAAAACGGAATCCGAGTTTTGAGATATTGAGGGTGGTGGCGATGTTTCTCATCGTCGTGTGGCATTTCCTGATGCACGGAGTGGGGCAGAAGCCCGACGGCATCACTTCCGACATCCCGTCGCTTTTCAACCTTTGCTCGATGGAGATGATAGGTTGCCTTGCGAAAGTGTCGACCAATTGCTATATCCTGATAACGGGTTATTTCATCATACATCAGACATCTCCAAAGTGGGAAAAGATACCGAAGACGTGGGCGCCGATAGTCTTTTATTCGGTGCTGTTGTTCTTCGTCTTCCTGCTTTGCTCAAATCTGCGTCTTGGATGGGACGATTTCGGGAAGTCGTTTATGCCGATATATTTCAACCGCTATTGGTTTGCCACCCGCTATGTGGCGCTTGTGGCATTGGCTCCGTTCCTCGCCATCGTTGCGCAGGCGTTGACACGCCGGCAGTATCTTGTGATGCTCGGAGTGATGGCGGTAATCAATTTCGATTTCCTTCTCGGCGACCAGATGAGCGGCAACAATTCGCTGCTGTGGTTCGTATTCCTGTTTTATGTGGGTGGCTACATCAGACTGCATTTCAACCACGAAGGCGTAAACCATTTCGGCAAACTGTATTTCCTTGTGGCGATAGTGCTGGCTGCGATATTCCTTGTGAAGACGTTCGTGCACTACGGGGTGTGGTCGTCGCCGATGATGGCTGACTATCACGACAACAACGGCATCCTTTTCATCGCTGCACTGATGCTGTTTCTCTGGACAGCGCGCTATAAGGCACCCGACACGTGGCTGGTGCGCTTCCTGGTGCGCATAGCGCCGTTGACGTTTGGCGTGTATCTTATCCACGACAACATCTACGTGCGCCGCCTGTTGTGGCACGACTGGCTCGACGTGCATTCGTGGCTTCACTCATGGGCGTTTGTGCCTATGCTTGTGGCGTCGACGGTGGGCATTTTCTTTGCCTGCATAGCCATCGATTCCGTGCGCGACCGTCTATTCCGCCTGCTGCGTGTGAACGACCGTATCGACACTCTTTTTGCAAAAATTAAACCCAAAAACAACGCAATATGATTATCAACGAACGCGATTTACGCCACCAGTCGGTGGTTGAGGCGGCACACCGTATGATGACGGCTGCCCGCACCGCTCCCAAGGCAAAGGGTGTGGACATCATTGAGATAGCACTTGTAGAGGAGCGCGAGGATTTGGAGAAACTGGCGGAGGCTATGCGCCGACGCAGCGAGGAGACTGGCTTCAAATTCCTGCTTCGCGACGCAGACAATATTCTTCAGGGCGAGGCAGTGATACTCATTGGCACGCGCCGTCACACGCAGGGCCTTAATTGCGGTTATTGCGGTTATTCAGCCTGTGTGCAGAATCCAGCGCAGAATCCGTGTGCCCTCAATTCCATCGATGTGGGCATCGCCATAGGCTCTGCCTGCTCCGTGGCAGCCGATCTCCGGATTGACACCCGTGTGCTGTTTTCTGCTGGTTGGGCGTCGGAAATGTTGCCGTGGCTTCCTGGATGCTCGCAGACCATAGCCATCGCACTCAGTGCCTCGTCGAAAAGTACATACTTTGACCGTAAACCGAAAGAACAAAGATAGACAGTTAGAGCGGTGGCTACACGCTTTGGAAATTCATGTCTGTTCCGTTGTCTCCGGCAAAAAAATTGGGCGGAAGAGTGATTATATCGTATTCCGAAAGAAGGAAAAGAACGAACATAATGTCAAAAGAGACAACGGCAAGTATTGTAAGATATTTATCTGAGCTGTCATCGTTGAATATTTCATAGATTAAAAAAGCATTAGCTAAAACAATGATGGCTATGAATAAAGGAATAGGCATACGTTTTTTTGTTTTAAAGTTATGTGGCAATGAATCCTTTTGGAATAATGTGGTGATGAATTGAGGTGTGGTCGTGCCTAAAAGGAGGTTTGTTGTGATGAAACGTCACTTAATAAATAGATTTAGATAATGATAAATTCATCAATTCATAATTTATGGGCTTCGGACTCCAGGTCGTTCGAGCCCATTAGAGATAATTATCAGTCTGCTAACGAGGGATGGTCTTATTCTAATTTATGGCAAGTATGGTAGTTTGACAGACGGTGTTTGTCAAATTCAGTTTGCACTTTCTTGGTCGCATTATGGCAAAACATTTTCAAGCAAGCTTGAATGTTTTTCGCTCACCTTGCACTATCTTTTAATAAGATAGGCTTCGGTTCGGGAAAGAAAATTGAGCAAGCTCTTTTCTTTCCACTCACCTTGCTCTATCTTTGCAAAAGGTATAAACAATAAAAATTCTAATATTATGAAGAATATAGAAGTAGGATACTGTATTAGACGTGATGGCAATGTGATTTTGCAAGATGTTGCTTCGGTTAAAATTACAGACAGGCAGATTCCGGAAATTGCAAAATACATATTGAGCGATGTTGAATATCAGACGGGTGAGCTTGTCTGTGTCCCGAGCAAAATATATGACCGAATTACGTCGTCAGTGTACGAAGATGCTATCTCAAAGTTGGGCAAACGGAAATATGCGCTTTATGGCGACGATGAGGTTGAGTTGGAGGAATTCTTGCCCGATTCTCTTTTGAAACTGTTGCCGGAGGAAGTTGTTGCCGTTCTGCCGTTTGAAAGCAATCTTGAAGATGAAGAGTCGGATGTGGAGGAAGAGAAATGTGTCAAGAAAGGGTGTGAATTGCCAGAACCAGACAATAGCAACACTCTGTATCTTGTGATTAAACAAGTGTACTTTGACCAGATAATCGCAGGTACAAAAACGGAAGAATATAGAGAGGTAAAATATTCTACTTACAAAAAGTATGTCAAGACGGAAGATGACGGCAGCGTGATGTTTAGTGACGCGATTTCTGATGAGGAGCTGTCGAAATATCAATGTGAAGACGATCTGAACATCTACAACAATGGAGTCTGTCCATTGATCCCTAAGAACTGGTGTTATCTGAATCTTGCAGTCGGCTACAATAAAAAGCGTGACACGGCATTGGTGGAAGTTGTCGACATAACATTTGAGGCGGAAACTGACAAGTCTGGTAATGTCGTCCGCTTTGATTTTGATGAATCAGACAACGTGTGCTTCTCTCCAACGGGGAAACTATGCCTGTGGATTGCCGTGCTCCATTTAGGAAAAGTTGTAAGGAAGGAAATTGTTTCAAAATAAAAAGGTAATGCCTGCCGCGTAGTGTGAATGCAGGCGTCTAAATAAGCATAAAAAAAGCCGCACCCTTTGAGGATGCGGCTTTTCTTATGAATTGTATTCTCGAGGATTACTTGCCTTCCTTAGCGAGTTTTTCCTTGAGGGCTGCGAGAGCAGAGATGTCGCCGAGAGTAGTTTTCTCGATAGGAGTGCTCATTGCAGGAGCCTCTTCTGCAACTTTTGCTTTCTTAGCTGCTTTCTTAGCCTCAGCCTTTTCTGCACGAGCTTCATCTTCGAAGATGCGGCTGTGAGAGAGGATGATGCGCTTAGAGTCCTTGTTGAATTCGATAACCTTGAAGTTCAGCTTCTCGTCAACCTGAGCCTGAGTTCCGTCTTCCTTAACGAGGTGCTTAGGAGTAGCGAATCCTTCAACGCCGTAAGGCAATGCGATAACCGCACCCTTTTCGAGCATTTCAACGATAGTACCCTCGTGGATGCTGCCTACAGTGAAGATAGTTTCGAATACGTCCCAAGGATTCTCTTCAAGCTGCTTGTGGCCGAGGCTCAAGCGGCGGTTGTCCTTGTCGATTTCGAGAACTTGAACGTCGATGTCGGCACCGATCTGAGTGAACTCGCTCGGGTGTTTGATTTTCTTAGTCCAAGAAAGGTCAGAGATGTGGATCAAGCCGTCAACACCCTCTTCCAACTCAACGAATACGCCGAAGTTAGTGAAGTTGCGCACTTTTGCAGTGTGCTTAGAGCCAACAGGATATTTCTCCTCGATGTTTGCCCATGGGTCAGCCTTGAGCTGCTTGATGCCGAGCGACATTTTGCGCTCTTTGCGGTCGAGTGTAAGAACTACTGCCTCTACCTCGTCGCCCACCTTCATGAAGTCCTGAGCCGAACGCAAGTGCTGTGACCAAGACATTTCAGAAACGTGGATAAGGCCTTCTACGCCCGGAGCGATTTCAACAAACGCGCCGTAGTCTGCCATAACGACAACTTTGCCTTTCACCTTGTCGCCAACCTTCAAGTTTGGATCCAAAGCGTCCCATGGATGTGGCTGGAGTTGCTTCAAGCCGAGGGCGATACGCTTCTTCTCGTCGTCGAAGTCGAGGATAACAACGTTGAGCTTCTCGTCCAATTTCACAACCTCGTTCGGGTCGTTTACGCGACCCCAAGAAAGGTCTGTGATGTGGATCAAGCCGTCTACGCCGCCAAGGTCGATGAATACACCGTAAGAAGTGATGTTCTTGACAGTACCTTCCAATACTTGACCTTTTTCCAATTTGGCGATGATTTCTTTCTTCTGTTGCTCGAGCTCTGCCTCGATGAGGGCTTTGTGAGACACGACAACGTTTTTGAACTCTTGGTTGATTTTAACAACCTTGAATTCCATAGTCTTACCAACGAATACATCGTAGTCGCGGATTGGCTTGACGTCGATCTGAGAACCTGGCAAGAATGCCTCGATTCCGAATACGTCTACGATCATACCACCCTTTGTGCGGCACTTGATGTAACCCTTGATGATTTCGTTGTTCTCGAGAGCCTCGTTGACGCGGTCCCAGCTGCGTGCAGCGCGTGCTTTCTTGTGAGAGAGGATCAACTGACCCTTTTTGTCTTCCTGGTTTTCGATGAATACTTCAACCGTGTCACCAACTTTCAAATCAGGGTTGTAGCGGAATTCGCTCATAGGGATGATACCATCTGATTTGTAGCCGATGTTTACAACAGCCTCGCGTTTGTTCAACGCAATAACTGTACCTTCGATAACTTCCTTGTCTTTTACTGTGTTCAAGGACTCATCGTAGGTTTTCATCAACTCTTCGCGAGTTTTGCCTGTCTCGACCTGGCCGTGTTCGTACGAATCCCAATCGAAATCTGCAATAGGAGAATTTGTTAATTCGCTCATTTAAAAATAATTGTTAATAAAATAAGTTAATTTAGTAAGTTAGACATTATGTTAATAATAGTCGGCTGCAAAGGTACGCATAAATTTCTATACTACAATAACTTTGCTGTATTTTTTTAGTTAAATCAATCCGAAATGACGCAGGGCGTGGGCGATGCCGTCGCTGTCGACTGCGGTGGTGACAAAATCGGCTGCGGCCTGTACATCGGGGAGGGCGTTGCCCATAGCCACTCCGATGCCGGCATGGCGCAGCATAGGGGAGTCGTTGCCGCCGTCGCCGAATGCCATCGTCTCGCTGATGGAGATGCCGAAATGGGCTGCCATGGCTGCTATTCCGCTTGCTTTGTCGGCTTTGCACGATGTGATGTCGGTGAAAGTTGGATACCAGCGGGAGCCGTGGCTCGACGGTGCGCTGGCGAGCAGCTGGGGCTCTTGGCTTGCGGAGACAAACACGGTCATCTGCACTATGCCGTGCAGCAGCAGCGGCGTGATGTCGTTGCCCACGGGAATCGACGGAACGTTGAGCAGTTTCTGCAGTTCGTCGACAAGAGGAATGTCGGGGTTGCACAGCAGTATTCCGTCAATGCCTACCACAAGCAACATCGCACCCATGCGGTCTGCTTCCGCCTTGATCGACAGGGCGTCGGCCTCCGGGATGGGATTGCAAACGATGTTGTTGTCGCCGGCATAGCAGTATGCGCCGTTTGTCGTCACATAGCCGTCGATTAGATGGCTGATTGCCGACAGGTTGTTTATAAGTTGGCGCGGACGCCCGGTGGCGATAAACACTTTCAAGCCGTTGGCTTTGGCTTGCTCGAGGGCATCGACTGTCGATGCCGAAATCTCGTGGGTGTTGAAACTCACGAGTGTGCCGTCGATGTCGAAAAACAAGGCTTTTGTCGTCATTGCATCAGGTCCTCTTCATCGTATTTCTGAAACAGGAAGTCGTTGTAAGGGAAACGCTTCATGTGGATTTCCTTTGCCATTTCGTATAGGCGCGACTTCAGTTCGTCGATGTTTATTCGTTCGCGTGCGGAGATGAATATGCAGTTGTCGTTCATCTTTGCCATCCACGTTTGTTTAAGCTCTTCCAGCGGAATATTCTCACGCAGGCGTGGGGTCAGGTCGTCGTCGTCCTTCTTGACGTAGGTGAAGGCGTCCACCTTGTTGAACACCAGAATCATCGGCTTGTCTTTCGACTCGCATACCTCCTGCAGGGTGCGGTTGACCACTTCGATCTGTTCCTCAAACTGAGGGTGGGATATGTCGACCACGTGCACGAGTATGTCGGCGTCGCGCACCTCGTCGAGCGTCGATTTGAAGGAGTCGACAAGGTGGGTTGGCAGTTTGCGGATGAATCCGATAGTGTCGGTGAGCAGAAACGGAAGGTTGTCGATTATCACCTTGCGCACCGTGGTGTCGAGCGTGGCAAACAGCTTGTTCTCGGCAAATACGTCCGACTTGCTGAGCAGGTTCATAAGCGTCGACTTGCCCACGTTGGTGTAGCCCACGAGCGCGATGCGCGTCAGCTTGCCGCGGTTTTTACGCTGTATCGATTTCTGCCGGTCGATGTTTTTGAGTTCCACTTTCAGACGCGATATTTTGTCGAGGATGATTCGTCGGTCGGTCTCTATCTGTGTCTCGCCCGGACCGCGCATGCCGATACCGCCCCGTTGGCGTTCGAGGTGTGTCCACATTCGCGTGAGCCGCGGCAGCAGATATTGGTATTGCGCCAGTTCCACCTGAGTGCGTGCGGTGGCAGTCTGCGCGCGCTTTGCGAAGATGTCGAGAATCAGGTTTGTGCGGTCGAGGATTTTCACCTTCAGCTCATTCTCGATGTTTTGCACCTGCTTTGATGTCAGGTCGTCGTCGAAGATGGCGAGGTCGATGGCGTTGTCCTCGATGTATTGTCTGATTTCCTCCAGTTTTCCCTTGCCCACGAATGTGCGTGGGTTGGGGTTGTCGACGCGCTGCAGAAACCTCTTCTCCGACTTCGCGCCAGCCGTCTCGGCGAGAAAGGCGAGCTCTGCCAGATATTCGTTGGCTTTTGCCTCGTTCTGGGTTGGTGTGATGAGTCCGACGAGCACAGCGCGCTCGCCGATGTCTTCTGTTATTGTTTTCTCGTCAATCATATCTGTATCGTAAAGGTAAAAACAGGGGAGCCGCAAGTCGCGCTCCCCTGACACTCCCTAAAAAAACCTATTGGTTGCGAATCGCTTCGCTGTTATTTTTTCTCTACTTTGTTGTAACGCTCGTTGAGAATCTTTACAATGTCGTTGGTGATGTTGGGGATTCCGTTGACATAGTATGTGGCTTTCTTGTCGAGCACCACAGAGATACCGTTCTTTTTTGCATATTCGCTGATGCACTTGTCGATAGAGTCGTTGAGCTGCTTCAGGCTAAGGTTGTTTTCGTTGAAAAACTTGTTCTGAAGGTCGTTCATATGGCGTTCGGCATCGTAGCCCATCTGCTGGTATTTCTGCATGTCGGCCTTGTAGCTTTCTTCTGTGAGGTAGCCGTTGTTGCGTCCCTTCTGCTCGATTTCCGATTGGAAGCGCTGCAGTTCGGCGGCCTTTTGCTGGCGCACGTTCTCCAACTTGTTCTGTGCGCGTTGGTTTGCTTCAAAAATGTCTTTGGCAAAGTTGTATTTGGCGGCGAGAGAGTCGCTGTCGATATATGCCATTTTCACTGTTGCCGGGACGTTTGCCTGAGGTTGTACGGCGGATTTCTCCTCCTTAGTGCATTGGCAGAGCAACAACACTCCGAGCATCAACGCAGCAACATTAATCACGCGGGTAATTTTCATTTTGGTTTATATATTTTTTAATTTAAGTTTTTCATTTCTTCATGACGTGCGCACTCAATATTGTGCTTTCTCATCGCCGGATTGTCGTGGATGTGGCCTGATGGGAACTTTCCATTTTTCACGAAAAGCACTTTCACGCCCAAAAGGATAATACACAGCGCAATAACGCAAATTGAAAGCAATATTGTTGCCATTCCATCATAAATTTAGGTGCAAATATATGAAAAGGAGGTTAAATTTTGCGTCTCTCTCAATTTATTTTTATACCTTAGAGGGCGAAAAAAAAGATATTTAACAATATTTCAAAAATAAGAGCGTTTAATTTTAAATTATAAACAACTATGACCATTACTGACCTCGAGCCAAAATTAGTTTTTGGCATCTTCGACGAAATCACTAAGGTTCCGCGCCCATCAAAAAAGGAGGGCAAAATCCGCGAATTCCTTCTTGAATTTGCTAAACGACACAACATCGAAGCCAAGACCGACCCAATCGGCAACGTGGCTATGCGTGTGCCGGCAACGGCGGGTAAAGAAGGCGCTCCGACAGTGGTGCTTCAGGGACACATGGATATGGTGCCCAACCAGACCAAGCCGGAAACACATAATTTCGACACCGATCCGATTTTGACTGAAGTCGATGGCGAATGGCTTCATTCAAAAGGTTACAAGACTACGCTCGGTGCCGACAATGGTATCGGTGTAGCTATGGCGCTTGCCGCTTTGCTCGACAAGTCGTATGAGCACGGCCCTATTGAGACTTTGTTTACTGTGGACGAGGAAACGGGTCTGACTGGCGCGAAAAATCTCGGCAAGGACATGATCACCGGCAACATTCTTATTAACCTTGACTCTGAGGACGAGGCTCAGATTTTCCTCGGTTGCGCCGGCGGTATCGACACTCTCGGACATTTCGACTATACCGACGCTCCTGCTCCTGCGGGATATCAGTTCTTCAAATTCTCGATTCTTAAATTCAAGGGCGGACACTCTGGTGCCGACATCCACTTGGGACGTGCGAACGCCAACAAGCAGCTTGCCCGCTTCCTCTTCAGCCTATATCGCGCATATGACGGTCAGGTGGCTGTCGCCGACATCAACGGCGGCGAGCTACGCAACGTTATCCCTGGCAACGCTTATGCCGTTATCGGTGTGCCTGCCGACAAGAAAGAAGACCTCCGCAAGCGCGTGAACGAGTTTGCTGCTGTGCTTGAAGAGGAGTTCAGCACTATCGAGGGCAACCAGGAAGTGACGCTTGAAACTATCGATACTCCTGCAACGGTAATCGATGCCGACACAGCAAAGCGTGTCGTATGGTCTGTCAACTCTATCCCTAATGCGGTTCAGGCTATGAGCCACAGAATAGAGGGTATGGTCAACACTTCGACCAACACGGCGCTTATCCGCATGGACCGCGACAAGCATGTGATTACGGTCACCACTTCGCAGCGCAGCGAGGAGGAGAGCCGCAAATACGACATCGCCGGTCAGATTTACGCGCACTTCGATCTTAGTGGCGCGCGTGTGGAGCAAGGCGACGGATATCCAGGATGGACTCCTAACATGAATTCTGAAATCCTCAAGGTGGCTGTGAAGGCTTATGAGGATCTTTATGGAATCACTCCGCTCTGCACTTCTCTCCATGCCGGACTTGAGTGTGGAAACTTCCTGCTCAACAATCCGAAGCTTGACATGATTTCTTTCGGCCCGACATTGCGCGACGTGCACACTCCTAAGGAGTCGATGCACATCCCGGCTGTCGACAAATGCTGGAACCACTTGCGCCGCATCCTTGAGATGATGGCTGACGAGAAATAATAGCATCTGGTTGAACAATAACCCAATTACGGGTGTTTTATCTTGGTGACACGCTTGTCACGGCGGATAAAACACCCGTTTTTTTTATGTTCCAAACATTAATCAAACCACGACTATGGAAAAAT
>OIWQ01003692.1_pt1 | contig 13428 bp, 10 predicted proteins | sample 1587571 | NCBI WGS metagenome assembly OIWQ01 (sample SAMEA3888910, study PRJEB22519) | human gut metagenome | biome: human gut; feature: human-associated habitat; material: faeces | place: Denmark | collected 2010 | reverse complement strand
TAGCATTAAGTGATACAGAATTAGCATCTTTTTATGAAGGATTAATAGAAATAACTGCGGCAGAAAATGAATATATTTTACTTGAAAATAATAATCAAATTGTTGATAAATATTGCTTTCAAGATGGAAAATTACGCAAATTAAAATTTAAACAATTAGATAATAATTTTACTGGAATTATAAAACCTCGTAATATACATCAAGAATGTGCAATGGATTTACTTCAAGATAGAACGACACCAATCAAAGTACTTACGGGGCGTTTCGGTTCTGGTAAAACTTTATTAATGATTACCCACGCTTTGGATTTAATCGAACGAGGTCAATTTCAAAAGATAGTTTGGGTAAGAAACAATATTGAGGTTAAGAATACAATACCACTTGGCGCTCTTCCAGGTGATTTATTTGATAAACTTTTATATTTTGCTATGCCCGTAGCCGACCATGTTGGTGGCTTAGATGGTCTTGAACATTTAGTTAGTAATAATCAATTTGAAGTTCAACATCTTGGTTTTATTCGTGGTCGTGATATAAAAAACTCAATTATAATTTCAAGTGAAGCAGAAAATCTTACAGTTGAACACGTACAATTATTAATTGGTCGTGTTGGAGAAGGTAGTGAATTATGGTTAGATGGTGACCATAAGCAAACTGATAAAGAAATATTTAAAACTTCCAGTGGTCTTGGCGCCGCTACTGAAAAATTAACTGGACAAAGATTATTTGGTTATGTTCATTTAGAAAAATCAGAGCGTAGTGCGACAAGTGCATTAGCAGATTTACTGGATTAGGAAATAAAATATAATTTTAATTTATGAGGAGGTATATAGTATTTTGACGGATAAAATAATTAATTATATTAGTGAAACCCCAGAAAACACTAATCCAGCTGTTTTACACACACTATTAGGAGATTTAAATAAACAATCAGATTGGAATCAGAATGATAAAACACAACCTGATTATGTGAAGAATAGGCCGTTTTATACAGGTGATCTTGTTGAGACTGAAATTGTTCCCCAAATAACAGTTACATTCTCTGAAATGGCCGGAATGATGGGATCGACTTTGCTTGAAAGTTTTGACGCAGTTGAGGGGCAAACTTACACAATCTCGTGGGACGGCACAGATTATGTTTGCACCTGTATTTTATATAATGGCGGTCAGTTTTTTGGAAATCTTGGAGTCTTTGGCTTTGGTGATGATACTGGTGAGCCGTTCACATTTGTACACGGAGAAATGTGGGAGGTATATACAACAGAGAGCGAAACAGAACACGTAATCGGAATTACGGGTAACGTCGCTCCAATTGCTAAGATCGACAAAAAGTATTTACCGAAATTTAGCGAAGTATTGCCAGAACCATTTTGGGAGAAGTACCCAAAAGAAAAACTGATTGAAATTTGTCAGGAATTTAACAACGGTAAGGTTTTTATTTATAGCATGGCAAATGGAGGAGCATCATTGTTGTTATACGCGTTTTACTATGATACGGTTGGATTTCGATTTGTTTTTACAGATATTTCTGAAATGACAATGGTACAAGGCTCCCCTGGCAATTGGACGAAAAGCAGCTTCACATACTCGTGGACTTGATAATTGAGGTGAGCTAATTGATTGAAGTTAGTTATATTAACAAAGCTTTAATAGTAGAATGCGTTGATATTAATTCTCTAAAATATTGGGCTGATTGTAAGGCTCCCATTAATGAATAATTATATAGGAGGTAATTATGGCTGAAATAAAAATGAGTTATATTTTTATTGAAAAGCAAAAGCATGAATCGAAAACAATGCGGGAAATTCTGTTAGAGATAATAGACAATACTGTAGAAACACGGGATGATGAATTTCTTAAAGTTGATAATGTAGATGCTAGTTATCGCATTATTCAAAAGAAAAATTCTAAACGATGTTTTTTAGAAATGACTTCGAAGGAAAGAGTGACTCGATCCATTCCGGCATTACAAAAGATAGATAAAGCTCTTTTTACATCAAATCAGCAGAGATACTATCATAGTATCCGAGATTATGATGGAATATCCGAGAACTTTTGTAAAAAGTTATATCCGAAATATGCAGAATTTGAGAGAAAATTAAGGAGTTTGGTACTTTTTATTTTGACGAAAGCATACGGAAGTAACTGGAGAACGGAAACCGTTTCTGAAGAAATGTTAAGTGTATTGCAAGAAAAAGCACATGGAAACGTTTCTTTGAACGAGACTTTGGAAAATATGGATTTAGTTACTTTGGAGAAATATCTTTTTGAACAAAGACATGTAGATTATCCTAATATTATAAATGAACAGTTATCCCCGAAATGTTTGGAGAAATTAAAAAAAGAAGAAATATGTGCGATTATTGAAAAAATGAGACCGACCAGTCTGTGGGAACGTCATTTTGAAAAATTCGGCAGTCAAGAATCTTGGATGAAGAAAATTGATGATGTTCATAGTACACGAAATAAAGTTGCTCATCAAAAAACAATTTCAGTTGAAGAATTTACAACAATCAACAAAAAACTCAATAGTGTTAATAGGGATTTGACAAATGCTATTGAGGGTATTAGAGAAGAGAACTTTACCGAATATGGTGTTGTAGACATATTAGGAAGCTTTGCTACTATAGCGGGTAAGTTGGTAAAAAACATTGTGGGATCACAAGCATTTAAAGATGTTGTAATAGGTTTTAATGCAAAGGTTCAAGAAATGCTGAAACCAATGACAGCTGTTTACAAGAGTAGTGTGGCAGATGCTTTAAATTCTGTTGGAAAAGCTTATGCAAATATGAATTTAGGAATAACTCAATCAGAAATGATAAAAAGTATGAACGCAATGGCAAATAGTTTTTCGATATCAAAAAAGGTTGCGGATAGTTTATCAACTACAACGTCGCTTGCAGGTGGTTTTACAGCTACGAAAGCAATGGCAGATAGTCTTGCATCCACCAAAGCTTTAACTGAAAGTTTTGCAGCATCACGGATGTTAGTAGAGAGCACTAAGACGGCTGAAATGCTACAGAAGTCTTTTGCAATCCCTAAATGGGAACATATTAGCCCGATAGTATCGCTTGAAGCTGGAGAACAAATGGAGGAGTTTGATGAGAAGGCGGTTGAAGGAGATGATATCTCTTTGTGTAAGGTGCAGAAGGGTGGTGAAGAAATCATGAAAGCCATCCGTGATGAGCAACCGATAAAGATCGTTTCCCGCGAACAGACATTGATGGGCGGGATTTTCAACTAATAAAACCATACAGTTATTATGAAGCATTGTTTTATGTTTCTTTTGGGAGTATTTCTGTCCGCCACTCTTTGCGGACAGAATTATTCCAGTGAAGTGGTCTTTCTGCAACAGCAGGGAAACACATTGACTGTCCGTGCCCTGGGTATCAGTGAGAAGAAGAAAGAGGCGGCAAATATGGCATTGAAGTCTGCCTTCTATACCTTATTCTATACGGGGGTGGATGGAGTCAATAAGGGAAATCCGATGGTTTCTACTGCAAAACCTGACTATGACCGCCGCTTTTTCGATGAAAACCGTTATTCCGTGTTTGTTAAGGACTATACAGTTACGGAGGGACCGGAAAAACAAGGTAAGCAATACCGCTGCACGGTGGAAATGACTATTCTGTTCGATGCTTTGCAGAAAGATCTGAATCGGAATAAGGTGCAGACTAATCTTGGTATGGCAGTGGGCACTCCCAACAGTCAGGTAAGTTTGCCTACGGTGACGGTGGTTCCTTATACCAGGGAAGATGAAGATATACGTGCTATCCTGGATCACAATCAGATGTTGAGTTATGCCGTGAGCAAAATGACCAGTGAGTTCAGTTCACGCGGATATAAGACGAAAGATTTCCTTGCCCAACTGAAACGGGCGAAACGGAATGACGTACTGACAGCCGGTACTCAGTCTGATGCCGTAACTAAGATGATTCAGAATATGGGTGCGGATATCATTGTGACTGCCAAAGTGATGACAACCACTGATACAAGACGTCAAAGCGAAGTGTCGCTGGAGCTGACGGCAACTGAATTTCAGACGGCAGGCAATCTGGCAAGCGCCACTTTCCAAAGTGGTAAGTACGTCACTACAGATACCATTAAGCTGACGGACTATGCTCTCAAAAAGGTAAAAGATGAGTTCTTTACCAAGTTGCAGGCTTCTTTCAATGACATTGTGAAGAATGGTCGTGAGATGGCTATCCAAATGGTACTGGCGAAATCTATCACCGACTGGGATTTTGACCAGCCGTTGCCCGATGGAAGCGCAAGTTTCAAGACCGTATTGGAAGACTGGTTGCAGGTTCACGCCTTGAATGGTGTTTACGATATGAGCCGCAGCAACGACAAGGTGATCGATATGTCCGTACAAGTGCCAATTTGGGATGAAGCGCAGGGACGCGCTTATACCATTTCCCGCTTCAGTACCGAACTGAAGAACTTCCTCGATGAGAAATTAGGGGGAGAATATGTTGCCTCTGTAGTTACAATGGGGCAAGGGTTGACTGTAACCATTAAATAAATCTGCATTTTATGAAGAAGAATAGATTTCTATGGGCTTTACTGCTGCTCGTTTCGCTGGGTGCGGCGGCGCAGGATAACATTCATTTTGTGGCGGGTACGCCCACGCAGAAGGGATTAAGCCAGAAGAACATGGATGCACTGAAACTGAAAGTGGAGCAAATTATTGCCCGCAATAATGCCGGAACTGCTTCACTTTACAATGCGTTCGTCATTCAGCCCGAACTTGTTTTCGGAGAGACGAAGAAGACGGAAGGATTACTGCGGGACGTGACGCTGGTTACAGGTGAGTTTTCATTGACTGCCCGCAATAAGTATGACGACAGTGTATATGGAACGGCTGTTATCGAGGTACAGGGAGACGCTACCGGGAGTAAGGACGATGCGATTGCTTCGCTTATCTCCGGCATCAAGGTTACCGATCCGGCTTTTGTACGTTTCATCCGCACTACACGTAAGCGTATTGCTGATTTCTACCAGCAGAATTGTCCTGTCATCATTAAAAAAGCGGAGGTGCTGATAGATGCCGGGCTCTTGAATGAAGCTGCGGATTATTTGTCTATAGTTCCCGAAACGGTACCTTGCTACGATGAAGTGTTGGGTCTATTGCAAAAGATAGGGAAGCGGGAGCCGCAAGAATCACCTGTTGCTCCTGAACCGGCTCCCGAAGAACCGGCTTCCCCGGAACCTGCTCCGGAAGTGCAACCTACTCCTGTCGCAGAGCCTGTGACGTCTCCCGAACCGGTTGTCGTGCAGCCTGAGAAGTCTCCTTTGCCCGAATGTAAGATTTCGGTTTCCTGCAATGACCTTTCTTTCGAACTGGTGTCTTGTGAAGGCAATGAAACGGCTGAAAGTATTCGTGTCTATGCCCGCTTCACCAATACAGGTGTGACGAATAACAGTGCGACTATTCGTATGACTTCGGCGATTGATCCGGATGGTGCGACCTTTACTAATTTCTCTCAGATAGAGACGAATGGCTGTACTTCCTGGACTTATGGAAACAAGATGCCGAAAGGTGTCAGAATAGGTAAGGTGTTCGAAATCAAAGGTGTCAGTACTCCTTGTGCTACACTTTCGTATGTAGAAATGACGGTGGATAACTGTAAAGTGATTATCCATAATCTGCCCGTTGATTGGAAATAAAGAAAGGAAAACCGCTTATGAAGATGAAAAGAATAGGAATTACGGTTGCCTTGCTTTTCTGCATGGGAACAGTTTCATTGTTTGCCCAGGCATATAAAGTCGTTGAGAAGAGTGATAAGAAAGCTCCCGTCTGGTATGAGTCTGCGGAGTCCGGCTATATCGTGGCTTCTGCTGAGACTGGTTCGATGGAAGAGGCGCGTCAGCAATGCCTGGAAAGCGTGAAGAGACAGATTATTCAAGCTGTGGCACAGAATGTCGAGTTCTCGGATTCGCATACAGTGAAACAGACTTCCGGTAACGGTGACCGTATCACGGAGTTTGTCGATCAGTATATGGCCGAAGGTTCTACCCGTGCGGCTTCTTTACCTTTTATCAAGGGGATCTCACTTTCTAAAGTCGATGGGTCGTATTGGGAGAAACGCCGTGATAAGAAGTCCGGTAAAATAACGTACGCTTATGCGATACGCTACCCCTTCCCTGAAAGTGAACATAAAGCGTTGGTCCGTCAGTTTGAAGAGCAGGACCGTGCGATGGAGGACTTGATAAAGAAGATGGAAGAGCATATTTCTGATATCTCTTCTGTGGAAGAAATAGACCAGTGCATCACAAAAATGCGTCCCGCCGTAGAATACTTCTTCGATAAGACACGCCGCGAATGGGCGGAAGGTGTTGTTCAGAACTACCGGAAATTGCCAACCTTTATCACTGCCGAAGGAAAGTCGGACGGCAAGGATGCTTATATAGTCTCCTTATTTATAAAAGGAAAGAAGATAACTACGGCTGCTATGCCGAAACTTACTTCTAACTGCGCTTCCCAACTGAAAGCTGTGCCATGTGGCGAAGACATTCTGATAACTTATAATAGCGAAGACTGTCTGGAAGATGAAGAGAACTTTGTGGAACTGACATTTAAGATGCCGGGAAAATCACTGAAGCATAAGTTCTATTTTCAGATGAAATAAGTTTTCACCACAGAGTAACACAGAGTCTCATAGAGTTCTATTCTTTTGATTTCAAATTGATTAAACTCTGTGAGACTCTGTGTTACTCTGTGGTGAATTATTTTTGCGCCAGCTGTTTTACTTCCCCATTCTCTTTTTCAAACCGGTAGTTACCACCTTTCTCACTCAGTTCAAACAGGGATAGCTGATCCGTTGCTTTATCCACAATCAACAATGCGCTCTGTTCGGCAAAACGTTTCACATCCATACTGAATGGTTCTTCGGTTATTTTCTTATTCACCAGCACGCTGTCATTAATCATTAGTGACAGGGAATCTCCAATAAATCCTTTTTCCAGGGTGATGGTGTACGTTTCAATAAAGTTCCGGTCTTCATCTTTCTGCTTCTGCAGGCGCAGGCTCATGTAAACGAAGATGACGACAACGAAAATAACTGCAAAAGCCAAGATGCCGTTGCCTACCATAAATTGTTTGTTGGTATTCAAGTGGTGTGCCATAATTGTAAGAAATTGAATGCTTGCGCAAATGTAATGATTAAAATTGAACGTACAGACAATCTTTTCAACAATTAAGAAGCCGCTCTTTAAAATTATTTGCCTAATATTGCAGCTACAAACCTTTAAACAAATATGCCATGAAAAGGAAAGTGACACTTCTGTTGCTATTATTCTGTATGTTAACCCTGCATGCGCAGGAAGTATATAAAACCGTAAAAGACCTGCCGTATATTGCCAAGTCCGAGACTGACGCTTACCGGAAGGAACGTTGCAAACTGGATGTCTACTATCCGGTGGACAAAAAAGATTTTCCCACTATCGTATGGTTTCATGGCGGTGGTCTGGAAGGCGGTGGAAAACACATCCCCCAGGAACTGATGAACAGAGGCTTTGCAGTGGTGGCGGTGAACTACCGTCTAAGTCCCAAGGCCAAGAATCCCGCTTATATTGAAGATGCTGCGGCTGCCGTGGCATGGACATTCAACCATATAGAGGAATATGGCGGCAGTAAAGACAAGATATTTGTTTCCGGACATTCCGCAGGCGGCTACCTTGCACTGATATTGGCTATGGATAAGAAGTACATGGAAGCTTATGGTGCGGATGCCGATAAAGTGGCGGCTTATCTTCCCGTCAGCGGACAAACAGTGACTCATTTCACGATTCGTAAAGAACGCGGGTTGCCGAACGGTATTCCTATTATAGATGAATATGCCCCGGTGAACCGTGTGCGTAAAGATACCCCTCCTGTCATACTGATTACCGGAGACCGTAATCTGGAAATGGCGGATCGATGGGAAGAGAACGCTTTATTCGCTTCCGTAGCGAAGAATATCGGCAATAAGAAGGTGACTCTGTATGAGTTGCAAGGCTTCAATCACGGCACAGTACTCGAACCTGCCTGTTTCCTGATTATAAACTATATTCGTGAACATTGATATATACATACTTATGAAAAGATTTACAGCTTTAACTGTCGCCTTGCTGATTGGTGTGACGATGTTTGCACAACAAGCCCTTTGGGGAACTGCTCCCGTGGTATCTCCCGAGATTCATGACAACAATACCGTAACCTTCCGCTTCAAAGCACCAAAAGCGGTGAGAGTACAGCTTACAGGAGATTTCCTGCCTGTACAGAAGAATGCTAAGTTCGAGGCTCCCGGAATTGTGGATCTGAAGGAAGGGCAGGAGGGTGTATGGGAATATACTACTCCCGAACCTCTGAAACCGGAGCTTTACAGCTACTCTTTCATAGTAGATGGCTTGCGGATGAACGATCCCGCCAATGTCTACCTGATCCGTGATGTGTCCACCTTAACCAACGTATTTATCATAGGCGGTGATCGTGCCGATTTTTATAAAGTCAATCCGGTGCCTCACGGAACCGTCTTCCGGATATGGTATGATAGTCCGGCGCTTGGTCTGGAACGTCGTATGACGGTCTATACCCCTGCTGGTTATGAAACCAGTGGCAAGCGCTATCCCGTGCTTTACCTCCTTCATGGAATGGGTGGTGATGAAGAGGCATGGATTTCCCTGGGCCGTACTGCACAGATACTGGACAACCTGATTGCACAAGGGAAAGCAAAGCCTATGATTGTAGTAATGCCGAACGGCAATGCTTCACAGGAGGCTGCTCCCGGAGAGTCATCCCGTGGAATGGTTCCCCCGACAATGCAGTTACCCAAGACAATGGAGGGATCTTATGAACAGGCGTTTCCCGAGATCGTGAAGTTCATCGATAAAAACTACCGTACGATAAAGAGTAAATCCGGTCGTGCCATTGCCGGTTTGTCTATGGGTGGTTTCCATTCTTTGCATATTTCCAAGCAATATCCTGATATGTTTAATTATATCGGACTGTTTTCTGCTGCCATTATGCCTAACAAAGAGGTGTCTTCACCGATATACGAGAACATGGAAGGAAAGCTGAAAGTGCAGTTTGACAAAAATCCCGCCCTTTACTGGATTGCCATCGGTAAGACGGATTTCCTCTACAAAGCCAATGAGGAATACCGTAAACTGCTGGATGAAAAGGGATATAAATATACCTATTATGAATCGGACGAAGGACATATCTGGAAGAACTGGCGTATTTATCTGACGGAGTTCGTTCCGATGTTGTTCAGATAAGAAACTTATCACCACAGATTACGCAGATTGACACGGATCGAATACAATATATATAAATAATCTGTGTGAATCTGTGTGATCTGTGGTAACTTTTGACATATCTTTGCCTCCGAAAACCCAAAAACAATACCATGAATAGAAAATTAATCTTATCCGCAGCCCTCTCCGGGCTGATGTTGGCCGCTACGGCGCAAACTACAGTGGCTCCTGCCATCCCAAGAGACGGGAAAATAGAAAAGAAGGTAGAAGCCTTGCTCAAGAAGATGACCCTTGAAGAGAAGATTGGGCAGATGACCGAGCTTACCATTGACGTCATTACCAAACGTGATAATTCGACCCAAGAATTTCAGATAGACGATGCTTTGCTGGATACCGTTATCGGCAAATACAAAGTCGGCTCTATCCTGAATGTACCCCAGGGCGTTGCCCAATCCAAAGAGAAGTGGGAAGAAATCATCCGGAAGATACAGGACAAATCGATGAAAGTCATGGGTATTCCTTGTATTTATGGCGTAGACCAGATACATGGAACAACTTATACATTGGGCGGAACTTTTTTCCCTCAGGGCATCAATATGGCAGCTACCTTCAACCGCGAACTGGTGCGTGAAGGTGCCCGCATCTCCGCTTATGAAACCAAGGCCGGAAGTATCCCCTGGACCTATGCTCCGGTGCTCGACCTGGCACGTGACGCCCGCTGGCCCCGTCATTGGGAGAACTACGGCGAAGATTGCTACGTGAATGCCGAAATGGGGCGCGAAGCCGTATTCGGTTTCCAGGGCAGTGATCCTAACCATATAGGAAAGCAACAAGTGGCCGCTTGCATCAAGCATTATATGGGTTACGGTGTGCCTGTTTCCGGTAAAGACCGTACCCCTTCGTCCATCACCGTGCAGGATATGCGCGAGAAACATTTCGCTCCGTTCCTCGAAGGTATCAAGGCAGGTGCTTTGTCTGTTATGGTGAACTCCGCCATGAATAACGGGCTTCCTTTCCATGCCAACTACGAACTGCTGACCGAGTGGCTGAAAGAGGACTTGAACTGGGACGGCATGATTGTGACCGACTGGGCGGATATCAATAACCTCTACACCCGTGATAAGATTGCAGGCAGCAAGAAAGAGGCTATCAAGATAGCTATCAATGCCGGTATCGATATGTCGATGGTGCCTTATGAATGGAGTTTCTGTACATACCTGAAAGAGTTGGTGGAAGAAGGCGAAGTGCCGATGAGCCGCATTGACGATGCTGTACGCCGCGTGCTGCGCATGAAGTATCGCTTGGGCTTGTTCGAAACACCTGCTTATAATCACAAGGATTTCCCCCTGTTCGGAGGTAAAGAGCATGCCGCGGCTGCTTTGCAGGCTGCCGAAGAGTCTCTGGTCTTATTGAAGAATACCGATCACATCTTGCCGTTACCCAAAGATAAAAAACTGCTGATTACAGGTCCTAATGCCAACTCCATGCGTACGCTCAACGGTGGCTGGTCTTACACTTGGCAAGGACACAGGGCGGATGAATTAGCGGCGGATTATAACACCATTCTTGAATCGTTCACTCAGAAGTTCGGTGCTTCCAATATCATCTATGAGCCGGGTGTCACTTATAAGGAAGGTGGCGCATGGTGGGAAGAAAATGCTCCGGAAATAGATAAAGCCGTAGCTGCTGCCGCCAATGCGGATTATATCATCACTTGTGTGGGTGAGAACTCCTATTGCGAAACTCCGGGTAACCTGAACAACCTCTTCCTCTCCGAAAGCCAACTCAATCTGGTGAAAGCATTGGCTGCCACCGGAAAGCCGGTTGTTTTGGTTCTGAACGAAGGCCGTCCGCGCATCGTCAACGAAATAGAACCGTTGGCAAAGGCTGTTATCAACACCATGCTTCCGGGTAACTATGGAGGTGATGCTTTGGCAAACCTCGTGGCAGGAGACGCCAACTTCAGCGGTAAAATGCCTTACACTTATCCGAAGGAAATCAATTCATTGTTCACTTACGACTACAAGCCGTGCGAAGACCTTGAAAAGATGTCGGGTGCTTATGATTACGATGCCGTGATGTCCGTGCAATGGGCATTTGGTTACGGATTGAGCTACACGACCTATGCTTACAGCAATCTTAAAGCGGATAAAACCAACTTTACGGCTGACGATGTACTTACTTTCACCGTTGATGTGAAGAACACCGGTAACCGTATCGGCAAGGAAAGCATTCTGCTGTTCAGTAGCGATCTGATCGCTTCCCTGACTCCTGATATCCGCCGCCTGCGTGCTTTCGAGAAAGTAGAACTGCAACCGGGAGAAACGAAAACCGTTACGCTGAAAGTGAAAGGCTCCGACCTTGCTTTCGTGGGTTATGATGGCAAATGGATTCTGGAAAAAGGCGACTTCCGCATACAGACGGGTAATCAAACTTTGAATATTACTTGTACGGATACCAGGAAATGGGATACGCCGAATAAATAAAAATATATAAAAGTTCAGGTACATTTTACCTCCTATGGATAGAGCCAATAGTTCCCTTATTTCGAACTATTGGCTTTCTAGTATGCAGAAAGATAGTAAAAAGCCTGTATTACTTACGCTCCGTTTTTATAAAAGAGTGGAAATAGCATCTTGTTCTGTCTTCTAAAGGAATATAAATACGGAATATTGAATAATATACTGTCGTTATACAGACTTTATGCAAGATAACTATGCATCTTACGCCTCAAAACTATATATCTAATGTCTGCTATCTATATATCTAACGCTTACGATCTATATATCTAATACTTGCCATCTATATATGGAACGCCTACGATCCATATATCCAATGCAAGCCAACAGTTTATGGTTGCCAAACCGCGTCTGTTTTATTTTTCAGCATTGTCCGTATTTATGTATCCCTCTGTCAGTCTGCCGGATACACTTTTTTACTTGCGTATTTCCATTCAGACCGGCGGAAGGACGGATATACGGCATTCTCCTTATGCATAAAATACAAAATGTCAGAATCGACCTTGCCATATCGAAGCGGTTTTACAGAAGTCATTTGCATTACTTTCTTCTTTCAGGAGCGTTAAATCATTCTTTTTTTCTCTAATATTTTGTAGTCGAATAGATTATTTATATCTTTGCAACCGCAATGGATGAAAGGTGGAGGGGCAATTAAGCTCCTTTTTTTGTTCTTATATAGTTAATCAATGGTAGAAAAGAAAACTGTTTGTCAGATTGTTGACGAGTGGCTGGACGGAAAAGAGTACTTTCTGGTGGAAGTAGCTATCAGCCCGGACGACAAGATTGTGGTGGAAATTGACCACAAAGAAGGGGTTTGGATTGAAGATTGTGTGGAGTTGAGCCGATACATCGAATCCAAGTTGAACCGTGAAGATGAGGATTATGAGTTGGAGGTAGGTTCTGCCGGTATCGGACAGCCATTTAAAGTGTTGCAACAGTACACCAACCACATCGGAAAAGAAGTGGAAGTGCTGAGAAAAGATGGACGCAAGTTGTGCGGCGTGCTGAAGGCAGCCGATGAACAGCATTTCACTGTAACTGTAGAGAAGAAAGTGAAACCCGAAGGAGCCAAGCGTCCCCAGCTGGTGCAGGAAGACGAAATGCTTGCGTATGATGAAATAAAATATACTAAATACTTAATCAGTTTTAAATAAGACTATGGCCAAGAAAGTAGAAACTATCAGCCTGATAGATACATTTTCGGAATTTAAGGAACTGAAAAATATCGATAGAACCACCATGGTGAGCGTGCTCGAAGAGTCGTTCCGTAGTGTGATCGCGAAGATGTTCGGCACCGATGAGAATTACGACGTAATTGTGAACCCGGACAAGGGCGACTTCGAAATATGGCGCAACCGTGAAGTAGTGGCGGATGAAGACCTGGAAAATCCGAACTTGCAGATTGCATTATCGGAAGCACAGAAAATAGATGCTTCTTATGAAGTGGGCGAGGAAGTGACGGATGAAGTAATCTTCGCGAACTTCGGACGACGTGCCATCCTGAACCTGCGTCAGACGTTGGCCTCTAAAATTTTGGAACTGGAAAAAGACAGTATCTATAATAAATATATTGATAAGGTGGGTAATATCATCAATGCGGAAGTATACCAGATATGGAAGAAGGAAATGCTGCTGCTTGATGATGAAGGAAACGAATTGCTGCTGCCCAAGA
>OIWQ01003686.1_pt1 | contig 13444 bp, 7 predicted proteins | sample 1587571 | NCBI WGS metagenome assembly OIWQ01 (sample SAMEA3888910, study PRJEB22519) | human gut metagenome | biome: human gut; feature: human-associated habitat; material: faeces | place: Denmark | collected 2010 | reverse complement strand
TTTTAGCCTGTTGAAACTATAAAAAGAGACTGCCCAAAACTTGTTAGACAGTCTCAGCAACGAGTTGTTGGCATTTGTCTTAAAGTTCTCGATGTCGTAGGCGTCAGCCATATCCGACAGGTTCTGACCGCCCTTCAGAGCATCGTCAGAGGCGATGTCGCCAATAAACCACTCACTGAAGTATGTGCTGTTGAATTCCCATGCGAGCGGAGTGTAGGCAGCGTTGACCGCACGGATTGCCGCCTTTCCCAGAGCGAAGTAGTCCTCCGGGGTTGATTTTCCAGGCTCTTCCTCCTTCAGCCAGTCGTTGCAAGAAGTGGCAGCCACCAGGAGCGCCGCTCCGCAGAATGCTTTCAAAAAATATTTAACCTTCATAGTTGTTTTTTCGATTTTAAGTTAGAAAGAGATGTTGGCTCCAAAGATGAATGAACGTGCCTGAGGATAGTTGCCATAGTCAACACCGCCGCCCACTTCCGGGTCGAAGCCGGTGTATTTTGTGGCTGTCAGCAAGTTGCTTCCCTGCAGGTAAAGGCGGCATGACTCCAAGCCAATCTTGCGGATTGCAGCGGTCGGGATAGTGTAGCCGAGTTGCAGGTTTTTCAGGCGGAAGTATGATCCATTCTCGAGGAAGCGGTCTGAGACATAGTAGTTGACCGAGTTTTTCGGGTTTGGAATCGAGCCGTCGTAGTATGTCTCGCCAGCATCGTTGGTGTGCTGCATCCACGCGTTCTTCATAACAGGGCTGAGCACGCTGTTGGTGCCTGTACCTTCAAGACGGTGACGGAGCTGGTTGTAGATTTTGTTGCCTGCCACGCCCTGGAAGAAGAGTTGCAGGTCAAAATTCTTCCAATTCATTCCGATATTGATACCATAGTTGATTGAAGGGATTGAAGAGCCAAGTTTCACGCGGTCTTTGTCGTCAATCACGCCGTCGCCGTTGTTGTCTTTGTATTTTGAGTCGCCGGCATGGAACGGAGTTGTTGTCGCATTGTAGCCGTGCAGATAGTCGAGCACCTCTTGGTCGGTCTTGTAGATACCTTCATACTGATATCCCCAGTAGTAATACAATGGGTAGCCCTGGTCGACAACCATCACGTTGCTGTAGTTTGAGTAGATTGGCGAACCACCGTTAAGTCCGGTGAGCTCGTTGTCGATAAACGACACGTTGCCGCCGATAGAATATCCGAAATCACCAATCTGGTTGCGGTGTTCGAGAGTGATCTCCACGCCGCGGTTGCGCACTGTTCCGACGTTGCTCATTGCCGAGTAGCGGTTGCCCACGTGAGCCGGAGCGGTGACATTCATAAGCATATCCTTTGTGTTGCGGAGGAAGAAGTCGACAGAACCTGTGAGTTTGTTTTTCCACAAACCGAAGTCCACGCCGGCACTCCATTGTTCTGTGTTTTCCCAGTGTCCGCCATTGTTCACCCAAGTGAGCACTGTGGCACCGTTGGCGAGCTGCTGGTCTTTACCAAACACATAGTCAACAAATGTAGGGCCATCGTCAAACACCTTCAGTGTAAACGCGCCGTTGCCGATGTTGTCGTTACCTACGCGACCCCATCCTGCACGGATTTTGAGAAGGTCGAGATTGTTGAAATCTTTCATGAAGCTTTCCTCGCTGATTTTCCATGCCAAAGCGGTTGATGGGAAATAGCCCCAAGGCTTGTCAGGGAACTTGCTTGAACCGTCGGCACGGAAGTTGACCGTAACGAGGTAGCGGTTGTTGAAGCTGTAGTGCAGACGTCCGAGCATTGACACGCGGCGGTTGCGCGAGATTGAGTCGGCAGGACGGCCGAAATCATCGGTCACCTTTGAAAGGAACCAGTTTTTCTCAACAGGGTTGAGAATTGTCGAACCAGAGCTGCTGATTCCGTAATAGTTGTATTCCTCGACTGTCTGACCTACCATTGCCGAGAAATCGTGCTTGCCGATTGTGCGGGCATAGGTGAGGATGTTGTCTACAGTCCAGTTGTAGTAGCGTCCGATGAGCGACGACAGGAAGTTTTTGTCGTTCTTGTCGTAGCTTGAGAACTCGTATGCTTCTTTAAATGTCTTGTTAGTGTGGATGTTGTAGTCGAAGCTGTAGCTTGAGCGGAATGTCAAGCCCTCGATCGGGTTGATTTCGGCAAACACGTTGCCCACAAAGCGCTCGTAGCGGTCTTTCGGGTGGCTCATCTCCACCATAGAGAACGGGTTGGTCACGTTCTTGAAGTTTGAACCTGCGGCAATCTGTCCGCTGAGGTCCTTGCCCTTGCGGCTTACAGAGCCTTCCGGATAGCGGACAGGATCCCATGGAGCCATTGCGAGAGCGGCTGAAAGCACAGAGGCGCCAGCACTCTCCGAGTTGTTCATCGCGTTGCGCGCCGTTGACGCCATAAACGAAATGTTCTCGCCCACCTTAAGCCATTTTTTCACTTGGTGTGACGTGTTGAGACGCACGGTGAAACGACGGTATTTAGAACCGATAAGCGTACCTTCCTGCGAATACCAGCTTCCGCTGAGCGAATATGTGGTTTTCTTGCTGCCACCGTCGATGGCAAGGTGATAGTTTTGAATCAATGCGTTCTGGAACACTTCGTCCTGCCAGTCGGTATCTACTGCTGAATAGTCGAAGCCTGTAGGATTTTTCTCCGGGTCGTAGACTGTAGGGAAATATTCAGATGTGCCGAGGCTGAACGCCGACAACCATTTGTTGAATCCCTGCTTCTCGTAGAAAGCCTTTTCTGATTTTGTGCCGTTGATGGCGATACGCGTGTCGGCGAAGTCCTTGGCGTTCATCACGTCAAGTTTGCGCCAACGCTGCTGAACGCCGACATAGGCATCGAGAGTGACGCGGGTTTTCTCGTCGGTGGCGCCGTTGCGTGTGGTGACGATGATGACACCGTTGGCACCGCGCGAACCATAGATGGCTGTTGCGCTGGCGTCTTTCAGCACCTCTGTCGACTGGATGTCGTTAGGGCTGAGGAACGAGATGTCGTCAACGATAACACCATCGACTACATATATAGGAGAAGCGCCGTTGACCGTACCGACACCGCGGATGCGCACCTCTGGAGCGGCACCCGGCTGTCCACTGTTTGAGTTGATGGTCACACCTGCAGCCTGTCCCTGAAGGGCGTTTGCAAGGTTGGAGGCTGGAGTTTTCTTAAGCTTGTCGGCGTCGACACTGGTAACCGAACCGGTAAGGTCGCTTTTCTTCATCACGCCGTAGCCGATAGCCACAACCTCGTTGAGCATGTGTGAGTCGCTTGCAAGCACAATATTATATGTGCCCGACTTTACAACTGTTCTTTCCTGGGTCTTGCAGCCCACAAAAGAATACTGGAGCGTTGCACCCGCCGGAACAGAAATGGTGTAATTGCCATCAATGTCGGTGGCTACTCCTTGCGAAGGGTTGCCTTTTACTTGGACGGATGCGCCAATCAGCGGCTCACCGTCTTCGGCAGAAGTAACAACTCCTGTAATGTTCACGTTTTCCGCAAAGCCTATCATTGCGAAAAACAAAAAACAAAATAGTAGAATCTGTTTCTTCATAAGTTTGGTATAAAATTTTAATGAATATTCCTATTAGGTCAAAACTCGCAGTTTTTTGTTCGGTTTGACACTGCAAAATTATAGTACAATGTATCCCTACCCAAAAAAAAGCACTCACAAAAAACTCAACAAGTGTCATTTTGCTACTCAACATCTATTTCTTCTCACTTTTTATATACTTGTGTTTTAAGATGTTACAAAAAATATGTTTTATAACATATTTTTATTTGTTCCTCAACATATATTTTTTTACGAATTTTGGACCGTTAAATGAATGCATTCTTCAAACAATGAAAATTTTTGGCTTCACACTAAAAAAATCACGCCTCGCCGGAATGCTGCTGGCAATATTCCTGGCGGCGGTATGCTCCGTCGCCGCATCGGCAAGCTATCCGCTTGTGCGCAACTACACCCGCTCCGCATATCATGGAGGCACACAAAACTGGGACATCAAGCAGGACAGTTACGGACGAATGCTCTTTGCCAACAATTCAGGCATGCTCATCTACGACAGCAAGAACTGGACACTATGCCCCATCGGCAACTACACGTCGGTGCGCTCGCTGATGGTCGACGAAAGCACGTCGCGCATCTATGCCGGCGGATCGGAGGAATTCGGCTACTACCACAACGACCCCGACAGGGGATGCTTCGTTTATAAAAGTCTGATGCCCACGTTGCCGAAACGCAACCGCCACTTCACCGAGGTGTGGAACATCCACAAGTCGGGCAAATACATTTGGTTTCAGAGCGACTTCAACCTGCTGCGATTCGACGGCAGCAAATCGATTTCCATACCTTATAAATATAAAATCACGACTTCCGCGCTCATCCGCGGCAGGCTCTACATCGCATCGAAAGAGGGCGGCATCTGCCAACTCAACGGGAAAACGTTTACAAGCGTCCCTGGAGGCGAGCGCGTGAAAGGCATGCGCGTGTGCGCGCTGTTGCCTTACCTAAAAGGCAACATCCTCATTGTCACTGAGTTCTACGGAGTGTTTATCTTCGACGGAGCCACGGTGCGCCCGTTTGAGATGGACATTGACCCGTTTCTGAAAGCCAATCAGGTGTTTTGCGCCGCCACAAACGAGCGCGAGCTGGTGTTTGGCACCGTAAACAACGGCATAATAATCAAAGACATAACCAACGGCAGCAACACATTCGTGAATATGTCGACCGGACTGCAGAACAACACTGTGCTGAGCATCGATTTCGACCGGATGGACAACATCTGGCTCGGTCTTGACAACGGCATCGACTACGTGCTCTACAACTCCCCGGTGTCGACAATTTTCGGCACGTCAAACATTTACGGCGCCGGCTATGCGTCGATGCTTCTCGGAAACACCCTGTTGCTCGGCACAAACCGCGGACTCTATGCCACTGCCTATCCGCTGTCGGCGGCGGCAGAACCGGCAAAACCATCTTCGCTTCTGAAAAGTCAGGTGTGGAGCATCGACACTCTCGGAAACGACGTGCTTGTGAGCAGCGACCGCGGACTGTATCAACTAAGAGGCTCCGAGGTACGGCAAATAAGCGGAATACCAGGCACTTGGGCGGTAGTTCCCCTGCACCGCCACCCCGACATGGCGTTGGCGTCAACCTATGAGAGCTTCTACCTGCTGCGCCGCGTCGGCGGACAATGGACAATGGCAAACCGTGTGACGGGCTACAACGAGGCTGGCGGACGAATCATAGAGGACGAGTTTGGAAATATTTGGATAAGCCATTGGATGAAAGGCATATACAAGCTGCACCCAAACGCTTCGTTCACTAAATTCGACAAAGTGGAACTGTACAACCACACAAAGGGATTCCCCACCGACCGCAACAACACACTCTACAAAATCGACGGCGAACTCGCCTTCTCGACCGAGGGCGGATTTTTCCGCTACAACCCGCACACCGACAAGATGGTGCCCAACGAGAAGCTGAACAGCATCTTCGGCGAGCACACGTCGGTGAGACTCTACCAGTCGCCGGCGAAAGACGTGTGGGGCGTGTCAGGACAATACATCTGTGCCGCATTCTACAATGCTACAGGCACATACAACGTCGACTCAATCACCTACAAGCCCTTGCTCGACAAACTGATTGTCGGGTTTGAGCATTTCGACTTCATCTCGCCCCGCAAGCTTATCGTGACAAACGAGGACGGTTTCTACGCCATCGACGTTGACCGCGACCACCGCGTGAGCTGGAAGAGCAAATTGTTTGTGAGCAACATTTTCGCCACCAACCCCGACTCACTGATATACACCGCCGGCGGTGCGCTCCACAACAACGTGCTCGACTTGCCGTACGACCTCAACTCGCTGCGCTTCGAGTTTATATGCCCGGAATTCCGCGAGGAGGGCGCCGTACTCTACAGTTATTATCTTGAAAACTACGACACTGGATGGAGCGCCTATACCACCGCCAACTCAAAGGAATACACGCAATTACACGAAGGCACATACACGCTGCACATCCGTTCGTTCAACCGCTACGACGACAGCCGCTCGGAATACTCCTTCACCTTCCGCATCGCGCCGCCATGGTACAGAAGCACCTGGGCGATAACGTTCTACATCCTTTTCATCATCTCGTCAACATATTTCCTATTCATATACGTGCGGGGAAAGGCGCGCAAGTCGGCGCTGATGGTGGCGAAACGCAAGGAGGAGGAAATGCGTGAATACAAACGCCAGACCGAAGAGGAGTCGCTGCGACGTGAAAACGAAATCTCACGGCTGAAAAGCACGCAGCTGGAACACGACGTGCGCCACAAGTCGCAGGAACTGTCAAACGCCACGATGAACGTGATGCGCAAAAACGAGATTCTCATCGACATCTCAAACCAAATCAACAAATTACAGGAGAGCGGCGACACCATCTCGAAAACGTCGGCAAAGCAGCTGATGAAGATTCAGAAACTCATCAAAGAGAACATCTCGCACGATGACGACTGGCACAAATTCGCCCAAAACTTCGACGTGGTCTACGAGAACTACCTCAAACGCCTCGCCGAGCGGTTCCCGCAGCTCAACATCAACGACCAGAGGCTGTGCGCATATCTGAAGATGGGTCTCAGCAGCAAGGAGATTGCCCCACTGCTCAACATGTCGTACCGCAGTGTGGAAATGGCACGTTACCGTCTGCGAAAGAAGATGGAACTGAGCCGCGAGGTGAACCTCGTTGACTTCCTGCAACGGCTGTAACACCGTGCCATTTTGCTATATTTTGGGGCTTTTTTGCCTATTTACGTGTAAATTGTCAATCATTTTTGATGATTTTCTAAAAATTTGCCATATCTTTGTGGCAGAAAAAAGATAAAGATGGAAAAAATAGACAATCTTGACCGTAAGATTCTTGAAATCGTGATGCGAAACGCACGAATCCCGTCGAAAGACGTGGCTGTGGTATGCGGGGTGTCGCGCGCTGCCATACACCAACGCATACAGCGGATGATTGATTTGAAGGTAATCACCGGTTCGGGCTACCACGTAAACCCGAAAGTGCTTGGCTACACAACCTGCACCTACATCGGCGTGAAATTGGAGAAAGGCTCTATGTATAAGGACGTTGTGCCTGAATTGGAGAAAATACCGGAAGTTGTTGAATGCCACTTCACCACCGGCCCGTACACAATGCTGATAAAGCTTTATGCCCGCGACAATCAGCATCTTATGGAGCTTCTCAACGACAAAATCCAGATGATCCATGGTGTCGTTGCGACAGAAACCCTGATTTCGCTCGACCAAAGCATGAACCGCGAAATTCCAATACACTACGAAGAATAGCGTTTCAACGCCTAAAAAAGACATAAAAGCGCGCCGAATGCCGGTGCGCTTTTATTTTACGCTGATTGCCAGAAGCCGCACCCATCAGCATACACGCCGACTCTTCCATAGCAGCGCACCTCCGGTACGCTGACCGCAAGGAGCATATCGAGTCCCAATACGCGCCGTTGCACTCCGCGACGATTGGCAGCCGGCCACCGTCGCCGTCGCACATGCCGCAAAATTTGATATGGCCTTTTTTACATCAAGCCTTTCTACACCGGCGACAGTGCGCTGATAATCAAGCACAAAGAATTTTATTTACAAAAAACTTGGCAAAAATTTTGCAGATTTAAAAACTTGTCGTACCTTTGCAATCGCTAACACAAAAGCAACTATCAATGGTGCGGTAGTTCAGCTGGTTAGAATACATGCCTGTCACGCATGGGGTCGCGGGTTCGAGTCCCGTCCGCACCGCAGAAATCCTGAAACGAAAGTTTCGGGATTTTTTGTTTTCCGTAGCATCTCCGCAACACTCCAACATAAAATTTTGCGGAAATCGGCAAAAGCCGGCAGAGCAGCCATCCAAACAGTGCGATGCGCCTCCAGGAAAGTCCACAACGTATGGCAGTCGGAATCCAGACAGCACCGACATCGGGAAAGTCCACAACGTGGACTCGCTTTCAGCTAACCCCGGACCGCGTCCGGGGCATACGGATGATACAGACAAAAAGAAAAAAGCCCGTCAATCCGACGAGCTCTGTTTCTTAGTTGCTTCGATGAAGCAACATTTACAAACCTAACATAAAACCATTATTCGAGACATTTTACTGCGTTTCACAACGAAATAAAACTAAATTCTAATACTCCATATTATAATCGTAGTGTTTAACCATTATTCGGTTGAAAGCATCTCTTTGCTTTCGACACTACAAAATTACAGTCATTGTCAAGCATTTCAATCGCCATATTAACACAAATATAGGCAAATATAGATGTATAAAATTTTATATGCTTGATTAGCAATGATATAATTTTTATGAAATATAAGCAAATATAAACGATTACATCAATCGATAATGCCGATTTTCATCACGTTTTTCTCAAAAGAATCCCTGTCGATTGCACGATTTTTCATTTTGTTGCGGTAGGCATATATGGTATTGACCGAATAGCGCAGAAACTCTGCAATCTTCGACGAGTCGACAATTCCGAGGCGCAACAAGGCATAGATGCGCAATTCAGAGTTGAGCGAACCGGGAGCCTCAATCTCAAAACGCTCCTCCGGACGCAGCAAGGCGTTGACATCATCGACAAACGTGGTGTAGATTTTAAGGAATGCATTGTCAAACTCCTTATAGAACGTAGAGTGCTGCTCATCGCTGAATTTCTGCGACTTCATCATCTTCACCAAATCATCCACCTGCCCCGACACAAGCTTACGGTTGACCAATTTAGTAAACGAGTCGAGGCGCTTCATATATATAGAGCACAGTTCAAGGAACTGCCCCATATACTCATCCTTGGTCATGTTGGCCTCTTTCAGCTTCAGACGCGTGCGCGTGAGCTTCTTCATCTGCTTCACAAGATAGAACACCGCCACGGCAAGTCCGATGAGAAGGAAGAAACTCACCACGATATACATCATCAGCATCCGCTCATGCTCGGCAACCTCCTCGCGATGCTGCGACTCGATTACCGGCAGCAGCCCCGACACATTATAGACACGCATCTGCGCGTTGCAGAACGCCGCGTCCTCGAGCGACGTAAATATATAACGATAGGCGCGGTCGATGTCACCCTCTCCGTAAAGAATCATGGACAAGTCGAAAATCGATTGGTTTTCCTTCACCGCGCACATAATATCGCTGATCGCCGAGAGCGCAAAATAGCGCACACTCTCCTCCAACTTCCCCTCCGACCTGTAAATCTTCGCCAAAAACGCACAGGCAAGAGCGAAATCATTGCCGTCGCGGCGCAACGACGGAATCAGGTCGACAAGAATCATCTTAGCCACCGCCTGCTTGCCGTCGGCCATCGCCTGCTCCGCCTCATAAAGCCTACGCGTGTTGGAGCTGACGGGCAGCGACTCAATCCATTTTTTTCTAAACGCCACAGTATTGGAGTAATAGCGGTCGTAGAAAAGCCCTCCCTCCGTAGAGCCATTGAGAGAGAAAGAGTAGATGCGATAGCCACTTTCGTAGAACTCCGGCAGCAACGTGTCGGGAATCTCCATGTGCGAAATCGCCTTGAAGTCACTGTAGGCCTCAGCATAATAGCCCGCGATAACCTCCGAGCGCACTTTTTTCATTCTCACGAGCAGCGAGTCGGCAGGCGAAGACGCCAACTCGGCAGCCTTGTCATAATAGAAAATCGCGGAGTCTGCCTTGAAAAGCGTATACTCCTTACCCAGTTTCATGTAAGAGGAAAACGACGGACGCGAGGCAACCGCCCGTTTTTCTTTGTCGATGCGCGCATACTTCCTGCCCTCAAACATTTTTTTAAGGCCAATGTAGCGGTCGAGGCTGTCGAGCTCAGGCACCGACACCGCCACAGCAGTCTGCACGGAGACAAAGAGCAAAAACAGCGAAAGTGCCAATCTAAATTTAGACATAAGGAAAATATAAATGGTTTAAAATGTTAGTTTATTACATGACAAAGATATAGCCTTCTTCTGAATAAACCAAATTATAAACATATTTTGTAGAAAACGCGTTGCATCCCAACCATTCTCCACAACGAGTTTCGCCCCTCATTCACATAATAAGCCAATTTTTACTATCTTTGTATAAATAAAAAAATTAAAGATGAGCGGAGAAAAGGAAAAGAAACTATTCATAGAGACCTATGGCTGCCAGATGAACGTGGCAGACAGTGAAGTTATAGCATCAGTGATGAAAATTGCCGGCTACGAGCCGACAGACGCGATGGAGGACGCCGACGCCGTGTTTCTCAACACCTGCTCGATACGCGACAACGCAGAGCAGAAAATCTTCTCACGCCTGGACTACTTTGCCTCGCTCCGCAAGAAGCGCAAGTCGAGATTGGTGCTTGGCGTGCTGGGATGCATGGCAGAGCGCGTGAAAGACGAGCTTATTGCCAACCACGGCGTAGACATTGTGGCCGGACCCGACGCCTACCTGTCGCTACCCGACCTTGTGGCGGCTGCCGAACTTGGCGAAAAAGCCATCAACATCCAGCTCTCGACCACAGAAACATACCGCGACGTCATCCCGCAACGCATCGGCCACAACCGCATAAGCGGATATATCAGCATCATGCGCGGATGCAACAACTTCTGCTCCTACTGCATCGTGCCCTACACCAGAGGCCGCGAGCGCAGCCGCGAGCCACGCAGCATCCTCAACGAACTTGCCGACATGCAGGCAAAAGGCTTCAAGGAAGTAGTGCTGCTCGGACAAAACGTCAACTCCTACCACTACGTTGGCGAAGACGGAGCCGTGGTTGGTTTCGCCGATCTGCTCAGAATCGTTGCCGAAGCCGCGCCGGAGATGCGAGTGCGCTTCACCACGTCGCACCCGAAAGACATGACAGATGAAATCATCGACGTAATCGCCACCGTGCCAAACGTATGCAAGCACATCCACCTGCCTGTGCAGTCGGGAAGCAACAAAGTGCTCAAGGCGATGAACCGCAAATACACCCGCGAATGGTATCTTGACCGCATCGCAGCCATCCGCCGCGCCATGCCCGACTGCGGCATCACCACCGACATGTTTACAGGCTTCCACGACGAGACGGAAGAGGATTTCGAGGAGACACTGAGTCTGATGCGCGAAGTGGTGTTCGACAGCGCGTTCATGTTCAAATACTCCGAGCGTCCCGGCACATTCGCGTCAAAAAAACTCCCCGACAACGTGCCTGAAGAGGTTAAAATCGACCGTCTCAACCGCATGATAGCATTGCAGAACGAGCTGTCGGCGGAAAGCTACCGACGCGACATCGGAAAAACTTTCGAAGTGCTTGTCGAAGGCACATCGAAACGCTCCCGCGAACAATTGTTCGGACGCAACGAGCAAAACAAAGTAATCGTGTTCCCGCGCGGCAACCACCACATAGGCGACCGCGTCATGGTGACCGTGGAGAGCGCGTCGTCGGCCACGCTAATCGGAAAAGAAGCTTAAGCTATGGACAAATATATATTCAAAATCACAGCAAAAAACTCCCAACCAAGCATTTGGAGAATTTTATCTGTTCCCGCCCATTACGATTTCGACCACTTCCACTTCTTAATCCAGGCAGCGTTCGACTTGAGCGGAATATTTGACTTCCAGTTTGTGAAAGGATTCCACAAGCCAAGTTTTGAATGCTTCAGATTCTCTCCCGACGACGATGTGGAAGTAATGCAGTCGGAAGGATGCAAAGATGCCGAAAAAACGGCACTCAATGACTTTTTCTCAACAGACTACACTCTGAGGTACGACTCGGGCGAATTGTCGTTCGAAATAAAGCTCATGGGATTAAAGGGTTCGGATTTTCCGTATGCCCATCTCGAGGATGGCGAAGGCAAGATTCTCTGCGAAATGTGTGGCGGCATCTACGGACAGCTAATGGTGCAGGAGGCGTTGGCCAAATATCCCAACGAGCCTATCGCCCAGTATGCCCGAAAGATGCTGAAGAAGAAGCGAAACGCGAAAATCGATTTTTCCTTCACATACAAAGACCTGAACGACTGCAACCGCACAATCCACAAATTCGAGATAGCGTCAATGCTGATTCCGAAGGATGACTGGGACGACTACGATTCTTCTGAAATGGGATTCGTGTCGGACGATGAATATCTCGACATAATCAACGAACGGGTACGCAACCAACAAATCGGCTTGGACAAAGACCTGCTCAACTGACACCTGCAGACGTCGCAAAAAAAGAGATTTGCCAACGTGAAAAAAGCATAAAATGTTGACAAACGGCATCTCCAGGTTGTAACTTTGCACAAATTAATTGACTATGGCAAAACAACAGAAATCAAAAATATCCTATTTCCAGTCAAACATCACAGCCACCGTCAGCGTGGCGTTAGTGCTGATATTGATTGGCGTGACAGCGTTTCTCGGCCTGTCGGCACGCACAATGAGCCGCGAACTTAAAGAAAATATGGGCTTCAGCATTGTGCTAAAAACCGACGCCACCGACGCCGACATCGCAGGGCTGAAAGCAATCTTCGACAAAGCCCCGTACGTCGCCAAGACCACATTCATCTCAAAAGACCAGGCTTTGGAACAATGGCAGAAAGACACCGGAGAAAATCTTGTAGAGACTTTCGGCGTCAACCCTCTCAGCGCGGAGTTTCAGGTCAACGTCAAAGCCAACTATGCGGAAATAGGCAAGCTAAAGAGCATACAGGCACAGCTGATGCATCAAAGCGGAGTGGAGGACATTGCCCTTTATGAAACCGAGGTCGAGACCACCAACAAAAACATCGGCAACATCACCATCGTGCTGCTTTTCGTGGCGGCTCTGCTCGTGTTTATCTCCTTCGCACTGATAAACAACACCGTGCGCCTCACCGTCTACTCCCGACGATTCCTCATCCACACGATGAAACTCGTGGGAGCGAAGCCCGGCTTCATCCGCCGTCCGTTCGTGGTGCAGAACATGCTTAACGGACTGATTGCCGCAGCAGTGGCGTGTCTCGTGTTTGTCGGCTCATACTTCGCGGCGCAAGACATCGTCGGCGGACTTGTGGGCACTATGTTCAACGAGCTGGAAGTTGCCGCCGTATTTGTCGGGCTGGCGCTTGCCGGAGTGGTGATTTGCGGCATTGCGGCGTTCTTTGCCGCCAACAAATACATCCACCTCAACTACGACGACTTGTTCAAACGATAAAAAAACCACAGAAATAAATATGGAAGAAATAAAGAAAGAAAAGAAAACCGACACACGTCCGCTCGGAAAAGAGAATTTCATCCTCATGGGCGTGTCGGTGGCATTGATTGTCATCGGATTTTTGCTGATGGGCGGCGGTGCCACTACCGAAGAAACGTTCAACCCCGACATCTTCAGCACAATGCGCACAGCCGTAGGTCCGGGCATCTCGTTCATCGGCTTTGTAATTATGTTTTTTGCAATATTATATAAAAAGAGAAAAACAGATATAATCTGCGGAAGCAAGGAATATAATA
>OIWQ01003677.1_pt1 | contig 13479 bp, 9 predicted proteins | sample 1587571 | NCBI WGS metagenome assembly OIWQ01 (sample SAMEA3888910, study PRJEB22519) | human gut metagenome | biome: human gut; feature: human-associated habitat; material: faeces | place: Denmark | collected 2010 | reverse complement strand
AATGGCTTTTCTCTTTTACGGATAAATTCCTCTGCCTCCGCCATGCTGTCCACAGGCAGAATCGGGAAAATCGGCCCAAAGATTTCTTCCTGCATCACGGCATCCTCAGCCGTCACATCATCCAGAATGGTTGGCTGAATCTGCATCGTTCTTTCATTCCAGCCACCGCCGAACACCACCTTTTCAGGGTCAATTAAGCCCGTCACGCGGTCAAAATGCTTTTGGTTAATCATCTTCACATACGCGTCATTTTCCGTTGCATCCGCACCGTACATCCGCACAATCCATTTTTTCAGATAAACAAGAAATTCATCCTTGACGCTTCTTTCCACCAGAATATAATCCGGTGCGACACAGGTCTGTCCGCAGTTTAACAGCTTGCCGAACGCAATCCGCTTTGCCGCCAGCTCCAACTTTGCGGTACGGTCAACCACACAGGGGCTTTTGCCGCCCAACTCCAGCGTCACAGGGGTCAGGTGCTTCGCTGCCTTCGCCATCACCTCTTTGCCAACCGTCACACCGCCGGTAAAGAAGATATAATCAAACCTCTGGTCTAGGAGTGCCTGATTTTCTGCTCTGCCACCCTCCACCACAAATATATATTCCTCCGGAAAGCACGCCCGTAAAATCCTCCGTATCACCGCAGAGGTTGCAGGCGCATAAGCAGAAGGCTTGACCACCGCACAGTTGCCTGCCGCAATCGCCCCAATCAGCGGCTCCATCGTCAGCATGAAGGGGTAATTCCAGGGGGACATGATAAGTGCCACGCCATACGGCTCCTTCACCGTAAAGCTTGTAGCAGAAAACTGCGCCAATGGACTGCGGACATATTTCTTTTTCGCCCAGCCCTCCAGGTGCTTCAGCATATAGGATAATTCTGCCAGAGTCATCCCCACCTCACACATAAACGCCTCTGTTTTGGATTTATTCAAATCCTCGCGCAGTGCTGCGTAGATTTCCTTTTCGTGTTGGCGAATGGCTCTTCCTAAGCGTTTCAATGCCTTTTTTCGGAAGGCAAGCGGAATGGTTCTTCCGCTGCGAAAAAACGCCCGTTGCTTTTCCAGCTTTTTCTGCATCTTATCTCGCTCCCTTCTCCATGATTTTTTCATACATCCCTGCCAGCTCCTTCGCATCCATCAGCACCGGCACAGGATAAAGCGGATTGCCCTCCGCCGCGGCATGCTTCGATAACGCAGGAATATCCTCCCTGCGGATTTCCTTGATTGTTTCGGGAATCTGCATGTAGCGGTTCATTTCCTTTACCCAGAGGATAAAGGAGGCCGCCGCCCTGCGGTCACTCGTATGCTTCGGCACCATCCCGACACAGCGCGCCAGCTTCGCCAGCTGCGGCACACAGGCATCTCCGTATTCCTCTAAGAAATACGGCAAAATAACAGCGTTTGCAAGCCCATGTGCCACGCCGTATTGTCCGCCAAGGGAATGTGCGATTGCATGGACATAGCCCACATAGGATCGCGAAAACGCAATCCCTGCGCAGTATGCCGCCTCCAACATATACGCTCTCGCCTTTTTATTCTGCCCATCCTCATAAGCCTTCCGCAGATTTTCATAAATCAGGCGCACCGCATGCTCTGCCATAAAGCGCGTCTGCTTCGTCGTGCTGCCGCCGATATACGCTTCTACGGCATGCGTCAGCGCATCCATGCCCGTCGTTGCGGTAATGCCCTTCGGCAGTCCCAACGTCACATGATAATCCAAAACGGCATATTGCGGAATCAGGGAAAAATCATTGATGGGATATTTGTGCTTCGTGCCGCTGTCCGTAATGACCGCCGCCAATGTGGTTTCACTGCCTGTTCCTGCCGTTGTCGGCACCGCAATCAATAGCGGCAAAGGCTTGCATATCCGCAGTAAACCCTTCATTTTATAAACAGGCTTCCTCGGCTTCACAATTCTTGCTCCCGTTACCTTCGCGCAGTCCATCACAGAGCCGCCGCCAAAGGCAATCATTGCCTGCGCACCGCTTTTCAGATATACCGCACGCGCCTGCTCAATATTCTGAATCGTCGGGTTTGCTACCACTTTGTCATAAACCGCGCAGAAGATGCTTCGCCGCCGCAGCTCCTCCTCTAAGTGCTTTGTCAAGCCAAGTCCACGAATACTTTCATCCGTCACCAGAAGCACCTTAGAAATGTTCCGTTCCTGCAATACATCGGGAATTTGGACAATGCTATGTAAAATTTTCGGTTCTCTGTAGGGCATGAACGGCAATGCCGCACGAAATACACCTTGAAATGCCCTGCAATATACCCGTTCTAACCGTTTCATCTGAATCTCCTTCTTCTTTCGTTTTCCTCATGATACGCGCAAAAAGGTAAAGCGTCAAGCAAAGAAAGTTCTTTGTTTGCTACATATTATTTATTAGGGTTCACCTTTGACAGCAAACAGATAGTCTCCACATGAACCGTTCTGGGAAACATATCCATCAGCTTCACTCGTTCCACCTGATACCCTTCCTGCTGAAAAATCTCCAGATCCCTTGCGAGGGAAGTCGGTTTGCAGGAAACATAAACAATCTCCGGTGCGCCAAATGCAATAATCTTCCCAATCGCCTTCGGGTGAATCCCATCCCTGGGTGGGTCTACAATAATCAGGTCGGGTCTTTCCTTAAGCTCATCCACCATTTTCAGCACATCTCCTGCGAGGAAGGTACAGTTTTCGAGATGATTACGCTTTGCATTTTCATTTGCAGCTACAACCGCTTCTTCAATCAATTCAATCCCTATCACCTTTTTAGAACCTGCTTCAGCCATAATCTGCCCAATCGTACCTGTGCCACAGTACAGGTCGAAAACCGTCTTATCCGCCACATCTCCGGCAAATTCCTTTACAATGGAATAAAGCTTTTCCGCGCCGGCGGAATTCGTCTGGAAGAAGGAATACACAGAAACCTTAAATTCCAGATCAAACAGCTTTTCCATAAAGAAATCTCTGCCATAGAGCAAGCGCATTTCGTCGCTTTTGACCACATCCGCCAGTCCATCATTCACAGAATGCAGAATACCACAGACAGAGCCGTCCAATTCCAGTCCGAGCAGCATATCCTTAAATTCCTCCACGGAAAAGGGAACCTCAGAGGAAGTCACCAGATTGATTAAAATTTCGCCTGTTGCCGCGCCCTTTCGTACGACCAAATGACGCAGAGAGCCATCATGACGCGCCTTATGATAAAACGGCACCTTTCTCTCCTGAAAGAATTGCAGCGTCCCTTCGATGATTCGCAGATAATCCGCATCGACAATATTACAGTCCTTCAGCGTCACAACCTCATAATAGCTCATGCGTTTGCGCATCCCAAGTGCTAAGTCGCCGTCCTTTTCCTCGTCTCCGAAGGAAAATTCCATCTTATTGCGGTATTCATAAGCCTTCGGGCTGCCCTTGATGCCCTCAAAAATCCAGGCTTCTTCCTGCTTGTTTAACACGCTGTCCAGCAGACGTTTTACCTGTTCTTCTTTGACCTTCAGCTGTTCTTCATAGGGAAGCGACAGATAGGTGCATCCACCGCACAACCCAAAAAGGGAACACGTCCGGCCGGTTTCTAAAGGTGACTTCTCTGTCACCTCTAAAAGCCTTCCTTCCGCCTTCCCTTTGCGTACCTTATTCACTGAGAACTTGACTTTCTGTCCGGGCAGGCTGTTCTTGACTACAGCAGTCTCATCTCCCACACAGACGATCCCTTTGTTGGGAAAATCGACCCTTACAACAGATCCTTCATATACCTGTCCTTTTTTCATGGGTTAGTTCTCTCCTTCATCCTCGAAGAAGTCGTCGTCATCCTCTTCCACGTCATCTGCTTCGTCTTCGAAATCATCCTCGAAGTCTTCCAGATAATCCTGTGCAAAGAAGAAATGATATACGGCATAAGCTACAGCTGCAACAGCTGCTACGGCGCCGATGATCGCCAGTACCCATACCAGGACATTGCGCTCCTTCTTCTCTTCCACTTCCTTACCCAGGAGCTTATTAAGCTTCTTCAGTTCGCTGACTTTCAGTTCGTTTAATTTGTCAAGGTCTACCAGATTTTCGATTCTGTTCATATTATTTACCTGCCTTTCCGGCATCCGGACTTTTCTGCGGATGCAAAGCAATTGTTTTCATTCCTTTAATATGATACCATGTTTTCGTGAAAAATACTATACCCGTTTTAACTTGGCAAAAGATGCATACATGATCTTCTGCCCCGCCTGGTCGAATTCCACCGTAACCTTATAGTCCCTGGGTTCTCTCGCGATATTCAATACCGTGCCCTCACCGTATTTGATATGACGTACTCTGTCACCTACCGTATAGTCCAGTGCATCCGGTGCCTTGAATTCCGTTCCTTTCTGAAGTCCCGCCAGCTGGTTGAGTCCATTGATTCCCTTGGAAATATAAGGTTTGTCTGCTTTTGCCGTAACTCGGGGTTTCAAGGTTGCCTTGGGTCTTGGATCAAATCCCGTATTGCCAAAGCCTCCGAAGCCGCTGCCCGAACCGTTTCCGGACCGGGGAGTTGCAATCGCTTCCAGTCCCATGGCACGAAGAGCTGCCTCATTGGCTCTTCTCGCCTGAAAATCCTCCAGGTCATCGTCCCGGTATCTTCTGTTTTGCGGCAGGGTATTATCCATAAGTTCCTTCGGGATCTCCCGAACAAAACGGCTCACGGGATTGTACTGTGTCTCACCGCGGAGCATTCTGCTTCTGGCACAGGTCAGCGTCAGATCCTCCTTGGCTCTGGTGATTCCCACATAAGCCAGTCGTCTCTCTTCCTCGATCTCCAAGGGATCATCGGACGCGATCGTCATAAAGCCGGGAAATAGTCCATCCTCCATGCCGGCGAGATAGACCACCGGAAATTCCAGACCTTTGGCACTGTGCAGAGTCATCAAAAGCACTCTGTTATCGCCATCCTCCACATTGTCAATATCCGCTACCAGCATGATCTCTTCCAAAAATTCCGACAGAGAAGGCTCATCATGGGTCTCCTCGTAGACTGCTGCCTTGGTGATCAATTCATCTACGTTCCCGAGACGGTCCTCTGCGGATTCTTCATCCTGATCCCGCAGATATTCTGCATAATCGATCCGTTCCAGCAGAGATTTGATCAGATCCGGCAGTGTATAGGAGGACAATCCGCTGCGAAGCACTTCGATCAGATTGACGAACCCACGGATCTTTGCTTCCGCTCTTCCCAGTCCCCTGATCTGGTCTGCCTCGCACAATGCATCAAATAACGTGATATCCTTCATCTGTGCATAATCCGCCACTTTTTCCAGAGATGCCGTACCGATGCTTCGTTTCGGCACATTGATGATTCTGCGCAGAGCCACTTCATCCCTGCCGTTATCAATGGTCTTTAAATACGCCAGGATGTCCCGGATCTCCTGTCTGGCATAGAAGTTCACACCGCCTACCACATGATAGGGAATTCCTTCCACCACCATACGTTCTTCTAAAAGTCTGGACTGGGCATTGGTACGGTACAGTACTGCACAATCCGCATAGGCAACGCCATTTTTGTTCACTTTATCAGAAATATCGTCTGCGATATATTCCGCCTCTTCATAAGCATTGTCAAATTGTCTGAAATGTATTCGGCTGCCTGCTCCTTTTTCCGTCCACAGTGCCTTCTCTTTACGGCCTCTGTTGTTGCGGATCACCGCGTTTGCCGCATCCAGAATATTCTGTGTGGAACGATAATTCTGCTCCAGCTTGATCACTTTTGCATCCGGATATATCTTCTCGTAATCTAAAATATTGCGGATATTGGCACCGCGGAACTTGTAAATGGACTGGTCATCATCACCCACGACACAAAGATTGCGGTAACCGTCCGCCAACAGCCGGATCAGTTCAAACTGCGCCGTATTCGTATCCTGGTACTCATCCACCATGATGTATCGAAAGCGCTCCTGATAGTTATAGAGTACCTCCGGACAGCTTTTGAACAGCTCCACCGTTTTCACAATGATATCATCAAAATCCAGTGCATTACTCTTCTTCAGGGTGTCCTGATATTCTCTGTAAACCTTTGCCGTCACACTTTTTCGATAATCGCCTACAGACTTGACCTCGAATTCCCGTACATCCACCAGTTCATCCTTGGCAGAAGATATTTCAGACAGCAGCGTCCGCTCCTTATACATCTTCGTGTCGATGTTCAGACGTTTGCAGACCTGTTTGATCACGGTCTTCTGATCGTCTGTATCATAGATAGTAAAATTCGTATCATATCCCAGTCTGTCAATATGTCTTCTGAGGATCCTCATGCAAGTGGCATGGAAAGTGGCTACCCACACCTGATCCGCGCCGAAACCGGCGATCTGGTCCACACGTTCCCGCATCTCCTGTGCCGCCTTATTGGTAAAGGTAATAGCAAGAATGTTCCATGGATTCACTCCCAGTTCATCGATCAGATATGCCACCCGGTGGGTCAGGACACGGGTCTTGCCGCTTCCGGCGCCCGCTAACAGAAGGAGCGGTCCTTCCGTATGAAGCACCGCTTCTTTTTGTTCTTTATTCAAAGTATCATAAATGCTCATGTATGACTAATTATCCCTTTCATTGAATTCCTGTAAAAAAGTTCTGAATTCCCCGATCGGCATTGGTTTTGCATAAAAATATCCCTGCACAATATCGCAATCCGCCAGCCGGAGCATCTCCAGCTGTTCACTGGTCTCCACACCCTCTGCCAGCACTTTAAAGCCGAGATGTCTTAACATTTTAGTCAGATATTTTATAATTGTCAATGCGGTTTCTTCCCGTTCGCTGTTCATGGTATCATCCAGGAACTGCTTGTCCAGTTTTACCGTATCCACAGCCACCTTGGATAACAGATTCAGCGAAGAATATCCACTTCCGAAATCATCGACAGAGATCTCCACTCCTCTGTCCCTGAGGGTTTCCAGATTATTGGTCAGCTTGTTCAGATCCGACATAAATACTGACTCCGTCACTTCCACCTCCAGCAGATTGCTGGGTACTTTATAGTCTTTCAGGCGCTTTAAGATATTCGGCACAAAATCCGCATATTCATTATGACGTCTGGAGAAGTTAACAGAGATCGGCACCACTTCTTCTCCCTGTGCCAGGGCATCACGCAAATATTCCATGACCTGATCCAGAATGGCGAAATCAACCTTGGTAATAAACCCATTTCTCTCAAAAATATCTATAAACTTTCCGGGCATTACCATAGTTCCATCCGCTTTTATCCAGCGCACCAGTGCTTCCGCTCCCACTACTTTTCCGGTATGAAGAGATACCTTAGGTTGGAGATATGCATGGAATTCTTTATTATTATAGGCGCTTACCATTCCGGATACAATTGTTCTGGTATTCTCCAAATCTCTGCGGATCTTGTCCGTGTAAATTTCTACGGCACTGTCTACCTTCTGCGTCTTGCATTGTTTTCTGGCCTCATTGGCATTATCCATCATGGAAGATACCGACCAGTCATTCTCCGTGATCTCATACAAACCGGTGGCAATGACCAGATTACACTGATCATACCGGCTGTTGATCCTCTTCACAAAAGAATTCGTAAACGTCAGGTACGCCTGTCTGGCATCCTCCACGGAATCTTCCTTCAGCACACCGACAAAGTGATCGGAGGTTACACGGCAGAACAATACGCCTTCCTGACATTTTTCCTGTAATTCCACGGCAAAATCATGCAGGATACGGTCGCCTACCTCGTAGCCATACATTTCATTCACATACTGGAAATTAGAAAAGTCAGAGGACACAAAATATAATCCGGTCTTTCCATTCGCTGCCATATAGGCTTCTAATTTGTCTACGAACTTATTGTACACCGGCAGTCCGGTCAGCGCATCATAATTCAGTTTCCGGTTCAGTTCCCTTTGATCTTTTTCTGCATTTTTCAGCATGCGAAGCCTGTTGAATATCTGATGGGATATTCTGCACAGGGCATTTTTCTCCTCTTCCCAGGTTCTGTCTGTATGGCGGTCTGAGAAGATAACACTGGCCTTTAATCCCTTCGAAGCGGTAGACATTACGATCATCACAGACTCCGCTTCTTCTTTGTAGATATTCGGAGTCTCCGACTGTCTGTAAATTGCGGCACCGGATTCGTCTGCACGTTTCCGGATTCTGTCCCATTCAAATACTCCCGGGTGCAGTATTCTTTTGACAAAATTTTTCTTTTCTTCCCGGTTCCATTGATAACGGATCGACGGTCCTGCCTCATTTACTTCCACACATATCATATCATCAATATTGAAAAAACTGCAGGTACGTTCACTGATCACCTTCAGGGCACTGGTCAGATTCGGTACATTTTCCAACAGGTCCATGCAGAACAGAACCAGATCTTCCGCGCTCTCGAACTGTGCCTCCTTGTGAACGATCTCGTCCTCTTTGTTCTCCTCACTGTCCAGGTAGCTTTGACCGGGCAATGCCACACCCTCCTTGACTTCCAGAAGATCATAAGCGCCCTTTTCCCGACTCTTCACCTGATACAAGGCTGCATCTGCCCACCGGAACAGCAGATTATAGTCTGTCACTGTTCCATCCGTAACCGCAGCTCCCAGACTGCAGGAGATATGCAGTCCTGTTTTATCATCATCATAGCGGTCAGACATACAGCGATTCAACTGTCCAAGCTTCTCTTCCAGTTCCTCTCTTGGCATATTCTCTACATAGCATACGAACTCGTCTCCACCAATCCTGCCTTTCAGCGCCTCGGGAAACAATTTATTCATTTCATCCGCAAAAGAGCACAATACCGCATCTCCAAACAGATGTCCGTTTGTATCGTTGATCTTTTTAAAACTATCCACATCCAGAACAATAAGGTATCCCACCTGTCCCCGTTTCATTTTCTGCAGTCTGTGTGTGATCTGCTGCTTGATGGTGGAATGATTCAAAAGTCCAGTCAGGGAATCCCTTTGTGATTTTTCCTGTAGTTCCCTTTCCTTTTTCTTCTGCGCATCAATATCACAGACCTTGCCCAGGACACGTTCCGCTTCTTTTTTTTCATTATAAAAAGTCTGCCCGATGACCTTCATCCAGTGAGGATTACCTTCCTCGTCCGTCTTGCAGAGCTCAATACAAATATCCGGCTTGCCGCTGTGCAGTGCTTCTGCAAGCTGCTGTTCCACTGCATCCGAGCGGTTGTCCACTTCCCTGAGGAGCTGCTCTGTGTACCCTTCCGTGATCTGTCCGCAATACAGACTGCCTTCTTCCGGACCTGCATAGTGCATTTGATCCTTTGCGATATCATATTCAAAGATCAGATCGCCGGACATTCGGATCACAGCCATCAGTTTTTCCCGTTCCCGCTGCAGTTCCTTCGTTGTTTCCTCCAGCCGTCTGTCTATATCTTTGTTTTTTTCTAACTCCATTATTTTTTCGTCCATACAGCCCTTTCAGCCTTCTCTATGCTTCTTCCACTCTGCTGAAATTCCAGATCCGCAGATTATATTCCACAATAGGTGTATCACAATAAATGCACTTTTTTGCCCCAAGTCCGGGAAGCGGTGCACCACAATTGGGACAATTCAGGGCCAGACCTGCATCCTCCTGGTTCTCGACCATATCCTGATCCTGGATATAGACCAGTTCCACATTGTATTTTGCCTGTTCTTTCCGTTCTTCACTGCCCCCGATAAGCTTACCGTTTTCTTTCAACGCATGGATATATTCTACGGCTGACTGCAGGACAATACTCTGTCTTCCCTTCTGCTTCCGGTACTGATGTATCTCTGTTCTGTGAATATGTATATTTTCAAAGCTCTCCCTCTGTGACTGGTTCTGTAGCATCTCCAGCCGCAGTCTGAGCTGTTCTTTCAATTCTTTCGTTCCCTCCGACAAAAGTGCCGGATTCTGTCCGGTAATACTTTGTAAATAAGAGGTCAGCACGTTCTCCGCTCTGCTCTTCATCTCATCATAATGGAACTCGGGAAAATCTCTCATAATAGAAGGCATATACAGATTTGTCGCGGAGGATACGGACTTCGGTGTCATCTCCACTTCCGCTTCTCTCTGCTTCATGCCCTCGATCATGGAATCTGTACCGAATAACATTCTGGAAGTATCCCGTAATTTTTCACGGATCCTGCAATAAGCATAATAAATGATCCCTGCCAGTACCAGACACAATACCAGTATAACAATAATAGCGATCAGACTTCCGTTCATTTATATTTCTCTTTCTTTTTCATTCATAACAGTTCAGTACAGCAGATATCATAAAGGTATCTGCTGTACTGTTTCCGGTAAATATATTCTGACGAGTATGTATTATACTCTGTCGTTGTCATCAAAGGGATCGCCGCACTCCGGGCAGAACTTAGGAGGATGTGCAGGATCTTCCGGCTCCCAGCCGCATTTATCACATTTATAGATCGGTGCTCCTTCCGGCTTCTTTGCTCCGCATTCGGAACAGAACTTGCCCTGATTTACTGCACCACAGCTGCAGGTCCAGCCTGCGTCCGAAGGCTTAGGTGCTCCACACTCAGCGCAGAACTTACCACGGTTATCCGTAGCGCCGCAGCTACAGGTCCAGCCAAGTACCGGTGCCTGCATCTTAGGAGCCTGCCCCCGCGCGGGTGCTGCCTGTGCCTGCTGCATACCACTGTTCTGCTGGGCATCCATCTGATACAGCTGTCCGGCATTGATACCGCCTACCATGTTCGCCATGTTCATGCCTGCAAATGCCATCATGGGACCGGTAGAGGTGTTGGATGCTGCCATCTTCATAGCCTCTGCCTGTGCAGCGGTCATGGTAGCTGCTGCCATTCCGGTATTGCGCAGTACTGCGGTTCTCTGCAGATCTGCGATGGTCTTTGCATCCTCATCAGGGATCTTCGCAGAATTGATATTAATGGTAACGATCTCGATACCACGAAGTTTGGTCCACAGATCGGAAAGCTCTTCCTTCAAAGCTTCTGTCAGTTCCGCAGTATGTGCGGGAACTTCGCTGGGACGAACACCCAGGGCGGAGATTTTAGCCAGTGCAGGCTGCAGAGCGGTCAACAATTCTGCCTTCATCTTCGCTACCAGTTCGCTTCTGGTATAGGACTCTGTTACGTTACCGCATACATTTTTATAGAATAACAAAGGATCCACCAGGTGGAAGGAATACTCACCGTTACAACGTAAGGAGGTATCCAGATCCAGTCCGATATTCTGGTCAATTACACGGAACGGAATAGGGCTTGCCGTACCAAAGAGGTTGTTCATGATCTCCTTGATATTGAAGAAGTAGATTCTCTGATCCTTCGCTGCATTACCACCAAAGGTAAAACGTTTTCCGATATTGGAAAAAGTATTCTTAACGCTCTCGCCAAGATTGCCGTAGAACAAGCTGGGTTCTGTAGAAGAATCATATACGAACTCACCGGCATCCGCACAGAACTCTACGATTCCGCCCTGATCCACAATGATCATACACTGTCCTTCGTTAACTGCTACGATGGAGCCGTTGGAGATTATGTTCTCCACACCCTTGGTATTGCTGTTACGTCCATTGGTTACCCGCTGCTGTCCTTTTACTACCAATACATCGTTGGAAAGAGAATCACAGTAAAAATACTCTCTCCACTGGTCAGCCATCATGCTACTGACTGCATCTTTTGCTGCTCTGATTAAACCCATTACCGCACCTCCATTTTATATATGAAAAATTGATTTTTTCACATCTCTTATATTTTAGCAAATTTTACACATTCCCTCAACTGCTTTTCGTAAAATATCGTGATTTTTCCTTTACAATGTGTCTTTTTTCTACTAAACTGTGATATTAGAGATGTTTGATTACACTATACTATAAAAGGATTAAAAGAAATATGGGTAAAAAAGCTACAAAAGCCGCTGATAATATGTACTATCTCGCACGTTGCGAAGCTGCCAAGGGAAATCCGGACTTCAGCAGCCGGGAAAAGGCCGCTGAACTGGTAGGCATCGACCGCACCAGACTGGCAAGGATCGAACTGGATACCATTGCCCCTTATCCGGAGGAAGTCAAGGCTATGGCAGAGGCATATAATACACCGGAGCTGTGCAATTCCTACTGTGCCAGAGAATGCCCCTTGGGACGCAACAATGTATCAGAGGTTGACATTGTAGACTTTGACCGACTGGCGCTGAAAGTACTGGGATCCTTGAAAGATATCGACACGCTTCGTGCGTCCCTGATCGCTATCTCCGAAGACGGCGTGATCTCTGAGAATGAGCGTCCGGCATTTCAGGATATTCTGGATTCCCTGGAGAAGATCAGTACCAATGCCAAGGCATTAAAGCTCTGGGCCATTAAAAATATACACATTCAGGAGGAGGATGTCTGATCCTCCTCCTTTTTTAAACTATTTTTATAACACTCTCTTTGTTTTCCTTATTTTGCCGCCGCTTTTTCAGCAAATTCTGTGGTCACCAGTTTTTCATAGGGCACTCTCTCTTTCAGTACATCAGAGTCCTCCAGAATATTCTGTAACAGATCAAAGGCATCTTTGTGGAAGATCAGATCTTTTTTCCAGGTATCCTGTTCCTGATATCTGGCAACGATGGCTGTCAGCGTATCACTCCCGGTCTCTGCGAACTGGGGTGCAATACATTTGGCGATTTCTTCCGCACTGTGCTCCTGCACATAATCCATACCTTTTTGCAGGGCATCGGTAAATGCCTGGATTGTCTCCGCATTTTTCTCTATATAACTCTTCCTGGCAGAAAAAGAAGTATACGGTACATAGCCGGATTCCTCGCCTAAAGATGCCACCACATAGCCGTCGCCCTTCTGCTCTAACAGCGTAGCATGCGGCTCGAACTCAATGGTAAAATCTCCCTGCCCGCCGGAAAAAGCTGCTGCTGTGGAACCGAAGTCAATGCTTTGGTCGATGGACAGATCCGTTGTCGGATCCATATTATTTTTCTCCAGGATATATTCAAATACCATCTCCGGCATACCGCCCGCTCTACCACCTAAGACTGTAGCACCCTTTAACATATCCCACGAAAAGTCATCGATAGGTTCTCTCGCCACCAGGAAATTTCCTGCCCGCTGGGTCAACTGGGCAAAGTTCACCACATAGTCTTCCGTTCCTCCGGCATAGGTGTAAATCGTGCTCTCACTGCCCATGAAGCCGATGTCCGCCTCACCGGTCAGCACCGCTGTCATAGTCTTATCCGCGCCAAATCCCGTTACGAGCTCCAGGTCGATCCCGGCATCGGCAAAATATCCTTCCTCGATAGCCACATACATCGGTGCATAAAAAAGAGAGTGGGCCACTTCATTGAGCACCACTCTTGTCTTCTTTGGTCCGTTCGTCTGTTCTGCATTGCCGCAGCCCGTAAGTGCACCTGCCGCAAGCAGTACAGCCAATATCGCTGCCATTACTTTCTTTGTTTTCATAATCGTTCATCCTCCCTGAGATTATATATGATGTCAGGGTCAAACGCCCCTGACTTTGATGCCTACGGATTGCTCCGTGCTACGCACTCCCACAATCCTACCCTCTATTC
>OIWQ01003675.1_pt1 | contig 13492 bp, 14 predicted proteins | sample 1587571 | NCBI WGS metagenome assembly OIWQ01 (sample SAMEA3888910, study PRJEB22519) | human gut metagenome | biome: human gut; feature: human-associated habitat; material: faeces | place: Denmark | collected 2010 | reverse complement strand
CTTATAGATGCTGGGGCCGATGGATTCCTTCTCCTCAACCTCATCCTCGACATCGGCAGCAGCCGCAACCGTGTCGTCGCCCTTGGCGGCGAGAGCGCGGTCGATCAGCTTGCCGGCAGCCTCGACGGACAGGGCCTTGGAAACACCAACGGAAACCATGGGCTTACCGGCGAAACGCTCCGCCTGGACATCCTTGTCGGCTGCGACGACGACGGCCTTGGCGCCAGCGATCTCGCTCTTGGTGAGCTCGTTCTCGACACCGACCTGGCCATGGGTCTCGACCTTAATGGTCAGACCGCGCTCGGCAGCTGCCTTCTCCAGCGCCTCCTTCGCCATGAAGGTGTGCGCAATGCCGGTCGGGCAACCGGTGGCTGCGATGATGTCAAACTTAGCCATGTGTCCCTCCTTCTTGAGTACAGCGCCCGCGGGCGCTCCCCTACACGCGCTTCCATGCGCGTTTTTCCACACCTGAAAGATACCAACCCACCGCTTATATGAGAAGCAATACAGCTCATTTCTCCGGTGAAAGGTTCTTTCATTACCGTAAACGGTCGATGAAAGTTTACCATCAACTATTGAAACGGCAAGGTGTATCTTGTAATTGAAAATGCCCGTATACTACGACATTACAAAACAAGTCCGATTTTCATGCCAGCCAGGAGCCATCCCATGTCCGATAGCAGCAAGAGCGCACTCTCCCTTATTAGTATGCACAGGGGGTACAGCGAGTCCGAGCAGCGCATTGTCGACTATATCCTAGAGCACCAGTCCGAGGCCCCGCGTCTGACAGCCGCTCAGCTTTCGCGCGCCGCTGCAACCTCCGAGGCAACCGTCTCGCGCTTCTGCCGCAAACTAGGTTTTGGCAGCTTTCGCAGTTTTCAGTTTTCGCTGGCGCGCGATCTGGAAAGCCAGCGCAATGAAGGCCTCACCGACGAGGTCTCGCTCGACAATATGGAGCAGAGCCTCAAGAATATTCTCGCTGCAAAGGTAAGCGAGCTTAATGCGACTATCGATGGCATTGACCACGACACGTTGGCAGCCGTCGTGCACGCGTTTAAGAACGCAGGGGCTATCGAGTTTGCTGCCGTAGGCAACACCAACGCCGTCGCGCTCGACGCGACGTTTAAGTTTTCGCAGCTGGGCCTTCGCTGTATGGCAAGCACCATCAGCGAGACCTCGATTGGTTTTGCGCTTACGCTGCGCCCCGGAGATGTCATCGTGCTGATCTCGAACTCCGGCAAGTCGCGTCGACTGAATCGCATGGCAAAAGCGGCTCGCGGCTGTGGCGCCACCGTTGTCGTCATCAGCAGCGACAGCAAGTCCCCGCTTGCTCGCCTGGCCGACTACACCTTTAATACTGTGAACCACGAGGCACTGCTCACCACGGGCGACTTTGCGTTCTCCAAGATGAGTGCCACGATGATCATCGAGGTTATCTACAACTTCCTGCTGCCCGAGATTGAAGACGCCCGCGAGCATATCAGCTACTACGAGGAGCTCATCCAGCCGGATAAGGTCGTGGAGTAGGTTTTATCAGGGGACGTTATGTACCATTCCGATAAAACTATGCCGGTTTACTACGATGAAATCGGAATATGCGACCACATCGTGTTTTAAAAGAAAACCGCAGGGGTTCTACCTGCGGTTTTCTTTTTACAATTTTAGCTGTGCTCGAGCTACGCCGATTCATCGTAGTAAACCGACATAGTTTTTGACGGTCGGGCCAGACAAGCAAGTGGCGGTGCAACAATTGCTGATATTTTGTCCCCGTCAACACTGTCGGCTCGTTCTAACCTCGAGCCTCTTCCAGCATCTGCTTGGCGTGTGCCAGGCTTGCCTCCGATTGATCGCCGCTCAGCATGCGGGCGATCTCTGCGATGCGGGCGTCCCCGGCCACCTCATCCAGATGCGTCTGGGGAACGTCGCCGGGCTCTTTACTTACCACGTAGTGCTTATCGGCCATGACGGCGACCTGCGCCAGGTGGGTTACGACAATCACCTGATGCGTAGCGGCGAGATCTGCCAGCACGCTCGCGAGGGCACGTGCTGTAGAGCCGCCGACACCGGCATCGACCTCGTCGAACACCAGCGTATCCACGCCGTCCGCGTTACCGAGAACGACCTTGCTCGCCAGCATGACGCGGCTCAGCTCGCCGCCCGACGCAATGCGGCGCAGGGGGCGCGGCGTCAATCCGGCACCACTGCGATACAAAAGCTCATAGCTCGAAGGCCCCGCCAGCGTCCATTCGGCACGCGGAAGATCGCGCGACTCCCAAACGAGCTCGGCGTCGCCCATCTCCAGGCGCGCCATCTGACGGCCAACCTCGTGGCAAAAGCGAGGGGCTGCGGTATTCCGCACGCGTTTAAGCGCCTTGGCAGCAGCAAAAAGCTCGCGTTCGGCACACCCGAGCGCCTCGCGAGCCTTCTTGATCCGCTCATCACCATCATCGACCAGCGACAACAGCTCTTGTGAGCGGTCGCGCATGGCAAAGACATCGTCCATGGTGGGCCCCCACTGACGCAGTAGGGCCTTAAGATCGGAATAGCGCTCGCGCATACGAGCCAGCTCGCGCGGATCGAAGGCGACCCCATCGCGATAGGTGCGCAGCTCGTTGGCACAATCCTCAAGCGAGATACAGGCATCCGAAAGCGCATCGGCGATATCACCCAGCTTGCGGTCGACGGCCGCCATGCGGGAAAGCTCCGCCACGGCACTGTTCACGGCATCGAGCGCTCCCCCTTCAGCTGCAAGCGATGCATGGGCATCGTTGGCCGTGGCCACCAACACCTCAGCATGCTCGGAGCGCGGCAGCAGCTCCTCGAGCTCCTCATACTCACCCGGCTTGGGGTCGACCTCGGCGATGCGCTCCAGGGCGAAGCGCGCCTCCTCAACGCGACTCCCCTGCGCACGCGAGGCTTCCTCCACACGGCGAAGCTCCTTGGCGGCGGCACGCGAAGCCTTAAAGCAGGTGCGATACTTCCCGAGCGCCTCAAGCGCCGCGCGCCCAGCCCAAGCATCGACCATGGCAACGTGGTGCGCCGGGTCGAGCAGGCGCTGGTGCTCGTGCTGACCGCAAAGATCCATCATCACACCGACGCGCTCCGAAAGTTCGCGCACGCTGGCGATGCGGCCGTCAATTTTTACGCGGCTGCGGCCCTCGGCAGAAAGGCTGCGCTGCACGGTGAAGCCCTCCGCGTCGTGCGGTCCGTCAAATAGGCGCGCCTCGACGCTGGCAAGTGCCTCGCCCTCGCGCACCGTCGACGAATCCGCACGCTCGCCCAAAATAAGCTTGAGTGCCGAGAGCAGCGCGGTCTTACCGGCGCCGGTTTCTCCAGTCAGAACCGTTAGACCCGTGCTCGGAACCAACGTCGCCTCGCGAATGAGCGCAATGTTGGAAACCTGCAGCTCATCGATCATGACGCACTCCGTAGAACACGCGGCTCACCGAGTTATAGAAACTCTCGGGACCATAATCCAGCAGCAGCACATCGCCGGGACCACGGCGCACAGCCACGCTCTCGACCGTGCCATCGCAGGTAATAAACTGTCCATCGATGGCGATCGCCGGAACGCTCGGGCGATCATCGGACATAAAAATCTCCACGACATCGCTCGGCGAGGTCAAAAAGGCGCGAGCCTGAATGGTATGCGGGGCGATGGGCACGCATACCATTCCCGTGTAATCGGGGCTGACGATAGGGCCGCCGGCGGAAAGCGCGTAGCCGGTGGAGCCGGTCGCCGTCGATACGACCACGCCGTCGCCGCGCAGGCGGTCGATATGATGGCCGGACACCGTGATATCGAACTCGACCATATCGGACAGGGGCCCGCGCGTAAGCGCCATATCGTTGAGAGCAAACGTGCGCACAACATCCTTCGTACCGTCTTCGCGAACCGAAACGATATCGGCGGCGATGGTGGCGCGGCGGCTCACATGGAGCTCGCCGGACAGGGCATCGCTCACGACCTGCAAAATGTCGCGCTCCTCGGGGCTCGCGGCCGTCAAAAAACCCAAATGACCATAGGAAAGACCCAAAATGGGAATCTCACGGTAGTTGAGAATGCGGGCGGCACGCAGCAGCGTGCCGTCGCCGCCGAGCGTAATAACCAAGTCGGCATCGTCAACATCGGGCGCGCTCTGAATCTTAGAGCGCTGGTCGGCAGCCCATGCGACCTCGTAACCTTGGCGCGAAAGCCAAAGCTCGAGCATCAGGCCGCTCTCGACCGCCTCTTGCTTGTAGTAATTGGGAACCAGAAAGACCTTCATAGCGTTGCAGCTTTCTCGCTCAAAACCGATACCTGGGATTGAAGCTCATCGTCGGTGCGTTCGCCGGGTGCAAACCTCGTGCCGTACAGGAAAAACTCAACGTTGCCCTTGGCGCCGTGGATGGGCGACACGCACACGTCGAGCGGGAACAGGCCCTTGGCGGCAAAGAGCTCAATCGCCGCCGTGAGCGTATCGCGACGGACGGCGGGGTCGGTCACGATACCGCCCTCGCCCACCAGCGCAGCCGGCGCCTCAAACTGGGGTTTTACGAGCGTGCAAAACGAACCCGAAGGCTTCAGGCACGCCATCACGGCGTCGATGATATTTGCGATACTCGTAAACGACACATCGCACACGGCCAGGTCGATAGCGCCGCCGTAGCCGAGCTCGGGCAGCTGCGTCACGTTGGTGCGTTCATGGAGCGTCACGCGATCGTCTTGGCGCAGCGACCAATCAAACTGAGCGCGACCCACATCGACCGAAACGACTGTGGCGGCGCCGCGCTTGAGCAGGCAATCGGTAAAGCCGCCCGTGGAGCATCCCACATCGAGGCAGGCAAGGCCCGTGAGATCGATACAAAACGCATCGAGCGCGCCCTCGAGCTTGAGCCCGCCGCGCCCAACGTAGGGAATACGACCCTTCACGTGCAACGGCAGGCCCGGCGTCACCTTAAGGCCCGGTGAGGTCAAACGCTCGCCGCCACTCGAGACCAAGCCGGCCATAAGAGTGCGAAGGGCATCCGCGCGATCGGCGCAGATGCCCTGTGAAATCAGTTCGTCATCGAGACGCACACGTTTCATGAATGCCATCAACCATTCGTATCCGGAGACGCGGCCTGGCTATCCTGGGATTCGTTTGCCGCATCCTCATCGTATTCCTGCTCGAGCTTATCTGCCTCGCGAGGCGTCAACTCAAACTTATCGACCATATCGACCGCACGGGAGCCCAGCTCGATCGCCTCGTCAAACAGATCGAGCGAACGCTCCAGGGACGTATCCTTGGAGCGAACGGTCGCGATAATCTGGTCCAAGCGGTCCGAGATCTCGTCGAAGTTGCGGACGGAACCCTCTGGCATGGCTACTCCTTGACGGTACCGGTCTCGGCCTCGGCGACCTCGGCATCCTCGTCGAGAACGCCGGCCGCAGCCTGAGCGGCGGCAACCTTGGCGGCAGCCTCGGCGGCCTGGGCCTCCTCGCGGGCACGGTCCTCGGCCAGTAGCTCCTGATAGAGGTCCTCGCCCGGCAGCTCCTCGCTACGAGCGATCTTGCCCAGCACGCCGTTGACAAACGACGCGGACTGGTCGGTGCCATAGGCCTTGGCAAGCTCGACCGCCTCGTTGATCACGATGGCGTCCGAGACCTCCTCGTCGGTGAGGAAGCGCATCTCATAGACGGCGATACGCAGCAGATTGCGGTCGGCACCGGGCATACGCATAAGATCCCAGTTCTTGGCGACGGAGCGCAGGGCGCAGTCGATGCGGTCGATGTGCTCGTAGGCACCGCGGCACAGCTCCAGCGCGTAGGGATCGAGGGGACCCTTCGAGATCAGGAAATCGCCCTCGAGGACGCGCGCGAGCGGGCTGTCCGTGGCCTCGGCCTGGAACAGCAGCTGCAGCGCCTGACTGCGGGCAAGCGTACGCCCGCGATAAACCTTAAGGCTCAAAGGTTACTCCTTGGGGAAAACGAGGCCGTCGATGCAAACGTCAACGCGCTCGACCTCGACGCCCACCTGGGCGTCGATGGCGGCAACCACGGCGGCGCGAACGGCCTCGGCGAGTTTCTTGAACGGATAGCCAAAGAACACCACGACGCGCACGGTAAGCGCGAGCTTGTCGCCGATGACCTCGGCCTCGACCGCCGGCTCAGAAGCCGGGGCCTTGGACGAAAGCATCATGGAGACAAGGTTGGTGGCAAGGTCCTTGACGCCCACGGAGGCGATGCCCTCGACATCCGTGACGGCGCGCGAGACGATGGCGGTCAGAACATCGGGCGAAATGCCGATGCCGTCAATCTTGATTTCCTGGGGCATGAGTCCTCCTAGAAGAGTTGGTTGCTAGACGCGGGAGACGAACTTGCCGTCGCGGGTGTCAACCTTAATGACCTCGCCCTCGTTGAGGTACATGGGGACCTGGATGACAGCGCCGGTGTCGATGGTGGCCGGCTTGGTGGAACCCTGGACGGTATCGCCCTTGAAGCCCGGGTCGGTCTGGACGATGGTGGTCTCGATGAACATCGGCGGGGTCACGCCCATGAGCTCGTCGTCGGCGAAGAGCAGCTGGCAGGTGTCATTCTCGCGCAGCCACTTGGCGTTCTCGCCCACCATATCCTCGGGAACGGGAACCTGCTCGTAGGACTCGTTATCCATGAAGATGTAGTCGGCGCCGTCGTTGTAGAGGTACTGGAACTCACGGGTGGTGAGCATGACGCTCTCGAACTTGGTGCCGGCGTTGCAGGTGTTCTCGACGACGCGGCCGCTCTTGATGTCGCGGGTCTTGTAGCGCACGAAAGCGCCGCCCTTGCCCGGCTTGACGTGCTGGAACTCGACGATGGTGTAGACCTTGTCCTTAATGCGGAGACCGAGGCCGTTCTTGAAGTCGGCGGTAGAGATAGTAGGCATAGCGACCTTTCTTGTTATTGGCTAGACGCACAAACGTCCAAATTACATACGAGCGAAATTATACACTTGCAGACGGCGGCTGCGGCGAGCGCATAAAAAGAGAACGCGGGACGCCCGAATCGATCCGGACGCCCCGCCTCCAAAAACCCAAATGGATGGTTTAGCAATCGATAATATGCAGGTCGTGCGTGGTCTTGGTGAAGGGCTCGTAGCCGTTCTCGGTGACGACGCCGTAGTCCTCCAGGCGCACGCCGCCCACGCCGGGCAGGTACACGCCGGGCTCCATGGTGATAACCGAGCCGACTTCGATGATATTCTTGCTGCGGTTGAAGTTAGGCAGCTCGTGGATGTCGATGCCCACGCCGTGGCCCAGACCATGGTTGTAGTAATCGCCATAGCCGGCATCGCCAATAATCTTCTTGGAAAGCTTGAAAATGTCGTTGCCCTCGACGCCCGGATGGATAGCGGCGACGCACTCCTCATGGGTGCGGCGCACGAGCGCGTACAGGTCGAGCTGCTCCTGGGTGGGCTCGCCCATCACGACAGTGCGCGTCATGTCGGAGCGGTAGTCGCAGTAGCCCGCACCGTAATCCATGAGGACAAAGTCGCCCTTCTCGATCACGCGGTCGCTCGGGACGGCATGCGGGTTGGCGGTATTGGGGCCACTCGCCACGATGGAGCCGAAGGCCAGGCTGTCGGCGCCGTTGGCGAACATAAAGTTCTCGAGCTCGTTGCGAACCTGCTTCTCGGTCATACCGGGCTTAATAAAGCCGAGCATGTGCTGGAAGGCGGCATCGGTGATCGACTGCGCGTGGCGCATGAGCTCGATCTCCTCTGCATCCTTGATGGCACGCATCTTGCGGATGTCGTCATGCATCAGCGGCAGCATGCAGGCAACGGAGCGGTCCTCCAGACCACGTTGAATACCCTGGTAGAAGTTAATCTGCATGTCATCCTCGACGGCGCAGACGCGGCATTTGTTGGCCGCAATCTTGCCGGCGACCCAGCCGGGGATGGTGCCCTCGTCCATGTCGTAGACCCAGGGGCTGCCGGCGGGCGTGTTCTCCTCAAAACTGTTGAGATAGCGCGAGTCAGTGTGGAACAGGCACTGATCGGCCGTAATAAACGCGGCGTGAGGGAACTCGAAGGTGTAATCGAAGACGCCCTTCACGCCCGTGAGCCAACGGAGATTGGCCTCGTCGCGCACGACGATGGCGTCGTAGCCGCGCTCAGCCATCAGGGCACGGACGCGCTCGATACGACCGGCAGGACCGGCAGCAAACTCAGACATGCAGATTCCTTTCTTGTTGTCCTCATAAAAGCGGGACGGGTCCCGATCGAAAGACGGATTCGCACGCGATCCGCAACCGATTGAAAACCCGCACCTCAACATGATACGAAAGACGATGGATGTCAATAAAACTTAGAGAAGTTCTTTGCGAGAAGCCAAGTAGGCATGAGCATGGCGCTCAAGAACCTCGTCCTCAACGCTCGTTAGACGAATGGCGCCAAGTGCCGCGGGCAGCGGCAACATACTGCGGTTCGAGCGGACAAACTGCTGCCTGCGGAACTCCTCGATATATGCGGCGGGCTCCAGATCGAAGGCAAACTCCTCGATACCAAAGTCCTCCAGGCAGTCATCGACCTCAAAGACGTAATCGATATCGAAGTCGCAGGCATCATGTGCTAGGCGCGCCTCAAAGCGCATACCTTCGGACAACAGCTGGTAGGCAGGGACCTGCGAAGCGGCATCGCCCAGGCAGGCGCGAAGGGCGCGCTCCCCCGTCTTGCCAAAATCGAGCGCATGACGAGCACTGGGGTTCGTGGCCATGAGCACGTCTTTGCGCGCAGTCTGGGACCACTGCACAGCATTGACGAGCGCGACCTCCTCACCGGCAAGAATCTCGGGAACGGTCTCGGTAAACTGATTCCAGCGCGACTTGCTGCTGGAAAGCATGGTACCCACGAGCACCGAATAGCCAAGCTTAAGGTCCTCAGCGCTGGCCTCGCGAACAAGGTCCAGATTGCACACGACCAGACCGGGCTCGGGGCGCACCGCGATGGCGGGCAACGAGTGGTCGCCCGAAGCGACGAGCGGCTTCATGGTCGTCGCGACCGTGAGCATGGCGTCGAAGGTCGTCGGCAGCAGTGCGCACTCGGTACGACCGCACCACTGGTTGGCGCACCAGCAAACAACCGAGCAGGTTGCGGCATCGCCAACGGCAACAACCAGGTCATCGCAGGTTATACCGTTAGCCGACAACGCGCCAAAGACGACATCGGCGTCAGCTAAGGTCGCGCCATCAGGCGAAACCTCGAGAGACAGCTGCGAGACGGCAAAGCCCGCATCGACCAGTGCATGATCGACGACCTCACCAAAGCGCTCAGACACGGCTGCATTCCAAACAACCATCGCACGCTTGGGCTTACCCACGGCCGAGGCAAACATACGTGACAGCTCGCTAAACGCGTCAAGCCCAACGCGAACATCGACACTGCGATTTTGGAAATTGATAAGTTGACGGCGAATCATAGCAGTCCACGCTCCAAAAGCATCTCGGCACAAACATAGGAAACGTCCTCAAAGGACTTATTGCGAATATCGAGGGTGATATCGGCCGCTTGGCGATACAGCGGACGTCGATGCTCAAACAGGCGGGCCGCATGCTCAGGCGAGCGGAAATCGGGACGCGTGTCGGAGCGGCGGATCTGGCGCATCGAATCCTCAAAGTCACCCTCGAGGTACACGCAGGTACCCATCTGGTGCATGAGCTCGATATTGACCGGCGTCTCGACAATGCCGCCACCGCACGAAACCAGCAGGCTGCGCTCGCTTTGGAGCGAACGGAGTGCCGAGGTTTCGAGCTCGCGAAAACGCTCTTCGCCCTCAGTCTCAAAAATCTCGGTTACCGATTTGCCGCAACGACGCACGACCAGGCGGTCAGTATCGATAAATCGACGTTTGAACATGGTGCCCACGTTGCGCGCGAGCGTCGATTTACCCGCACCCAAAAACCCGATAAAGAAGATATGGTCGCAGCCGTGCTTAGTGTGCTGGGACATGACGAAACCTATTCCTCGCAGGGAAGGTCGCGCAGGGCCCGGCGCTCAAAGATACGGAAGATCTGCGTATACCACAGGTCCTGAGTTGCCTGCGGCTTTACCAAGATTGTGTCGACGCCGGCAAAGTTACCGCTCCACACGTCCGTGTACAGCTGGTCACCGATCAGCACAGCCTCATCGGCCGTGGCGCCCAAGCGCTTAAGACCGGACTTGAGAGCAAACGGTGCAGGCTTCATGGCATGGCTGATGGCCTCGAGGCCCAGCTCACGCGCGGAGCTCATGACCTGGTCGCGATGCCAGTTGTTAGACACCATGCACAGCTTAAAGCCCTTGGCACGAGCGGCGTCGAGCCAGGCCGAGACGGCAGCGGGAACCTGCTCGGTATCACGCGGCACCAGGGTGTTATCGCGGTCGAGCAAAATGGCGCGCTTGCCGTCGGCCCACAGGGTATCGAGGTCGATGCGGTCGACCGAGGCAACATATCGTTTGGGGCTGAAAATCCTCATGTTTAATTCCAAGACTGTTGGTGCTCTTCGTAGGTCTGCGAGAAATACTCCTCGTCCTGCGTAATGTAGAAATACAGGTCATCGGAGTCGGTGGGCTCAAGGGTGGCCTTGAGCGCCTCGAGCGACGGAGAGCAGATGGGCGTGGGCGGCAGCCCCTCATGCTTATAGGTGTTGTACGGACTATCGCTCTGAAGATCGTCGGCGGTAACCTCACCGCCGGTGACATACATCATGGTCGCATCGCTATTGAGGTAGCGCAGACCGTCGAGCTTGCCGGCAAGACGGTTGTAAAACACCGAGGCGACATGCGCGCGCTGCTCGGCGTTGAGGCCCTCGCGCTCAACGATGGAAGCGAGATTGATGATATCGTAATCGGACATCTCCACGCCGTAGCGCTCCTTGATCTTGGCCTCGCAACCGGCAAAGTCGAGCGATTTATACTCGGTGTTGAACTGATCGAGCATGGCTCGGATGACATCATCGGCACTTGGGTCCTTGCCCAACGAGTAGGTCTTAGGGAACAGGAAGCCCTCGAGCGAATCGTTCGCAGCGCCTTTCAGGAACGCATAGTCGTTCACATAATTGCTGGCCTTCGCCTGGTTGAGGAAGTCCTCTTTGGAGATACTGTCGTAGGCCTGGGCCACGCGGTCGGCAACCTGGTCGACCGCGTGGCCCTCGGGGATTGTCAGCGCATCGGAGCCGGCATTGGGGCCCTCCATGAGCTGCTGGACGACCTTAGTCGCATCCATCAGCGTCGTGAACGAGTACGTGCCAGGTTTAAGCGACATGTCCGCGTTGAGCTTTTTGACCGCCGCATAGTAATCCTTGGGATTCTCGACAATATGGTTCTCGGAGAGAATCGAAGCGATGCTGTCACCCGAGGCACCATCGGGAATAGTGATAGTAACCTGCTGGCCAGCAGTGACTTTCGCATCCTCACCAGCAAAAAAGCCCTTGACAGCTGGCACGACAAAGAAAACGATCGCGACAAGCGCAAGCACGGCGACGACGCCACCGATAATCATAGGCACCGGGGAGCTTTTCTTTTGGGCACCACGGCGAGCGCGAGTGTTATAGCTCGAGCGCGTGGCCGGAGCAACGCCGTGCGAGCCATGAGTATGATGTGCGTGGGAGCGTGATTGCGGTGCCTGTCCCTGCGTACGCTGGGCAGGAGCCTGCTGCTTAAAGCGGGAACCGCCCGCGGGCTGCGCGGGACGAGCGGCGGGCTGTTGAGCAGTACGCCGAGTAGGTTGAGCCGAACGCTGCGTCGGTTGCATCGGACGCTGACCGGACGATACAGGGCGTGGCGCAGGCTGTCGTGTACGATTCGGCTGGCGCGGATCGAAAGCGCTAGACATGCGAAACCTCCTCGTTTTTGCGATCGAGCCACGTCTGCAAGAACAGGCTGGCGGCGATCATGTCGATCTTGCCCCTCATCTGCTTTTCGTTGAGTCCCTGCTCGCGCAGGATACGCTTGGCCTCTTGCGAGGACAGGCGCTCGTCCTCAAACTCCAGCGGAAGATCGAGCTCGTCGGCGATCTTTTGCGCTATGGCGGCAACGCGCTCGGCCTGGGGGCCAGGCTCGCCGGCCATGGTCAGGGGACGCCCGCTTACCAAGATGTCGGGCTCATAGTCCTCGACCAGGTAACGGAACGTCTTGGCCATACCGGTAACCTCAGCGGCCGGAAGCACCTTGACGGGCATCGCCATCTTGCCATCACGGCTCGAGACGGCGATGCCGATCCTGGTCTCCCCTATGTCCAGCGCGAGCGCGACCACAGCGACTACTTAGGCGCCGAGCGCGGTCTTGGCGGCCGCGAGGGCATCGGCGATACCGGCAGCGTTCTTGCCACCGGCCTGGGCCATGTTGGGACGGCCGCCACCGCGACCATCGACCAGACCCGCGATCTGCTTGATCACGTTGCCGGCGTGGAAACCGGCCTTCACGGCGTCATCGGAGCCGGCGGCGAGCAGGGCCGGGGTGCCCTTCTCGGTCACGCTGGCAACAACACAGGCAACGGGACCGGCGACCTTCTGGTGCACGGTATCCCAAACGTTGCGCAGGTCGGCGGCCTCAAGGCCCTGGAGCTCAGCGACGACGAGCTTATAGCCGTCGAGCTCGACGGCACCCTCGATGGCGCTGGAGATAGCGTCGGAGGAGCCACCGGTCAGCGCCTTCTTGAGCTTGTTAGACGTCTCGCGCAGCTCGGCCTGCAGGTTCTCCACACGAGCGGGAACCTCGTCAACGCGGCACTTGAGCGCAGCGGCAGCGGCGTCAACGAGTGCCAGGCGGTCGGCCATGTAGTCGAGGGCGCCCTTGGAGGTCACGGCCTCGATACGGCGGACATTCGAGCCCGTGGAGGACTCGGAGATAATCTTGAACAGGCCGATCTCGGCAGTGTTGGCAGCATGCGTACCACCGCAGAGCTCGCGAGAGAACGGCTGGTCCTCGGCGCCCACGGAAACGACGCGGACGACGTCGCCATACTTCTCGCCAAACAGGGCGACGCCGCCGGCGGCCTTGGCCTCGTCGATGCCCATGACGCGGGTCACGACCGGCTTAGATGCGAAGATCTGCTGGTTGACCAAGTCCTCGACAGCCTTGAGCTGCTCGGAGGACAGAGCCTCAAAGTGCGTGAAGTCAAAGCGCAGGTGCTCGGGCGTCACCAGCGAGCCGGCCTGGGAGACATGCTCGCCCAGGACCTGCTTAAGGGCGGCGTCGAGCAGGTGCGTGGCGGTGTGGTTGCGGCGCAGGAAGCCACGGCGCTCGGCATCGAGCGCGGCGGTCACGGTAGCGCCGACGGTCAGCGTGCCCTCGGCAACGTGGGCGACGTGGGCATACAGGCCGTTGTGGTTCTTGGTATCGGAAACGGACAGCGAAACGCCCTCGGCGGAAAGCTCGCCGGCATCGCCCTGCTGGCCACCCATCTCGGCATAGAACGGGGTGCGGTCGAGCACGACGACGGCGTCCATGCCCTCGTTTACCTCGCCGCAGATTTCGCCCTCGGCGACGAGTGCGACGACCGTGCCCTCGCTCTC
>OIWQ01003663.1_pt1 | contig 13534 bp, 10 predicted proteins | sample 1587571 | NCBI WGS metagenome assembly OIWQ01 (sample SAMEA3888910, study PRJEB22519) | human gut metagenome | biome: human gut; feature: human-associated habitat; material: faeces | place: Denmark | collected 2010 | reverse complement strand
TCGGCGGCGCACTGCGTCAGCCCTCCGGCGGCCCGACCATGAACGTCAAGGGCACCGCGGCAGGCGGCGGCAACGCCCTGCTGATGCCGATGACCGAATTCTCTCTGGGCCTCACCGGCGATATCAACGACATCATGAACGCCCACAACCTTGCCATGGTCGCTTTGACCGCTCGTATGCAGCACGAGCGCAATAACAATGACGAATGGCTGGCAAAGAAGGGCCTCAAGCGTCTCGACATCGACCCCAAGCGTGTCGAGATGGGCTGGGTCATGGACTTCTGCGCACAGGGCCTTCGCAACATCATCATCGGCCTCGGCGGCCGTCTGGACGGCTACCTGATGGAGTCCAAGTTCGGCATCGCCGTCGGCTCCGAGCTGATGGCCATTCTCGCCGTCGCGCGCGACCTGAAGGATCTGCGTGAGCGTATCGGCAAGATCGTCGTCGCCTACTCCCGCAGCGGCGAGCCTGTCACCTGCGAGGATCTCGAGGTCGCTGGCGCCATGACCGCGTGGATGCGCAACACCATCAACCCCACCATGTGCTACACCGTCGAGCATCAGCCGGTTCTGGTTCATGCCGGCCCGTTCGCCAACATCGCCATCGGCCAGTCCTCTGTTATCGCTGACCGTCTGGCCCTCAAGCTGTTCGACTATCATGTCACCGAGTCCGGCTTCGCTGCCGACATCGGCTTTGAAAAGTTCTGGAACGTCAAGACCCGTCTTTCCGGCCTGACCCCGAACGTCTCCGTTCTGGTCGCGACCGTCCGCGCGCTCAAGATGCACGGCGGCGGCCCGAAGGTCACCCCGGGCGCACCGCTGCCCAAGGAGTACACCGAGGAGAACCTCGAGCTTCTGGAAAAGGGCACCTGCAACCTGTTCCACCATGTCAACACCATCAAGAAGTCCGGCATCAACCCGGTCGTCTGCATCAACCGCTTCTACACCGATACCGACGCCGAGATCGCTCTGCTCAAGAAGCTCTGCAAGGAGCACGGTGTCCGCTGCGCCGAGTCCAACCACTGGCGTTACGGCGGCGAGGGCGCGATCGAGCTGGCTCAGACCGTTGTCGAGGCCTGCGAGGAGCCGGTCAACATCAAGTTCCTGTACGATCTGGAGATGCCGCTGCGTCAGCGCGTCGAGCTGATCGCCAAGGAAGTCTACGGCGCCGACGGCGTTGACTGGGCGCCTCTGGCTGTCCAGAAGGCGGAGCGCTTCGAGGCCGACCCGAAGTACGCCGACTACTGCACCATGATGGTCAAGACCCATCTGTCCCTGTCCGACGATCCCACCAAGAAGGGCGAGCCGAAGGGCTGGCGCCTCGCCATCCGCGACATCCTGGAGTACGGCGGCGCGAAGTTCCTCTGCCCGATGGCCGGCACCATCTCCATGATGCCCGGTACCGCCGCGAATCCGGCTTATCGCCGCATCGACGTCGATACCGAGACCGGCAAGGTTTCCGGACTGTTCTGATTCTCTGAGCGCAGGGCGTCCTGCAGGGCCATGCCCTGTGGATAACAAGATCACACAAATCACCGGCAGGCGGCGGAAAAACCGCCGCCTGCTCTTCATTGAATAAGGAGAAATAATACGATGGATATGACGACGAGATCCTGCCGTGAATTTGTCACGGTCCTCGCCTCGAATGAGCCTGCTCCCGGCGGCGGCGGCGCTTCCGCGCTGGTGGCCGCGCTCGGCACGGCGCTCGGCAATATGGTCGGCTCTTTGACCGTTGGCAAGAAGAAGTATGCCGATGTGGAGGAGGAGATCATCGCCCTCAAGGCAAAATGCGATGCGCTCCAGAACGAGCTGCTCGATCAGGTCCCCGCAGACGCGGAGGGCTTTGTCCCGCTGGCGAAGGCATACGGCATTCCGAAGGACGATCCCAGCCGCCCCGAGATCATGGAAAAGGCGACCATCACGGCCTGCCAGGTCCCCATGCACATCATGGAGCTTTGCTGCGAGTCTCTGGACGCCATCGCCGTGTTCGCGGCGAAGGGCTCCCGCCTTGCCGTCTCCGACGCGGGCTGCGGCGCGACGATCGTGAAGGCTGCGCTTCAGGCAGCTTCCCTCAACGTTTTCATCAACACCAAGACGCTCCAGAACCGCGAGGTCGCGGAGGAAATGAACGCGAAGTGCCTTGGTATGCTTGACAAATACGGTAAGCTGGCGGACGAGATCTTCGAGAGCGTCAAGGCCGGTTTCTTTAAGTGAGAAGGAGAGAGGATCATGGCAAAACTGCTGCTTGGCAAGGAAGTTACCGCTGCGATGAACGAGAAGCTTCAGGCGCGCGTCGCGGCTTTGAAGGAAAAGGGCGTCAGCCCGAAGCTGGCCATCGTCCGCTGCGGTGAGAATCCGTCCGATCTGTCCTATGAAAAGGGCGCGACTGCCCGCGCGGAGCTGATCGGCGTCGAGGTCGTGAAGTTCGTCCTGCCCGAGGATGTGACGAAGGAAGCACTCATCGCGCAGATCGAGGCCATCAACGCAGATGACTCCATCCACGGCTGCCTGATGTTCCGGCCGCTGCCGAAGCACCTCAAGGCCGATCAGGATGAGATCTGCAACCATCTGGCCGCTGCGAAGGACGTGGACTGCATGACCGACCTCTCCAATTCCGGCGTGTTCACCGGCAAGAAGCTCGGCTTTGCACCCTGCACACCGCAGGCCTGCATGGAGATCCTGGATTACTACGGCATCGACTGCAAGGGCAAGAACGCCGTCGTCATCGGCCGTTCGCTGGTCGTCGGCAAGCCTGCGGCCATGATGCTGATGGCCAAGAATGCGACCGTCACCGTCTGCCACACCAAGACCGTGGACGTGGCCGGGATCGCCCGCAAGGCGGACATTCTGGTCTCTGCGGCGGGCGTTCTCAACAGTCTGACGAAGGACTATGTGGCGCCCGGCCAGATCGTCATTGACGTTTCAATCAACTGGGACCCCGAGAAGATCAATTCCAAGGGCGGCAAGGGCGCCATCGCGGGCGACGCGGTGTTCTCCGAGGTCGAACCCATCGTCGAGGCCATCACGCCTGTTCCCGGCGGCGTTGGCTCCGTCACCACGTCCGTGCTGATCGGCCATGTGGTCGAGGCAGCGGAACGGACGCTGTAATAAACGTGTGACTGCCGCCGGGGATCCCCGGCGGCAGTGTTTTTTGAGAGAGGGGTTGAGTCTATGAACGAAAAAGTCAGACAGCCGGAATCGGCGATCCGCTGGCTGTTTGCTGTGTTTACGCTTCTCTGCCTGCTGACGGCGATTGTCTGCATGATCGTCTTCGGTACGACGGTATCGGATGCGCTTGCGGGCGTGGGCCGTATCTGCACCCAGTCCGGTCAGACGGTCAAGAGCTACTTTGACGCCAGCTACGGCGGCTTCGCCGGAACGTTTCTGAACGCCGCGCTGGTCTGCGCCGTCTGCCTCGGGCTGTACTGCCTGCCCGACAGCAAGCCGGACGGCGTGTCCGTCCTCGCGTTTTTCCTGACGGCAGGCTTTTGCTTCTGGGGCACGACGATCCTGAACATCTGGTTTTCCTTTGCGGGCGTGCTGATCTACAGCCTTGTCACAAAGAAAAAGCCGGGCGCGATGGCGAATGCCTTCCTGTTTTCGACGGGCCTTGCGCCGCTTATCACCGAGATGCTTTTCCGCTATCCCGGCGAGGCGTGGCACGGCTTTACGGGCCTCGGCGTGGGGATCGCGCTGGCCGTCGGCATTTTTATCGGCTTTATTTTCCCGGCCGTCCTGCCGCACAGCCCGCAGATGCACAAGGGCTACGACCTGTATAACGCGGCGGTGCCCATCGGCCTGATCGCGTTCTTCCTGCGCTCACTTCTGTATAAGATCTTCACCTCCGCGCCCCCCGCGTCGGAGAACGTCGGTCTGGGCGACAGCTTCCTGGCGCTCAGCCTCGCGTTCTGCGGTGTCGTGTTCGGCCTCGCCATCATCTGGGGCCTTGCGATGGGCGGCGGAAGGGCATACGGAAAGCTCCTGCGCGACAGCGGCTACAACGTCGATTACGGTACAAAATACGGCTCCGGCGCGGCGATCCTGAATTTCGGCGTCTACGGCCTGTTCATCGTGCTGTATTATCTGCTCATCGGCGCAAAATGGAACGCCGCGACGCTCGGCTGCGTGTTCTGCATGGTCTGCTGCTGCTTCAAGGGCAGCCATCCGGCGAACGTCTGGCCGATCATGGTCGGCTATGTGGCGGCGAGCTTTGTCGCCAAATTCGTCTGCGGCCTCACCGGCGCGGAGCATACGCTTATGGCAAATGCGCAGGCGATCGTCATCGGTCTGTGCTTTGCAAACGGCCTGTCGCCGGTTTCCGGCGTCTACGGCTGGCTGGCAGGCGTCGTATTCGGCATGATCCACTATACGCTTGTGACGTGCGTGCCGCTGCTGCACGGCTCCTTCTGCCTGTATAACGGCGGCTTTACCGCGGCGTTCTCCTGCTTCCTGTTTGTCCCCGTTCTGGAGCACTTCTTCCACACCAAGGAGCAGAGAAAGCAGCTGAAGGCCGGAAAATGAGCCGCTTTACGACTGAAAAGGAGGCAAACGGAATGTATTACTGTGAAAACTGCCATCTGCTGTGCGAGTGGCCGGTCTGCGGCTATTGCGGGACAAGGCCGCTGCGGGAGCCGAGGGCGGACGATTACTGCTTCCTTTCCAGCCGGAACGAGCCGTGGGCGCAGATGCTGGCGGAGCTTCTGCAGGAGGAACGGATCGCGGTCGTGACCCGTCCGGTGCCGCAGCGGGGCTTCGGTTATTCGGGGGAGCGCAGCGCCTATACGGAGCTGTTTGTGCCCTTCCCGGAGCTGGAACGCGCGAAGGAGCTGGAACGGGCGCTGCTGACGAGCGAACCGTCCTTCCCGGAGGATGCGGAAGAGCCGGAAGAAACAGAAGAATAACGAAACAGGCGCTCTGCTGTCAGAGCGCCTGCATTTATTCTGCCTGTATCCGCAGCGCGGCAAGCTCCTGCGGAGTGTCGCAGTCGCGCAGCTCCTCCGGAGCCAGCTCCACCGGAAGATAGTCCTCCGTATGGCGCTTGATAACGAGATTCCCGCCGCAGTCACCCTCCAGCGCCAGCAGCTCCGGGAAAAAGCGGGCCGGGAAGAGATTCGGATTTCCGCGTCGTCCCTCGTGGGAGGCTCCGGCGATTTTCTCCGGCGTGCGGAGCCATGCTTCCGCGATGCGCTGCACGGAGTCCCGCCGCAGAAGCGGCTGATCGGCGACAAGATATAAAATTCCGTCGCACGCCCGCATGGCCTGCGTCCCGAGGCGGATGGTGTAGCTCAGGCCCCAGTCCGGATGCGCGTTGTGGATGGCGGCGAAGCCGTATTTTCCGGCCAGCTCCTCGATCCCTTCATACTGCGACGCGACGCAGACGGCGGCGAACATCCCCTTCGGGACGGCGTCCAGCGCGCGTTCAATGAGCGTCCGCCCGTCAAGCTCGGCGGCGAGCTTGTTCGCGCCGAAGCGGCTGGCGTTTCCGGCGGCCATGACCAGACAGCCGATGCGGAGAGATGCAGCAGGATCCATGGAATACCTCCCAATAGCACACAGCATTTTCTACAAAACAGTATAACCCGTTTTTATGGAAAAAGTCAAGAAACGGCCGGAATGTTCGACAGTTCCGAAAAAACCGTTATCTATAAATTAGAATCACGATTTTGCTTTCCAAGGACGGACGGCGATGCTATAATTATAACAAATACAGAGTGGTTTCTTCGGGAAAAACAGGTAAAACCGACGAAAAGCAGCTTACACAGATAATGGAGGGAACGCAATGGGCATCGTAGGAAACAGCGAAGTCCGTGTGGACGCCTTTGACAAGGCGACCGGCAGAACAAAATATTATGAGGATCTGGTGCCGGCGGATGCGCTGTATGTGCGCATCAAGCACTCGACAATTGCGCACGGCTTCGTGAAATCGGTCGATCTGAGCGAGGCGGAAAAGATCAAGGGTGTGGTGAAGATCCTCACCTGCTTCGACGTTCCGGATATCCCGTTCCCGACGGCGGGCCACCCGTGGTCGATGGACCCCGGACATCAGGACATCGCCGACCGCTATCTGCTGAACCGGCATGTGCGCTACTACGGCGACGATGTGTGCGCGGTCATTGCGGAAAATGAGGTCGCGGCGATGCAGGCCGTTCGCGCCATCAAGGTGGAATATGAAGAGCTGCCGTTCGTGCTGGATGCACAGGAGGCCATGAAGGACGGCGCGCCGCAGCTGCATGAGCGCTTCCCCAACAACGTTCTCAAGCACACGACCATGGCCGTCGGCAATTATGCCGAGGCAATTCAGGAGCCGGGCCTCATCAAGGCCGAGGGCTGGTATGACACCCCCACCGTGCAGCACTGCCACATCGAGAACCACGGCTGCTTCTGCTATGAAGAAAACGGTCGTCTGGTCGTGACCAGCTCCACGCAGATCCCGCACATCGTGCGCCGTATCGTCGGACAGGCGCTTGGCCGCCCATGGGGAGATATCCGCATCGTCAAGCCGTACATCGGCGGCGGCTTCGGCAACAAGCAGGACAGCCTGTATGAGCCGCTGTGCGCATGGTGCTGCACGCAGGTCGGAGGCCGCTGCGTCCGCTTCGACTGCTCGCGCGAGGAGACCTTCGTCTCCAACCGCGTCCGCCACGCCATCCGGATTCACATCATTTCGTGGCTTCGCAAGGATGGCACCATCGCCGCCAAGAAGGTCGAGTGCTTCTCCAATCAGGGCGCCTACGCCTCGCACGGCCACTCCATCGTCGCCAAGGCGCTCGGCTCGTTCAACCAGCATTATCCCTGCCCCAATTTTGAGGGCGACGCCTATACCGTGTTCACCAACCGCCCGGCGGCGGGCGCCATGCGCGGCTACGGTATGCCGCAGGCATCGTTCGCGGACGAATCCCACGCGGAGGAGTGTGCAAAGGCCGTCGGCATGACGCCGCTGGACTACCGCTGGCAGAATCTGATGAAGCCCGGCTATGTGGACGGCTTCTCGCACAACGAGCTTTACGAGGACTCCTACCGGCAGTGTATGGAAAAGGGCATGAAGGCCATCGGCTACGAGGAAAAGGTCAAGGCCTACGCCAACCAGACCGGCCCCATCCGCCGCGGCATCGGCCTTGCGACCTTCTGGTACAACACCGCCGTCTATCCCATTTCGCTGGAGACATCCTCCTGCCGCTTGCAGCTGAACCTTGACGGCACGGTCAATCTTCAGGTCGGCGAGACGGAGATCGGTCAGGGCGCGGACACCGCCTATGCGCAGATGTGCGCGGAAACGCTCGGCCTGTCCGATTATAAGAAGGTACACGTCCTGTCCTGTCAGGACACCGACGTGACGCCGACGGGTCTCGGCGCCTATGCCTCCCGACAGACCTTCACCGCGGGCTTCTCCATCCGCCAGACTGCGGAGATGCTCAAGAAAAAGATTCTTGAGTATGCCTGCGAGGTCACGCGGCAGGCGACCTACAACATGAACATCATCGATTCCAACATCGTCCGCATCACGGACGGCCGGGTGCTCATGAGCCTCTCTGAGCTGTCCATGACCGCGCAGTATAATGCAGTGCATTCCGAGCATATCACGGCGGAATCGACCTACACCATCCGCAACAACGCCTATTCCTTCGGCTGCACGTTTGCCGAGGTCGAGGTCGATATCCCGATGTGCAAGGTCAAGCTGCTGCATATCGTGAATGTCCATGACTGCGGCAGGCTCATCAATCCCGCCCTTGCCGAGGCGCAGGTCCACGGCGGTATGTCCATGGGCATCGGCTACGGCCTGTCCGAACAGCTCCTGTTCGATCCCAAGACCGGCAAGCCGCTCAACAACAACCTGCTGGACTATAAGCTTTCGACCTTCATGGATCATCCGGATATCGAGGCGGAGTTTGTGGAGAATTACGAGCCGACGTCTGCCTACGGCACCAAGGCGCTGGGCGAGCCGCCCGCGTGCTCTCCGGCTCCGGCGATCCGCAACGCCATCTATCAGGCGACCGGCGTCGCCATCGATCAGGCGCCGATCACGCCGCATATCCTTTTCGCCAAATTCACCGAAGCTGGCCTGATCCAGGACTGAGGGAGGGAACAGACTATGTATGATATGAAAGCGCTCTATGAAGCGTACAGCGTGGAGGAAGCCATAAAGCTCCGCCTGGAGCATCCCGAGGCGCAGATCATCGCGGGCGGCACGGACGTGCTCGTCCAGATGCGCGAGGGACGGCGCGCCGGTAAGGAGCTGATCTCCATTCAGAAGGTCAACGAAATTCGCGGCATCTGCATGGACGAGCAGGAGAATATCCGCATCGGCTCGCTCACGACCTTCTCCCACATCACCCATGACCCCATCATCATCGAGAAGATCAACGTGCTGGGCGAGGCGGTCGATATGGTCGGCGGCCCGCAGATCCGCAACGCCGGCACCATCGGCGGCAATACCTGCAACGGCGTGACCTCTGCCGATTCCGCATCCACGCTCCATGCGTGGGAGGCCATCGTCGAGCTGACCGGCGTGAACGGCAAGCGGTATCTGCCCATCAAGGACTTCTACATCAAGGCCGGTACGGTCGATATCAACATCGCCGAGGGCGAGATCCAGACCGCGATCCTGATCCCGAAGGCCTCGTGGGAGAATACGAAGGGCTTCTACATCAAATACGGCATGCGCAACGCCATGGAGATCGCCACGACCGGCTGCTCCGTCAACGTCCGCCTGTCGGAGGATAAAAAGACGTTCGACCGCGTCCGCATCGCCTACGGCGTTGCAGGCCCTGTGCCGATGCGCGCACCGAGCGCGGAGGCCGTCGTGAACGGTCAGCCTGTCACGATGGAGAACGTCGAGGCGTTCTCCAAGGCCGTGCTCGAGGACATCAATCCCCGCGATTCCTGGCGCGCCAGCAAGGCGTTCCGGAAGCACATCGCCGTGGAAATGGCCAAGCGCGCGCTCATCGAATCTGTCAAACGCTGCGGAGGTGAGATCTGATGGCACAGTATGCACTTGTCAAATGCAACATCAACGGCAAGGATGTGGAGAAGATCGTGGACGTCCGCGCAAGCCTGACGGACATGCTCCGGAACGATTTCCGGCTCACGTCCGTGAAAAAGGGCTGCGAGGTCGGTGAATGCGGCGCGTGTACCGCGCTCATTGACGGCGAGGCAATCAACACCTGCCTGTATCTGGCCGTCTGGGCGGAAGGGAAGCACATCGTCACGCTCGAGGGACTTATGAATCCAGACGGAACGGTTTCGGACATCCAGAAGGCGTTCATGGACGAGACTGCGATCCAGTGCGGCTTCTGTACGCCGGGCTTTATCCTGACCGCGACGGAGATCCTTGCCTCCGGCAAGGAATACACCGACGACGAGCTGCGCAAGCTGCTCTCAGGCCATCTGTGCCGCTGCACGGGCTATCAGAATATCTTCCGCGCAGTTAAAAAGACCATGCTGCGCCGCCTTGGCAAGTACGAGGAGGCGGAGGCCGTCCGCTGACGGAGCCGAAAAATGCAAACAGAAGTGCCCGCTGCGAAAGCAGCGGGCACTGTGACGTTCTGCGTGCTTTTGGCGGACGGCGCGGGTCGGCGGTCAGACCTCGCCCTTTGCGTGTCTGGCGCGGTGCAGGATCAGCTCGGCGGCCACGCTGATGGCGATTTCCGCCGGAGTCTCCGCCTGGATCGGCAGGCCGATGGGCGCATGGATGCGCGTGAGCGCTTCCTCCGGGATGCCGTTTTCCATCAGGAAGGCGTTCGTCGCAGCGATCTTCTTCCGGCTCCCGATGCAGCCGATGTAGGTCGCCTCCGTGCGCATTGCCTGAAGCAGCACCGAGCGGTCGGCCTGATGGCCGGGCGTCATGATAACGACATAGTCCTCCGGGCCGATGCAGACCTTTTCGCGGATGTCCTGATAGTCGCCCAGAATGACGCAGTCCGCATCCGGATAAGCCTCCTGCTTTGCAAAATCCGGGCGGTTGTCGAATACGGTCACGCGGAACTCCACGCCCGCCAGTACCGGCACGAGCGCGCTTCCGACGTGTCCGCCGCCGAAGATATAGACCCGGCCCGCACGGCTCACCGGCTCGACGTACCACGACTCCTCGCCCTCACGGTAGACGGCGCGGGCGAGCAGCATCGGCCGCAGAGCCTCCATGGAAATGCCGCTCAGAAAACGAAGCCCGTGCCGCTCGTCATAGAGTCCCATCCGAACCGACGCATTTGCGTCCATCTTCATGAGCAGCCAGCCATTTTCGCTGCTCCCGAGCATTTCCAGCAGCGCATCCGCGAACGGCAGCTCCTCCGGCTTCAGAATCTGATAATAGACCGTCACATCGCCGCCGCAGATCATCCCGATGTCGCAGACTTGATTCCGCGTGAGCCGGAATGTGCGCAGCAGATTTTCTCCGGTGCGCAGCAGCTCCAGCGCCTGTTCGGCGGCGATCCGTTCGACCGCGCCGCCGCCGATGGTGCCGGAGGCATGTCCGTCCGCAAAGACGGCCATCCGGGCACCGGCACCTCGCGGTGCGGACCCGGAAGAGGCCAGAACGGTACACAGCACCGTATTTTCGCCGCGCGCCAGTGCCGCGCGGATCTCTTCAAACAGCTTTTTCATAAGCCTTGCTCCTTGTTCTTTTATAAGAATAGCGTAGCACCGCCGGAGGCAGGTTGTCAAGTGCGGGATTTTCCTGTCCGCGGCTTGTGCGGTGCTGCCCTTGCTTTTTCCGGCGGCGTATGCTAAAATCAGAATGTAAATAACCAACAGGAGGTATCCCGGCGTGTCGAACAAGTGATTTCAGAAAATGCATAGCGGACGGAGACCCTCAAGGAAGGGTCTGGTTTGCTGTCGGTTTTTGAGATCACTGCTGTTTCCCGTCGAAATACGGAGCGCCGCGCCCGGGCAATCTGCCCGCGAAGCGCAGGCCCCGCCCTTTCGCGGTTTCGGCGCGCGCTGTGGATGCCCTTTCCATATGCGCAGAAGCTCTGTTTCCGGCAGCGGTATGTCCGCACGGAACCAGAGCTTTTTTGTATGGGAGGATCATATATGCTGGATATTCTTGAAGTTTCGGATCTTTCGCTCCACCTGACGCAGACGGGACGCCCGCTGCTGGAGCATTTCTCCTTCACGCTCGGCGCGGGCGACCGCGCGGTGCTGATCGGCGAGGAGGGCAACGGAAAATCCACGCTGCTGCGCTATCTGGCGCAGCCGGAGGCGCTGAAGGGCTACTGCGAGGCGGAGGGGCGCGTTGCGCTGCGCGGACGGCCCGGCTATCTGCCGCAGCTCCTGCCGGAGGCGCTGCGCGAATGCACGCCCGCGGACTATCTCGCCGAGATCCCGGCGCACAGAGCCTCGGAGCTGCTGACGCAGCTCGGCCTGCCGCAGGAGCTTGCCGCCTCGGAGCGCCCGATGCGCACGCTTTCCGGCGGTGAGCGCGTCAAGCTCCAGCTGGCACGCATCCTGCTGGACGAGCCGGACGTGCTGCTGCTCGACGAGCCGACCAATGATCTGGATGTGGAGACGCTGGAGTGGCTGGAGGACTTTTTGCTGCACACGCGCCTGCCGGTGCTCTACGTCTCGCACGACGAGACGCTGATCGAGCGGACGGCGAACGTGATCGTCCACATGGAGCAGCTCCGCCGCAAGACCTGCTGCCGCACGACGGTCAGCCGCGAATCCTATCCGGAGTATCTGCGCCGCCGCGCCAATCTCTTTGACCGGCAGGATCAGCTTGCGCAGAAGCAGCGCAGCGACTACGATAAAAAGCTCGAACGCTGGCATCAGGTCTATCAGCGCGTCGAGCATGAGCAGGGGAGCATCTCACGCGGCGACCCGCACGGGGGACGGCTGCTCAAGAAGAAAATGCATTCCGTCCAGTCGCAGAAGCGCCGCTTTGAGCGCGAAAAGGAGGCATTTCTCGACTTCCCGGAGACGGAGGAGGCCATCCTTGCGCGCTTTCCGGCGGACATTGCGCTGCCTGCCGGAAAGACCGTTCTGGATCTTTCGCTTCCGGCGCTGTACGCAGGACAGCACCTGCTGGCCCGAGATCTGCGCCTGCACGTGTCCGGCGGCGAGCATGTCGGCATCACCGGCCGCAACGGCGCAGGAAAATCCACGCTGCTCATGCTTCTGTGGGAGGCGCTGAGGGACCGGCGCGACATCACCGCCTGCTGTATGCCGCAGGATTACAGCCTCTTTCTGGACTTCGGGCAGACGCCCATCGAGCATCTCGGCGCGCAGTACGATCGCGAAACGCTGACGCGGGCGCGGACGTATCTCGGCAGTATGCGCTTTACGCACGAGGAAATGACCGGGAAGATCGCCGCGCTTTCCGGCGGCCAGCGGGCGAAGCTGTTGTACCTTGATATGGTGCTCCGCCGGGCGGACGTGCTGCTGCTGGACGAGCCGACGCGCAATTTCAGCCCGCTTTCCTGTCCGGCTGTCCGGGAAGCGCTCCGGGCGTTCGGCGGCACGATCATCGGCGTTTCGCACGACCGGAAGTATCTTGCCGAGGTCTGCGATACGGTCTATGTGCTGGATGAAGCGGGTCTGCACCGGCGGAGCTGATGCAGCAGCAAAAATGGGATCGGAAGCCTGAACGGGTTTCCGATCCCTGATATCATGTGTGGAACGATCTCCGGCACTATTCATCGATTTACATATCAGACGTTTTTCTCCAGATCTACGCTGTCCGGGGTGTTTGCCGTTGCGGTTAGGCATTCATTGCGGCATAAAGGAAGCAAGCCCAAAAGTGGGGGAGGGCGCGGCTGCGTCTCAGAAAGCGCGTGCAGCGGTCTGCGTAAATCTTTCTGGATATCCAAAACGGACACCCTGCCTTTCGTAAAATGAACAAAAAGGCAGGGTGTCCGACTGCTTTCAAGCATTGGAAGAAAAACCAAAATGCAAACCAATGAAATGTTTGCATTTTGGAAAGGAGGAGCGACGGAACAGGTGAGAGATGGCTTTTTGAATAAAAAAAGCCGTCGCGAACCAGTGCAGTCCGCGACGACGTGTGTTTTCACTACACTATAGATGAACACGACCACGGTGGCTGATTTCTGTAATTTACTCTTTCGGTTTGTTTTTGTCCGGAATCTCGCTAGTCGCTTCAATCAGATTGCTCACGACCTGATTGAGCTGCGTGGCGCTTTTTGATGTAATGACCGGCACGCCGGTCTGCCGCTCGATAGCCTTCCGGGCATCGCCTGCGACCTTGCCGCCGGAGCGCGCAATTTCTACATTTTCGCGCAAACCCTCCGGCGCTTTCTGCTTGGAGATCTCCGTGGTCGTAGCCTCGGCCAGCATATTGAGAACCAGCTCCAGTGTCGTCATATTGTCCCGTAGATTCTCTTTCTTCAAGCCTTTGAGATTCTTATACTGCCGCGTGTTCATGCCGGACCACGCTTTTGTGATCTCGTCGGTCAGAATCGCGTATTCCACGCCTTTTTGAACGCCGCGCGCGTCCCATTCGTCGGTCAGTTCCTTGCGCACTTGAATTGCTTGCAGGCGCTGGTTGATCCATTCGCGGCTGTAGCCTTTCTTGAGATAGGTTTCCA
>OIWQ01003652.1_pt1 | contig 13587 bp, 15 predicted proteins | sample 1587571 | NCBI WGS metagenome assembly OIWQ01 (sample SAMEA3888910, study PRJEB22519) | human gut metagenome | biome: human gut; feature: human-associated habitat; material: faeces | place: Denmark | collected 2010 | reverse complement strand
GCAAAAGAACACGCAGGAGGTGGCATCGGATGAATGACCAGAACCACCGCTCCGCGCTTGAGGTCATGGCGGACGCGGCTCGGAAGATCAAGGCGGCCGTCCGCATCGTGCGGGCGGCGCTTGCCGGCGGCCTGCATGGCGCGGCCATTGCTGCCGCAAAAGAGGCATTACCGACTCTTGTGAAGTTTGCCATCGGCGTTGTCATTACCGTCGTTCTGATCCCTATGATCCTGATCGCTGCCTTGCCGAGCATGTTTTTTGGTTATGAAACATCCAAGAATGATGCTCAGACCACGATGCGTGAGCAGGCGCTTGCCATCGGTGGTGCGTATCTGTCCTTAGAGGACTTTGAAAAGACGCAGATGGACGCGATCGTTACCGGTACCGCCGCAGAGTATCAGAACCGTGGGATCAATGTGGATGAAATACGGGTTGACAGCAAATTTAAAGAGGAAGATCTCTGCTGGTACATTGCCATCTACTCAGTCGCTTTTGAGCAGGACCTGTCTAAGATGCAGCCGGAGACAGTACAGTCGCTTTTAATTTCAAGTCTCAAGCACACCACGCAGCTGGAATCCTCCGGCGTTTTGAAGATCCTCCGTATTATCTTTCAGCCGCTTGACCAGGACAAGCTCATGGATGACCTTGGATTTGATGAAGATGCCAGGACATGGGCTGGCGCGTTGTTTGAAACGATCTATGAAAGCGGCGCGCTCAGTAAGTACAAGGACAAATTTGAAGCCTATAAGCCAAGCTACGCGGGCGATACCGGCTACACTGGTCCGACGGAGCCATCGCCCGGTGGCGGCGGCGCGGAGAGCGGCGGCAGCGCCGACAATACCATTGATATCTCCGGCTTCACGAATCCGCGCACAAAAAACAACCATGATCTCGCCGCCTATGCGATACAGGCGTGGGAGCATGGCTGGGGCTATGTATGGGGTACGTTCGGCGGCGTTCTGACGGAATCCATGCTCCAATACAAGCTGGAGCAGTACCCGGACATCGGCGCGTCGGAAGTGTTTATCCGCGAGCACTGGCTCGGCAGGCGCACAACAGACTGTGTTGGCTTGCTCAAAGGCTACGGCTGGCTGAACCCTGATACGCTGACCATTGACTACAATACGAACGGAATGCCGGATTATACTGCGGATCAGATGTACGCCTCTGCCAAGGAAAACGGCACCGAGTACGGCGGCATGGACACGATGCCCGATATCGTTGGACTTGGTCTTTGGAAGCAGGGACACTGGGGCGTCTATGTCGGGAACGGCTATGCCATTGAGGCGATGGGCACGCAGTACGGTGTTGTCCGCACGAAGGTCGAAGGCCGTGGCTGGCAGGGCTGGTGCAAGATCCCGTACATACAATATGACGAATAAAGGAGGGGCCTATGAAGGTCAGAAAATTCCGCATTCTCCGCCTGCGGCACCATGTCAGCATGGTCGAGCTTGGCCGGGCCTGCGGCGTATCCGCGCAGCGCATCAGCGAGCTGGAACTGAGCGAGAACAAACCGTCGGCGGAGACTGTACAGAAAATCCAGAGCGGCTTTGAATCTATCATAGCCCAACGCGGAGAGAAATTGGGCTTGCTGCGGCAGGACTATGATTCCTGCAAAAATTCGCTGATGGAGCGCGTGGGAGAGTACGAATATGAGCTATGAAACCTATCATATCCCCGTAAATTTTACGGACGCGGGCAAACTGTTCGGTGTATTTGAGATCCGCAATGCGGTCGAAACCGTGCTGCTGTGCATTCCTATCCTCTTTCTCTGTCTGGCGCTTCTGCCGCTGACGCTCATGCCGAAGATCATCGTCACAATGGCGATTCTCGTCCCCGTGGGCGGTTTCGCGCTCATTGGCATCGGCGGCGACAGTCTCACCAGATGGCTCAAGGCGTGGATAAACTGGCGCAAGCACCGGCGCATGATCTTTTACCGCGGGGAGGTGCGTCTATGAGCATGAGGGACGCCATTTTCGGCACAGCCGCGCCATCCAGCCACGGCGGCGCGACCTATCGTGATAGCATTCAGGCATGGCTGCCGGTCAAGAATATCATCGGCGGCGTGGTCATCACGAAGGACAACCGCTTTATTAAAATTCTGGAGGTGCTGCCCGTCAATTTTTATCTCAAATCACCGTCCGACCAGCAGAATATCATCACGTCCTACGCCGCGTACCTGAAAATCGCACCGGACAGCATGAGCTGCGAGGTGCGAACGCTCCCGCCGGATACCAGCGAATATGTCGAGCAGATGCGGCAGTATCAGAAAACCGAAGAAAGCGAAAACTGCCGCGCGGAGATCGAGGACAATATTGAGAAAATCGGCCTCGGCATTGCCAGCGAGTCCATCCGGCATCGGTTCTTCCTCGTGTTTCAGTATGAAGCCAAGATGCGCGCCAAGCGCAACACCGTCAAAGGTATTATCCAGCGCCTGGACGAAGAAGCGGACACCGCGAGACGCTATCTGGACATCTGCGAGTTGGAGGTCTTAGAGCCGCGCTATACGGACGATTTCGTGCTAAAACTCTTGTATGAACTCATCAACAAGGGAACGAGTCTGCGCGTCAAACTCCCGGAGGGCGTGTTTGATATGACAACGGAGGTACATGGGGTGTATGGGGAATAAAAAAGAGGAACGGATTTCTCCGTTTCTCAAAAAGAGCATTTTCGATGTGCGCGTTTTATGAGACTGCCTAATATCTGCTTTGAACCCAGTTTCTACATCTTTATTTTCTGTTACTACCTTTATTGCGCTTTAGGAATTGACTGAATAGTTCCTTACACCGAGTAGCGCAAGTTATAGGCTCATACTCTTTTAATGTACCTTCTTTTTCAGATAAACAATCGGCTTCATTTTCGCCGAGTTTCCGTAGATACTCAGTCTGAAAATGCAATTCCGGATCCCACATGAGTATTTTCCGAATCACCTCGTTGTCCATACCCATCTTTGAATATAGAATTGCAATAATAAGCACTTTTAGGGAGTCGATTGTGGCATCCCATTGGCAATCATCCAACACACCATCTTTGGCGGACTTGTAATGAGATAAGTAATTCCGAGTGGAAACAATTTTTCTCAAAAAATCGTCATCCATATTCTTGTCAAGCGCACCAACAGTAAATTCATCTCTCGCCAGTCGCATAATAGTTGAGGCATTGGTAGTTAGCGGATTTAAATACTTCGAATCCAGTTCTCTCAAACGATCTGCAAGCCCTCTTTTCCCTATATAGCCAGTAGCAATCCAGTTTGCAATTTGGTCTGCATGAGGTGAAGTAAATTTCCATTCTGGCAGCACTTCTTGAAGGGCAGCCGCAAATAAAGGTTTCCCAGTATCCGTAAAGATAAGATGTTTAATTTCGTTTTTACTCTTTTTAATTGCCGCTTCGAGTTGAGCCGCTGTTGTCTCATCGTTAGTTTCCCGCAAGCTGTATCCTTCAAGTATTTTGACATATTGAAGAAAAATGTCCTCGGCAAATTTGACTGAGCGGTTGTTTGTGAAAAAGTACATTCTACGAATAAATTCATATTTTTCGTCGCAGCAAAAAGAATACCATGTTGAAAAATATCGTTGAATATCGTTTCCAATTTTCTTCAAGTTTGTCCTTGGATGCTCGCCGATTTTAAATGTCCGCAGATTGTACGAGTAATCATGGTTTAGGTATAGCCAGCAACTTAGCGGTTGATCTTTGATGGTTAAACATATATCCTGAGCCACTGACACTCGTCCTATCATCAGCCCCCAAAATTGCATGGTAAATTCTATGTCACGGTGGATTTCTCTTATTGTGACAGGCCTGCCATATGTGATCCAAATTCGCGGTTGAACGTTGACAATAGCCGTAGTTCCATTGCCCTCTTCAAAACTCCTATCAAATGTACCTGATTCAAAAACAATCTCTATACGAGGATCTGCGTCTTTGAGGCGAATAGGTTGAAATATTCTTTCTTTAACTAAAAGCTCATTCTCGTTGGCGCGAAGTAATTCAGTAAGTCTCACTCCAAGCCAATCAACAAGTTCTGGAATAACAAATGAACAGTCGACAATGTTATCGACAAGGAGTCCCGGACGGAAAGCGCAATTCTGCTGCAACACATAGTTGACACGATAATTTCGGGCATGGTCAAGCGTTTTTCGCGTTCCGCTGTTGTCGCATTCTTGGGCTATTACTTTATAGTAATGAAAATCCTTACTGTTACAAATAAATATGCTGTGGAACAGGTCGCCGTCACCTTGGCGGTAAAACTCAATATCATTTCCATCAATGATAAGTTTGCCGGTTTCAGGCTTCGACTGATCAGAAGCTGGTTTTTCCAAAGTCCAAGTACCAAATAGTCGTTTCATGCGTTTCCACCATTCATTAGTGCTAAACTATTTTCTTGTGCTACTCAGCTAGTGGCTTCAAACAATTCAGCTTTTACTTTGATTTCAAAGGCTGTGCCTAGCATAACCTTCTAGAAAACATGTGAAAAACAGGCATTGATTGTACAAGCATATCGCCTCAACTTAGCTGTACGCGCGTCTTCTGGTCATGTATAAAAACTGTAATCAAGACTCGATTGCCTTCCCATATTCATACAGCGTATCGCTCGGCAAGTCAATTTCATCGTTCCAGTACACGCAGGTACGGCTCGGATCAAGCTGAACCTGATTGAACAGGCCATGAATTGTTTCCAAGTCCCGATAGCTCTCAATTTGATCCATATCCTCTTTTACATCATACAGGACCTTACGGCCATCATCGAACACCACGCGCAGACAATAGTCCGGCATGGGCTTTACTTCTTTGATTCTTGGCAGCATAACAGCACCTCCATTACAGCGGCGGCAGCTTCTCCAGCTTCTGCGTATCCCACATTTCAAGCAGTTTCTCCTGATGGGTACTCATCCATTCCTGAACAAGCTGCTGCGCTTTTGCCGGGAGGTCGCCCTCCGTCATTTCCATCGTCTTCAGATCAAAGATACCCACACGTTCTCCATAGAGCGCGTGTAAATGGCTCGGCTCATGTTCCTTTGGCTTAAAGAACATCTTTATGACGATTCCATAAAACCTGCAAATTTCAGGCATGATATATTCTCTTTTGCAGTACCGTTCTATTTCTATTATATCCAAGACCCAAATAATTTCAAGGAGGTCACATCACTTGAAAAAGCACCGCAAGAACAAACCCGCCCCGCCGCCCGGCTTGCCGCCGGAGGAGAAGCCGCCAGTCAAGGAGCAGCCGAAGAAGCAGCCGTTTCTCAAGCGCCTGCTGTTCGGCGAGGAAACGCCGGACCTGAGCGAATTGGAGGCTGGCTCGACAACGATTTTAGACATTCTCTCGCCCACGAGCGTGGACACCAAAAGCCGGGACTACATCGTAGTGGACGGCATTTTTCATGCCTATCTTTATATCACAGGCTATGGCTACTCTACGACCGTTGGCGCAAGCTGGCTGGCTCCGCTGGTCGAGGCCGGCGAGGGCGTCAGCATTTCGTTCCACTTTGACAAGCAATCCAAGGAAAAGATCCTCGCAAAGATCTCGCAGCAGACCATGATGAACCGCAGTCGGATGCGCGACGTTGCCGACACCCGGCAGGACTTCGAGGAGTTGGACAGCGCCATCGCATCCGGTATGTATCTCAAGGACGTGATGAACCGGCAGGGCGAGGATTTTTATTATATGCACACGCTCATTGAGGTCACGGCCGGTGATCCGGAGACGCTGGAGCATCGTGTCACGGCAGTTGAAAAGCTGTGTGTCTCCGTGGACATGATCGCCCGGCGCTGCGAGTACAAGCAGGAGCAGGCGTTTTTGTCCATGCTCCCCATCCTCTATCTTGACCCGGACATTGAACGCAAGTCGCGCCGCAATGCGCTTACCAGCGGCGTGGCGGCAGCGTTTCCGTTTGCGTCCTATGAGCTGTCTGACCGCAACGGCATCTTCCTCGGTCTTAATATGTACAACCGCTCGCCGGTGTTCCTGAACCCCTACGACGACTACAAATACACGAACGGCAACATCTGGATCGGTGGCTCGTCCGGCGCGGGCAAGACGTTCACGCTTCAATGTGTCGGCGGCCGTTTGCGGCAGCAGGGCAAGCGCGTCATTTACATCATCCCGAAGAAGGGTCATGAGTTCCGTCCGCGCTGCGAACAGCTCGGTGGACTATATCTGCGAATGTCACCATCCTCGCCGGACTGCCCCAATATTATGGCCATCCGCAGAAAATCGCTCGACACCTATGCGGGCCTCAAAGGGCTTGCCTCCCGCGACGATTCCGTGCTGGCGGATAAAATTTCGCGGCTTATCATCTGGTACAGCCTGCAAAAACGCGACCTCAGCGATGAAGACCGGAACTATCTGGACACATCGCTGGTCGAGTGTTACCGGCGCTATGGCATCACGTTTGACAATGCTTCCGTTCTGAACGAGGACGGGAGTTTTCGCAGAATGCCCATTCTGGCGGACTGGTACGACGTGCTGCAGGAAAGCGCGGATACGCGGCATCTTGCCGTTGTGCTGGCGCGCTATGTGACCGGCTCGGCCTCCGCGATGGGCAGCCGGAATGAAATTGACCTTGATAACAAATACATCGTCATTGACACATCCGGTATGCCCGATGATCTGCTTTTGCCCGGTATCTTCTGGGCGACGGACATTGCGAATGACCTCATCTCCGGCGCAGGTGGCCAGCTTTCAGCGCTGATCTCAGACGAGCTATGGTCGCTGGTCGGTGCAAACTCCAATCCGCTGGCAGCTGGGTACATTCAGGAAATGGTCAAGACCATCCGCGGCCTCGGCGGTATCGCGATCACATCCACGCAGGGTATGCAGGATCTGTTTTCGTTGGATAACGGCAAATACGGAAAAGGCATTCTGGATTCCAGCCGCATCAAGATCGTTATGCAGATGGAGGAACAGGAGGCGCGGCTGATTCAGAACGTCTTGAATCTCTCCGAGGAAGAAGTCCGTCAGATCACAAGATTCCGCCGCGGCGAGGGGCTTCTGTGCATCGGCTATAACCATGTGCCAATTGCTTTTTATGCGACACAGAAGGAATATGACGCGATCACAACGTCGCCAACAGATTTACTGAACAGGAAGGAACGAGAAGCATGAATGAAGAACACTTTGCAAAAGAAATGCAGAAGATCCAGTCGGTCGTCAGCCGAGCTTTGCAGAAGGCCAATACGCTGACGGCGCTTGCGGACGGCGGCAAAATGAGCCGTGAGAAGCTGCAGCTCACGCTGGAGGAAACCGCGTATTTCTTTGAGTCTGCGACGCTCTATCTGCGCGCCCTCTGCGAGACGCAGATGCCGGGCGTCGGCGGGTACGGACGGCGCGACGGGCTGGAGTTCCAGCTCCCGTCCGGGCATATCGAAATCGCAGGCGCGGGCTGGGTGCATATGCAGATCGGCACGCTTCTGCCGCACTGCCGGTACATGCCCGCAACATGGCTGACGGATACGGTGCGGCAGCTCCTGACGGCCTATATGCAGCACACAAATTTCCGCCTGCATTTCAAGCAGATGCTCCTTGTGATCGACGAACACAGCGATGTGGATGGACGGCATATATTCGATCAGGACAACAAGGGCTGGAAAGCTGTGAGCAATGCGCTGAAAGGCTTGGTCATTGACGATGACGACCAGTACCATCTATCTGTCCACATGATGTCCAGCCGCAGCGCGGAAGACGTCTGCCATATCAGTCTGGTGCTGCCGGAATCCGCAGAGGAGTTCTTCCGGTTCCACCAGGGAGGCATTGCATATAACCCCTTGGAGCCATCCGTAATGGTCAATTTTTCGCTGGTTCCGGAGGCATCATCTGTACCGGCGACCGGCTGATGGCTTGGAGCGGCAAAAAGTCCTTATCAATCAATGGATTTTTATGTGCCGACCCATCACGAGCCGTGAGAAAAGCTGTCATCTACGCAAACCCATCACGCGCGGCAGGAAAAACAGGCGTGTTTGCCGAAATTGTGATTGCGCCGGAACCGGCGCAAGAACGGTTTCGGCAAACCGCAGGAAAGGAAAGGCGGGAAAGCTGCATGATGCTGAGTTGTCGTGACCTTGATATTCTGCGGTTGCTCCGCTGGTGCCGGATGATACGGTCAAAGGAGCTTTGTGAGGCATTCTCCAAAGACGAAGTTATGAATCTTAGTGCCGCGCAGATGATCCGGTTTTCTGCCGCGGCAAAAGCCTGGCTCCTGACACCATGTGGTAACCGTGTTTTAGGTTCCGCTGGGTTCGTTCTTCCGCCTGCAACTGCTCCCACATACCGCGAACCGGATATCACGCGCAGACTGCGGCTGGCGCAGATCGTCACAACGGCATATGCCGCTGGCGTCAACATATTTCTGACAAAAGAAGCCGAACTGCAATCTAAGCCGTCTCTGTTTTTGCCGCTTTTGCATCGCAATCGCGGCTCCAATCCGTGGGGCAGCACCCGCGTGGCGGCGCTGCTCCACACTGGCAACCTCATGTGCGCGATCCACTGGGTCAGCCCCAATATCGGCTGCGTTGCGCTGACAGATGAACTGACCGCCTTTCAGAATCACACGGCAGCAATTCCCGCAAAGCAGCGTGCCCTGATCTTCGCCGCGTCCAGCTACAAAGAAATCCTTACCGAACTGGATGCCGGGCAAGAAAACCAAAGCACGCGCCTGCAATCCTACCGCGAGGTCTATGATGGTCTGAAGCTGCCGCTGTTTCTGTTGCCGTGCAATGACACGGGCGGCTTGCAGCTCCGCATCATGGGCGTTCCAAATTACCGTGAACTTCTGGCGAGAATCATCCTGAAGTCGCATTACGTTCCGCCGCCTGCGAATCGAGCGATGTATGACGCGCTATATCAGGGTGTGCCATTCGTCATGGCGGCGGATATGGACTTGCGGCGCATCGACGCGGCGTTGAACGCGGCCCGTTCGGATGGACTTTCTCAAATCGCTCTGGCCGCGCTGCCGGAGCAGGTGGAAACTGTTCTGAACCGCCGTTACCGCGAAACCGGAACAGCGCGTGTCTTTACCATCACGGAATCGGCGCTGCGGGAGCTGCTTGGTAGCATCGCGCCATACACGCCGCCTGATCTGCCATTTTACACATCGGAAGGAAGTGTTCTGGATGTTCCGCCTCTCAAAGCTCCTTGAAAAGCTGGAGGACAAACTGGACGCAAGATTCAAAAGCTGGCTTGCCCGAAACAAAGCCAAGCTGCCTATGCGCGTGCCAGCCGTGATCGTCGGCTGGTATTTTTATGGGATGTTTCTCAATTCGCTGCGGCTTGGAATTGCATCAACCTTTCATCAAGCGAATGAAGAAATCAAAAGCATCTGGGTGCTGAACCCGTTCAAAAACTGGGGTGCCGTATTCACCGGCTTTGGGATCGTGACGACGCTGGTGATTGTGCTGATCATCTGTCTCATCACGAAAAAGGGCTACATCTGGTTCTCCGGTTACAAATACACGCACGACCCGCGCGGCTTTGATATTCTCCCGGACGGCACGCACGGCACGTCCGGTTTTCTGACGGAGAAAGAAATGCGAGAATTTTTGGAACTCTCGCCCGCAGGCAGGACGGAGGGCATGATCCTCGGAAAAGTCAAAAAGCATCCGGATGATCCGGACGCTTACGCGCTCTATGCGGCGCACCGGATGGTCGCCGGGGACAATAATAACTTACTCTGCATCGGTGCGCCGGGCAGCGGCAAATCCAGAGGCTTTATCATTCCGTTCCTCATGGGCTGCGCCAAGCGCGGCGAGTCCGCGTTCATCACGGACGCGAAGGGCGAACTTTTTGAACGTCTTTCTCCGTATTTCCGGCAGCACGGCTTCTATGTGAAAGCTGTGAATTTTCTGGACATGGAGCATTCAGACGGCTGGAATTGTCTGTACGGTCTGGACACCCAGCCGCAGCTTGTGCAGACGGTGGCCAACACGATCGTACAAAACACGTCGGGGCCGAAAGAGGCCAACGACTTCTGGAGCCGGGCGGAGCTGAACCTCCTGATGGCGCTCATCCACTACGTCGTCAATCTGCGTGATGCCGACGGGAATTTACTGCCCATTGAACAGCGTGGGCTCGGCGATGTGTACCGCATGATCGCGACGGAGAGCATTGAGGAGATCAACCGCAGGTTAGCTGCTCTCCCGCCGGAGCATCCGGCCAAGTATCCGCACGGCCTGTTTCTGAAAGCGAAAGAAAACCTCTGGGGCAATATTGTCATTGGTCTCGGCAACCGGCTGGCGGTCTTCCAGAGCCGCCTAGTGGATAAGATCACACGAAACCACGATGTAGACCTTCTGCTCCCCGGCAAGCGACCCTGCGTGTATTTTGTTATCATTTCCGCGCAGGACAGCGCGTACCGATTCCTGTCGTCGCTGTTCTTCTCGCTGGCGCTGCCGCAGCTTTCAAACTTTGCGCGCTTGCAATGTGCGGGCGGGCGGCTGCCGGTGCTGACAAACTTCTGTCTGGACGAATACTGCAACATCGGCTATCTGGATGGCGTGGCGGACAGCCTGAACAGCATCCGCGGCTTCAATATGTCCGCGCAGATCGTCGTGCAGAGCTTATCTCAGTGGCAGGAAAAGTATCCGGGCAAGGAGTGGGAGAATCAGCTGGCGACGTTCGACCAGACACTCTATATGGGCTGCAACGATCTGACGTCGGCAAAGTACATTTCAGAGAAATGCGGCAAGGTGACGATCTCCGTCCTCAACAATCAGATGCCGATGATGCCGCTGTTCTCGCCGGTGTATTCGTCCACGCGCCCGTACTCGCAGACGCGAAGCAACACGCAGCGCGACCTGATGAACCCCGATGAAGTCCTGCGCTTGGAGAACCGGAAGTGTCTGGCACTGTTCAAGGGACACAAGCCCGCGCTCCTCTACAAAATGACGCCGGAGGAGCTGCCGGACTATGCCGGTCTTACCACCTGCCGCGTCATTGATTACATCCCGGAATGGCGAAGAAAAGAAGCCGAGGCAGCGCCGCAAAGGAAAGCACCCGTTCAGAAAGAAGCGCCAAACATCCCAAAACCACCCGACAAAGAAAAACAGCCAGACTGCAGCGGGCAGCCGCCCACCTACGATCTGGCTGAGGATGATGAGATTGGAATGGTGGAGTGCACGGTGGACAGCATACTGGATATGTAGTCGCCTATTCCATTCCAAAAATATGATACATGTAATTCTTTCGGGCATCTGCAAAATGGTAGATATAAACCGTATCCATCTCAATTTTGTAGATGCAGACATACTGGTCGATGAACAGAGCGCGGAAACCGTGCTTGCCCATCAGCGTATCGTATTTGAGTACGCCAAGCTCCGGAAAGTCTGCAAGCTGCTCTGTGGCGTGAAGAATCTTTTCGGAAAACTTCTTTGCGTAAGGAATGCCGACTTCAGTTTTGTAGAATTTCAGGAAGGCCAGAAACTCATTCCGCGCCTCATTTAACCACTCAACTCTCACGAAGAACGTCCTCCACGTCGGCACGCAGCTCGCTTGCGGAATATGTCTTTGCACCGGCAATCTTATTTTGCTCCCTGCGCAGCATTTCCGCAAAAAGCTCCAGCTCTGCCTGACGTTTTTCCCAAAGCTCGATCGGCAGGAATACCATTTCACCGTCACCGTTGCGCGTCAGATAGATCGGCTCCTGCTTTTCAGTCGAGAGTTTCACCATGCCATCGTAGTCATTCCGAAGGGCGGTTGCAGAACGAATCATCATATAGCATCCCTCCAAGTATTTATTCTGCTTTAATTATAAACGAATTATTCCTTCCCGTCAATGCAATTATTTCACGTTAGAAATAGGAGGAATCCCCATGAAAGCAGCCAAGCTGACCGAGCATCCAAGTTTCCGGCTTATGCGGCAGACGGACGTACAGAACGTCTGGCATATGCAGATGCCGCGATGGTTATTTTCCGACCCGCGATACGCGGATATGAGTCTGGACGCAAAGGTGACATATACCTTTCTTCTGAACCGCTTTCAGCTCTCACGGCGCAACGGCTGGGTGAACGATGACGGCGAGGTGTTCGTGATCTTCCCCCGCAAGGCGCTGGCAAAAGAGCTTCGCATCTGTGAGCAGCGCGTCACGGCGGCATTCCGCAAGCTGGCGGAGCTTCAGCTCATCTGGGAAAAGCGCTGCGGGCGCGGCGACGCCAATCAGATCTATCTGGCGCGCGTCACGCCCATCGACGATCCCGGCTACGAATGCGCACCGTTTTGCTCTGAAGCGTATGAATCCTGCGGTTCCAGAACCGCGGATTCTGCGTTTCTTGAAGCGGAAGAACCGCAGGATCTGCCGCCCCAGAACCCCGAAATCCCCGCCTTTAGAACCGCAGATTCTGATGTTCCAGAACCGCAGGATTCGGGCGCAAGTAATACTGATCTTAGTCAACCTGATACCAGTTTCTCAGATGTCAGTCCGTCGGTACCCTCGGAAGACGGACCGGCGGACGATGAAAAAGAGCTCACGGGCATTCTGGATGCTTGTGAGCTTTCGTATTTCGAGCCGGAGGTGGCGCGTGTTTTTGAAAACGCCATTGAGCGGCTGTTCTACTCGAACGATCTGCACATCGGGCAGGCGGTCCTGCCGCGAAGCCGGGTGCGCTCGCGGCTGCATCTGCTGAACTATTTTGTCCTGCAAGAAACGGAGAGCAAATTGCACGCGAACCGGAATGTGCCGGTCAGGGATTCTACGAAATATGTTATGTCAACTATCTATAACTGCATCACGGAAACGGAAAGTGACCTGCTGGTCGATCCGTACCTCAATTCGCTGCGTTCGCCGCCGGGAAAGGGGCGAGGCTGATGCTGCTGACGAAACAGCAAAAATATCTGCTGGCGGTCTTGGAAAAGCTCGGCTGCGCGGAGCAGCGGCAGCTTGCCGCGCTGCTGCAAAAGACGTTTGCCTTTTCATCGATTGACAATGCCGTGCGCGTAACCGCTGCCTGTGTGCGGCAGATGCAGATGGGCGGGCTGCTGCAAATATCCGACAGTATCGTCAGTCATTACGGCGAAAAGGCACTTCCACAGCGAATAGAAGCCGTTGACGTGATGCTGGAACTGTCTGCGGCGCAGCCGGAGGATTTCTATGCCGTGGATAAACGTACTCTACTCCGTTTCTCGCTTGGAGAACCCAGCTTCAAGCAATTTGTCATCGTGTCCGGCAGTGATCCGCCACCGGAGCGTGAGATCCTGCAGGACGAAAAAATCATCGTTCTGCTGCCCGATGACATCCGACCAGAGACATTTCCATACACCAGACCCGTCATTTTTGCCATCCGGCAAGAAAACGGCACGCACCGCTTCTTTGCCAGAAAATAATTATTACAGGAGGAACTACATATGCCCAGAAAGAAAGCCGAACCCGAAGTGCTGCAGGAAGAAACTGTGCAGCCGGAAATTACTGAAACCGAAGAAAAGGCCATCATGGAGCAGCCCACAGTGGAACCGCAGGTCGAAGAACCTGCAATCACAGAACCTGTACAACCCTATGGAGAGGACGACGTGCCCGCAGCGGCAGAAAAATCTGAATCTTCCGAACCGGAGAAGAAATCCTTCTACGATCTGGACTTCCGTGCGCTCGATCAGGATCTCTCGC
>OIWQ01003610.1_pt1 | contig 13741 bp, 10 predicted proteins | sample 1587571 | NCBI WGS metagenome assembly OIWQ01 (sample SAMEA3888910, study PRJEB22519) | human gut metagenome | biome: human gut; feature: human-associated habitat; material: faeces | place: Denmark | collected 2010 | reverse complement strand
ATATTATTCCGAGGGAGAAAACTCTTACAGATGATGAGAAGAAGCTGTTTACATATTTTGTAAAGGTTCCGGGTATGAAAGAGCAGCTTGTGGATACTTTATATGATGTACAGATGGCTGCAGCAGACAAGACTTCTAAAACTGGAAATATTATTGTGATGGGCGGTAAGGAATGCGGAAAGACCAGACTGATCTCAGGCCTGATTCCGGCAATCTGTAAAGAACTGAATCTGGAAGCGTCAAAAGTAGCATATGTTTTTGCAGATCAGATCAACGGAAAAAATATTTATAAGATTTTTTCAAAGCTGGCAGGTGGCTTTCTTGTGATCGAAAATGCAAATCAGCTGACACCGGAAACAGTAGAGATGCTTGACAAAGCCATGGAAGTTAATACAGACGGACTTACAGTAATCGTGGAAGATGAGAAGATTGGTATGCGAAAACTGATTGCCAGATATCCGAAATTCGCAAAGAAGTTTACTTCAATGATCAATATTCCTGTGTTTACCAATGATGAACTTGTCAATTTTGCAAGGGTTTATACAAAAGAGAATGGTTATGCTATTGATCAGATGGGAATGCTTGCGCTGTATAATCTGATTGGAATTAACCAGAAAGAGGATTCTCCTATGAATGTTGGCGCAGTAAAAGAACTGATAGATGCTGCGATTGCAAAATCACAGGGAGGAATCCGTAAATTTAAACGAAATGTATCTAAGAAACGTATAGACAGAGATGGATATATTGTTCTGTACGAGAAAGATTTTACTAAATAATGCGTATTTGTACAGTTACAGGTAATAAAGAAAAAGGAGTAAAGATTATGCCCAGACCGTATCTAGGAGATCCAAAGTATACCATAGAAGTGCTTCAGAAGTATAATTTTGCATTCCAGAAAAGGTTTGGTCAGAACTTTCTGATCGATACTCATGTTCTGGATAAGATTATAGATTCTGCACAGATCACAAAGGATGATTTTGTATTGGAGATTGGACCGGGAATCGGAACCATGACACAGTATCTGGCTGAAGCAGCAAGGGAAGTGGCAGCAGTTGAGATTGATAAAACACTGCTTCCTATTCTGGACGACACTCTGAAAGATTGGGATAATGTGACAGTCATCAACAACGACATCCTCAAAGTAGACATCCGCCAGCTTGCACTGGAAAAAAATCAGGGGCGTCCGATCAAGGTTGTTGCCAATCTGCCATATTACATTACTACCCCGATCATCATGGGATTGTTTGAGAATCAGGTTCCTGTTGATTCTATTACTATTATGGTACAGAAAGAAGTTGCGGACAGAATGCAGGTAGGACCCGGAACAAAAGATTACGGGGCGCTTTCACTGGCTGTGCAATATTATGCGAAACCAAAGATCGTGGCAAATGTACCGCCCAACTGTTTTATGCCAAGACCTAAAGTGGGAAGTGCGGTGATCAGACTGGAACGATATGAAAAACCGCCGGTTGAGGTAAAGAATGAGAAGCTGATGTTTCGTATTATCAGAGCATCTTTTAACCAGAGAAGGAAGACACTGGTGAATGGTCTGAAGAATTCACAGGAGATACCATTTTCTAAAGAACAGATTGAGCAGGCGTTGGGGATGTGTGGACTTTCCCTGAGTGTCAGAGGAGAAGCACTGACACTGGCACAGTTTGCACAGCTGGCAAATGCATTTACAGAAATTTCATAAAAAGATAAATATAAAAAGCATCCGGTGGCTAAGCGGATGCTTTTTATATTACGTTCAAATTTATTTTTTAAAAGGAAGGAGAGTCAATCACTTTTGGGTGACTGACATATGAAAAAGAAATTTTATAAAAATAATGTTGGCTGTTATTATTTTTATGATGTTAGTATATCGGGAAAGTTTGAAAGAATCGTGTTTATCTTATGAAAAATTAGTGAACGAAATTGAAAAGATTTGTAACCGCTGGAAAAAAGCCCCTTTTTTGAGCATTAGTTATAAAAATATTATGAAGTTTTTAGATGCATTTTACAAATTCAAAAGAGGAATGTAGTATAATAGGCTGGAATCTGGAAGAGAATGAGGTGTGTATATTTGAATGGTTTTGGGACGAAACAGGACAAATATACCAGATATGAAGAGGTATCAGCTCATTTGTGACCAGTTTCAGGTAATTTGTGAACGAAACGTTAATCAGGAGGTAACTATCATGATAAAAATGAAAAAATCAGCAGCACTTATTCTTGCAGGAGTTCTTGCATGTTCCGCACCAATGCCGGTTATGGCATCAACAGACACTGAAGTGGTAGAGAGTCTTCTTGACAGCGGAATTGATTTTCTTGCTTCCGATCCCCAGAAGGCAGTTGATATTATTATGTATGCCAAGGATCTTGTTGACCAGCAAAATATTACAGATGACCAGGTAAGAAGTGCCATCACTCAGGCAGCAGACCATTTCAGTGTAACCTTATCCGATTCCGAGGCAGATTCTCTTGTTTCCGTTGTACGCAAGGTTCTGGATGCACAGATCAATGAGGATGCACTGAGAAGTGATGTAAATTCTGTGTACAACAAACTGAAAGATATGGGTGTGACAAAGGATGATGCCAAGGGTCTTGTGGCAAAACTAATTGATTTTGTAAAAGGATTGTTTGAATAAAAATAAGAAAATGTGCAAAATGTATAGCTTTATCAAACTAAAGTGTGAAATGTGATGTATTATTTTTATAAAAATAGAGGAAAATGAAAAGACAAATTGTGCAAATAAACCAAAAGTTCATTAATAGTTCATATTTTGTTCATAAGTATCTGATACTATATAATCAGTTCGAAAGAACACACACAGAAGACGTTGTAATGACACCATTACACATAAAATTTTTTCATAATAATCGCCCCGGCAGCCACTGTCGGGGCACTCCTCGTTTTATACGGGGATTTTTTTATTTGCAAGGAAATATTGGTGTGCTATAATGAAGCCAAAAACATGGGCGTAGCACATGTTTTTGGCGCTACGCAAACGGAGCGCAGCGGAATTCGCGGTTTCCGTCGGGCAAAGCACATAGTTTCGCGAATCCCGCGGTTTTTCCAAATTAGGAAAGGAGTCATAGGTCATGGCAGAGACAATGAAAGATTACGAAGCTGAACTGGAAGCTTCTTTTAAGAAAATTGAAGAAGGCGACATTCTTACAGGAACAGTTGTGAGTGTAGATGATAAAGAAATTATTGTAGATCTGAAATATTATGCAGAAGGAATCATCCCGATAGAGGATTACAGCAGAGAACCTGGATTTAACGTAAAAGAAGAGGTACATCCAGGAGATGAAGTTTCCGCAACAGTAGTAAGAAAAGATGACGGAAACGGCAACATCCTTTTATCCAAAGTAGAGGCAACAGATGTTCTCGCATGGGATAAATTAAAAGAAATGAAAGCTTCCGGCGAAGTTCTTGACGTAGTTGTAAAAGGCGTTGTAAACGGCGGCGCAGTTGCCTATGTAGAAGGCGTGCGCGGCTTTATCCCTGCATCCAAGCTTGCCTTAAGCTATGTAGAAGATACCAACGAATACCTGAATAAACATATCCAGGTTCAGGTAATTGACGTAGATAAAGAGGACAAGAAGCTGATTCTTTCAGCCAAAGAAATCCTCAGAGAGAAAGCAGAAGAGGAAAGAAAGAATAAAATTTCCAATATCCAGCCAGGCTTTGTAACAGAAGGAACAGTAGAAAGCCTTCAGCCATACGGTGCATTTGTAGACCTTGGAAACGGCGTATCCGGACTGGTACATATTTCCCAGATCTGCGAGAAGAGAATCCGCAAACCATCTGAAGTACTTGCTGTAGGAGACAAAGTAAAGGTAAAGGTTACTGCAGTAAAAGACGGCAAGCTGAGCCTGAGCATCAAGGAAGCAACCGATATGATGGCAAAAGAAGTGGAAGAAGAGGAAATCGAAATTCCACAGTCAGGAGAAGAAGCAACCACATCCCTGGGCTCATTATTTGCAAACATTAAGCTGAACTAACAGAAGGAAGAATGTGAATGAAGAATCAGAAAGTATTTGTAATGGGACACAAAAATCCGGATACAGATTCCATCTGCTCCGCGATTGCTTATGCTGATATCAAGAACAGAACCACTCAGACCAAGCGCTACATTCCAAGACGCGCAGGCCAGATCAATGAGGAGACCCAGTATGTGCTGAACCGTTTTGGCGTGCAGCCGCCAGCCTATCTGGGAAACATTGGAACGCAGGTAAAGGATATGGACATTCGTCCGAAGCCGGATGCAGACCGCACCATGTCCCTGAAAAATGCCTGGGATATGATGCAGAACAAGGGAATTGTTACCCTTCCTATCTGCAACAGTGATGATGAACTGGAGGGAATCGTAACCATCGGAGATATTGCCGATATTTATATGGATACCAAGGACAGCTATCTTCTTGCCAACGCCAGAACCCAGTACAACAAGATCAAGGATACCCTTGACGGTGAGATTGTAGAAGGAAACGGACACGGTTATTTTACCAAAGGAAAAATCCTCATCGGAACCGCAGATCCGGAGATGATGAAGAAATACATCGAAGAAAACGATATGGTTATTCTTGGAAACCGTGAAGAAGATCAGCTAAAAGCAATTGAGATGAACGTAAGCTGCATTATTGTGGGAATGAATATCCAGGTAAGTGAGAAGGTAATTCAGAAAGCACATGAGAGGCAGATCGTTATTATTACATCCCCATATGACACTTACACGATTGCCCGAATGATCAACCAGAGTATTCCGGTAAATTACGTGATGAAAAAAGATAATCTGGTTACTTTCAGCACGGAGGATTTCACTGATGATATTCAGGATGTTATGATCAAGCACCGTCACCGTGCTTTCCCGGTTATCAATAAAAGGGGAAAATGCGTGGGAACCATTTCCAGACGAAATTTCCTGGATATGCACAAGAAGCAGGTCATTCTTGTAGATCACAATGAGAAAGACCAGGCTGTTGACAATATTGAGAAAGCAGAAATTCTTGAGATCATCGATCATCATAAGCTTGGTTCTCTTGAAACCATGAAGCCTATCAACTTCAGAAATGAGCCGGTAGGCTGTACAGCGACAATCCTTTACCGGATTTATGACGAGCAGAGACTGGAAATTCCGCCTAAGATCGCGGGACTTCTTTGCGCTGCTATTATTTCTGACACCTTAATGTTCCGTTCTCCGACCTGTACACAGCAGGATAAGATTGCAGCAAGCGCCCTTGCCCTTATTGCAGATATCAAGATTGAAGAGTTTGCAAGAGAAATGTTCAAGGCAGGAAGCAATCTGAAGGATAAGGCACCTGAGGAAATTTTCTATCAGGATTACAAGAAATTTATTGCAGAGGGAAATGTGGCATTTGGTGTTGGCCAGATCAGCTCCATGGACGAGGAAGAGCTTCAGGAAATCAAAGCCCGCCTGAAACCGTTTATGGTAAGCGAGTGCGGCCGTCATGGAATTTCCCGTGTTTACTTTATGTTAACCAATATTATGGACGAGTCCTCCGATGTAATTTATTACGGAGAGGGCAGCGAGGAGATGGGAAAAATTGCGTTCCAGCAGGAGCCTGAAGATGAATGCTTCCACCTCAAGGGCGTAGTTTCCCGTAAGAAGCAGATGATTCCGGCTATGATGGAGGCTGCTCAGGTCATGGCAAATGATTTCAACTAATGCCCATTTATTTCACATAAAAGAGGAGTAGAAATATGGCAAAACAGACCTGGAAACCAGGCAATATGCTTTATCCCCTTCCAGCTGTGATGGTCAGCGTTACAGATGGCGAGGGTAATGATAATATAATAACAGTAGCGTGGGCTGGCACCGTGTGTACTAACCCGCCAATGGTAAGCATTTCCGTTCGTCCCAGCAGATTTTCCTACGACATGATCTGCAAGACGAAGGAATTTGTCCTGAACCTTACCACAGAGGAGCTGGCATACGCTACCGATTACTGCGGTGTGCGCTCCGGCAGAGATGTAGACAAATTCCAGGAGCTTCATCTTACCAAAGAAAAGGCAGATCATGTGAAAGCACCAATGATCGGAGAGTCACCTGTAAATATCGAATGCAAGGTGAAAAAGATTGAGAAGCTTGGTTCCCATCACATGTTTCTTGCTGAGGTTGTGGCAGTGCATGCGGATGAAGCCTACATGGATAAAAACAATAAATTCCAGCTGAATCAATCCAAACTGATGGTGTATTCCCATGGAGAATATCTGGGCCTTGGCAAAAAGCTGGGCACGTTCGGATACAGCGTAAAGAAGGGGAAAAAACGCGCAAAAACCCGAAATAGGTAACAATTTCTTAATGGGATTGCAATAATGTTTATTCTGTGTTATTATTAAAGGGAATATCGAATGAAAATAAATAATATTACATTAATTGGAATGCCCGGTGCAGGTAAAAGCACTCTGGGCGTTGTTCTTGCGAAAATACTTGGATATGAATTTTTAGATTCAGATCTTTTAATACAAAAAGAAGAAAAAAGACGTCTTTATCAGATCATTGATGAAGAAGGCGAAGAAGGTTTCAAGGCCATCGAGAACCGTGTAAATGCGTCTATAGAAACGGAAGACACTGTAATTGCTACCGGAGGAAGCGTGGTATACTGCAGTGAAGCGATGGAGCATTTGAAATCAATTGGAAAAGTAGTGTATCTCAGACTTTCCTTGGAGTCTCTTGAGAAAAGACTTGGCAATCTTAAGAAAAGAGGCGTACTTTTGAAGGAAGGGCAGACTCTTAAGAGTCTGTATGAAGAGCGTGTTCCCTTATACGAGAAGTATGCAGACATTGTGGTAGATGAAGAGGGGAAAGATTTGGAAGCAAGTCTGCAGGCACTTTTGGAAACACTACAGAAAGAAATAAATAAGTAACTTGGCAGGCTGCTGTTTATGGTGGTCTGTTTGAACTGTAGACAGAGGAGAGCCAGGAGCTCGTGGAGTAAGAATAATAGAGGTGTGTTATGGAACAGTATGTGATTAAAGGTGGAAATCCGCTTGTAGGTGAAGTGGAGATAGCAGGTGCGAAGAATGCTGCCCTTGCTATTTTATCAGCAGCTATCATGACGGATGAGACCATCCTGATCGAGAATCTGCCTGACGTTAGAGACATCAATGTTTTACTTGAAGCAATTGCAGGAATCGGTGCACAGGTTGACCGAATTGACAAGTCAACAGTTAAGATCAATGGTTCTACCATTGGGGATGTAAGTGTAGATTATGAGTACATTAAGAAGATTCGTGCATCATACTATCTTCTTGGTGCTTTGCTTGGCAAATATAAAAAGGCAGAGGTGGCACTTCCGGGTGGATGCAACATCGGCAGCAGACCGATTGACCAGCATTTGAAGGGATTCCGTGCACTTGGTGCCAAGGCAGATATTTCGCATGGTCATATCTGTGTGGAGACAGACAGGCTTGTCGGCAATCATATTTATATGGACGTGGTCACGGTAGGTGCTACCATTAATATCATTATGGCAGCAGCACTTGCAGAAGGGCAGACGATCATTGAGAATGCAGCGAAGGAGCCGCACGTAGTAGATGTGGCAAACTTTTTAAACAGCATGGGAGCTAATATTAAGGGCGCAGGAACGGATGTAATCCGTATCCGCGGTGTGGAAAAGCTTCATAAAACAGAATACTCCGTTATTCCGGATCAGATCGAAGCCGGTACATTCATGTTTGCAGCAGCAGCCACAAAGGGTGATGTGACAGTCAAGAATGTCATTCCAAAGCATCTGGAGTCCATCAGTGCAAAGCTGATCGAGATCGGCTGTGAGATCAAAGAGTCTGACGATGCAGTCCGTGTGGTATCTTCCAAGCCGCTGACCCATACACATGTCAAGACACTTGCCTATCCGGGCTTCCCGACCGATATGCAGCCACAGATTGCTGTGACGCTGGCACTTTCAGAAGGAACCAGCATTGTAACGGAAAGCATTTTTGAAAATCGTTTCCGTTATGTGGACGAGCTGACAAAGATGGGAGCTAATATTAAGGTAGAAGGCAATACAGCCATTATTGAGGGCGTTAAGAAATATACGGGAGCCCATATTGATGCGCCGGATCTCCGTGCAGGCGCGGCGCTTGTGATCGCCGGTCTTGCGGCAGAGGGCATCACGGTTGTCGATGATATCCTGTATATTGAGCGCGGCTATGAAGATTTTGATGTCAAGCTCAGAGGCTTAGGAGCTCAGATTGAAAAAGCGGCAGATGAAAAAGAAGTCCAGAAGCTGAAATTGAAAATTGGATAAAGAAAAGAAATGGGACGTTCCGAGGAACGTCCCTGTTGTTTTATATAAGTGAAATTACAGCAGCCGTTCGATAGCAATATCTTTCTGCTTGGAAAGGTCGACAAAGGTATCTCCGCACTTGATCATAGGGCGGGAGAGCTGCTGCGGATTGATGAAAACAACGTCACCTTCCTGCCCATTCGTTAAACGGACACGCTGCCCAATGTAGGTGAGAACAACATTTTTCAGGAAGCAGAGAATGTATTCGGATTCATATTTCTGCAGCCCTTCTTTTTCAAAGATATCAATGACGGTAAAGGGGCAGAGCGGTCCGCGGTACACACGCGCAGCTGTCATAGCATCATAGACATCTGCAATGCTGACGATCTTGGCGAATTTGTCGATGCGGTTTCCGGTCAGACCGAAAGGATATCCACTGCCATCACAACGCTCGTGGTGCATAAGGGCGGCATTTTTGATGTGATCGTTGACAGGCTGGTTCTGCAGGATTTTGTAGCCCTCGATCGTATGCGTTTTGATCACGTCGTATTCCTCATTGGTCAGACGATCCGGTTTTTTGATGATCGAATCGGGAATGCAGAGCTTGCCGATATCGTGAAACAGACCACAAAGTGTCGCAAGCTCAATATCTTCCTGCGAAAAATGCAGCCAGCCGGCAAAAACATTACAGATCAGGGCAACATTCAGACAATGCGCGTAGGTAAGATCATCGTAAGCACGCATATTGTGGAGCATGTTAAAGAAATTAACATTTTCGCCGTCTGCCTGTAAGAGCTTCAGCGTATCATCCAGCATGGCTGAAACATCAATCGGAGCGCCTTTTTCCACGATATCATTGATCTGATCCTTGAAATCGACGATCGTTGTGTCGAAAGTTTCCTTAAATTTATGGAACTCCGGGCTTGCCTGAATACGTGCAGAATAAGGATCGGATATAGTTGGCTCCTGTACCTCGTTTTCCATAATGCGGATGCTCGGAACAGAATAAAATTCAAGCCGGGTAATGATCTTATCGGTCAACACAGTGCCCTTTGAGACAATTAACTGATTGCTGTAAGAATAGACATCTTCTCCAGTGACCATGCCCGGTATTAAATTGGCTATAAAAGTTCTTTTCATCCTGTCAGCCCTCGATCATAAACAATTAAAATTAGTTAAATTATACGTTTTGTACGTTTATCTGTCAATTCATGGGTGGAAAAGAAAACAGAAGAGGACTGTTTTATTTTTGCATTAAAAATCACCATGTATACACTACAAAATTTAACCGGTATGTGGTAGACTTAACACAAACAAAGCAGGCAGGAGAACGAAAGTGAACGCAGTAGAAAATTACGGAATGCGCTATTTGGAAACAAAGGATCTGGATCAATATAATGCGTTGCTCCGTTATACCTTTCAGGTAACGGAGGACGAGCTGACGGCGACAGGCTGGAAGGACGAGGAGATCAAGCAGTCAAAGTTCCCGGTACTGGAGCGAGCAGATGTACTGGGCTGTTTTGATGGGGATTCCCTGATCTCGCAGTTTGCGGTTTATCCGCTGAAAATGAATATTTACGGAGAGGTTTTTCAGGTAGGGTTTGTAACGAGCGTCTGTACCTATCCGGAATACACCGGACAGGGTATTATGAAGAAGCTGATGTTTGAAAGCCTTTCTCATATGAAGAAACAGGGACGGTCGTTTGCCCTTCTCTATCCGTATTCGATCCCTTTGTATCATCATCTGGGCTGGGAGATCATTTCTAACAAGATATCCTTTAATATCAAAGATCGGCAGATCCCGACCAAGGTAAAGGCGCCTGGGTATGTACGCCGCGTGGACTGGGAGAGCACGGATTTCCATGAACTGCATTCCCATTTTGCGTCGATCACACATGGCTGTCTGTTCCGGAATGCGCTTGCATGGGAAGAATACTGGCGCTGGGATGAGGATGATACCAATGTCGCGGTTTATTATAATACGAAGGACAAGCCTTGTGGTTTTATGGTATATCTGATCAAAAATGATATCATGCATATCAAGGAAATGATCTATTTAAACAGAGAAGCGAAGAAGGGACTCTGGGAGTATATCCATGCACACGATTCCATGATCGATGAGGTACATGGCAATACCTATTTCAGTGAACCAATCGCTTTTGAAATGGATGACGGTGATATTAAGGAAACAATCCGCCCCTATGCCATGGGACGGCTGATCGACATTGAAGGTTTTCTGGAAGATTATCCATGTGATCCGGATGGCGGTACTTTATATATGGAGCTGGAGATCGAGGATAAGCTTCTGCCATGGAATAACCGTTCCTTCAGGCTCTGCTTCTCGGAAGGTGCCTGTCATCTGACGCAGGAAGAACCGGAATATAAGCTGCGTATGGAGATCGGAACGCTGACAACACTTCTCTTGGGCTATAAAACCGCAGAGCGTCTGTATGCACTGGAGCGTATCGAGGGGAAACCGGAAGCGGTAGACCGCCTCGATGATGTCCTTTTTCACAAAATACCATATATTTCAGACTACATATAGCAGGCAAGGAAACCGGGTACATACGAAGTATGTATTTAGTTTCAAACGAGTAGAAGATGATAAAAATTCCACTTGACGGCGCCTGTATTCTGCCGTATAGTAGCTATAGCAATGTAGTTACGTAGAACTTCATATTGGTAAATTTCTCTTATTCAGAGTGGTGGAGGTACAGAGGACCTGTGAAGCCACGGCAACCCCCTATCGGGAAGGTGCCAACCTGAGCGAGCTATCGAACAATAAGAGGACTTCTATGTTTATTGGTCCGCTTGTTTCAAGCGGACTTTTCTAATGTCAAAGGAGGACAAAATGGACAAACGTTTATTTACTTCAGAATCTGTTACAGAAGGACATCCTGACAAAGTCTGCGATGCCATTTCCGATGCGATTCTGGATGCCTGCATGGAGCAGGATCCAATGAGCCGTGTGGCATGTGAAACATGCTGCTGTACAGGTTTTGTACTGGTAACAGGTGAGATCACAACAAAGGCACATCTGGATGTACAGAAGATCGTACGCGAAACAGTAGATGAGATCGGTTATAACCGCGGTAAGATCGGTTTTGATGCAGATACCTGCGCAGTTATGGTAGCACTGGATCAGCAGTCTGCTGATATCGCGATGGGTGTTGACAAGGCACTCGAAGCTAAGGAAAACAAAATGTCTGACGAGGAACTGGAAGCTATCGGTGCAGGCGATCAGGGTATGATGTTCGGTTATGCTACAAACGAAACAGAAGAATATATGCCATACCCAATCAGTCTGGCACACAAACTGGCACGTCAGCTTACAAAGGTTCGTAAGGATGGTACACTGCCTTACCTCCGCCCGGATGGCAAGAGCCAGGTTTCCGTAGAATATGATGAAAACGGAAAGCCGCTCCGCCTGGAAGCAGTTGTACTTTCCACACAGCATGACCCGGACGTATCGCAGGAACGGATCCATGAGGATGTCAAAAAATATGTATTTGATCCGATCCTGCCAAAGGAACTTCTGGACGCAGATACCAAGTATTTCATTAACCCGACAGGTCGTTTCGTCATCGGTGGACCTCACGGTGATGCAGGCCTGACAGGACGTAAGATCATCGTGGATACTTACGGCGGATATGCAAGACACGGCGGTGGCGCATTCTCCGGTAAGGACTGCACAAAGGTTGACAGAAGTGCAGCATATGCAGCAAGATATGCAGCGAAGAATATCGTGGCAGCAGGTCTGGCAGAAAAATGCGAGATCCAGCTTTCTTATGCGATCGGTGTTGCACAGCCGACTTCCGTAATGGTTGATACATTCGGAACAGGCAGGCTTTCCGATGAGAAGCTTGTAGAGATCATCCGCGAGAACTTTGATCTCAGACCTGCCGGTATCATCAAGATGCTTGACCTGAGACGCCCGATCTATAAGCAGACAGCGGCTTACGGGCACTTTGGAAGAAATGAACTGAACCTTCCATGGGAGCAGACAGACAAGGCAGAGGAGCTTCGCAGTTATATGTAATTCGCTTGACATATTGTTATAAACAGTATAAAATTAAATCGTTGTATTGTGCTTAAAATATACAACGAAATCATATAAGGAGGTGTCCTATTCGATGTCACCAGTAGCATATATTATTATTGCTATTGTTGTTCTATTGGTTGGGATTATCGTTACCGCGCTTGTGACCAAAAAAGTGGCTGTAGACAATTATATCAAGTCTGAGGAGCAGCAGCTTGGATCAGCACAGGACAGAGCAAAGAAGATTGTTGACGATGCTCTGAAAAATGCAGAGACTACAAAGCGCGAAGCATTGCTTGAGGCGAAGGAGGAAGCGATCAAGACAAAAAATGAAATTGAACGCGAGTCCAAGGAACGCCGTGCAGAACTTCAGCGATATGAAGAACGAGTATTGTCGAAAGAGGAATCTCTGGATAAAAAGTCAGGACAGCTGGAAAGAAAAGAGGCAGCCCTTAATAAAAAGGATGCAAGTCTTGATGCCCTCAAGGAGGAGTTGGAAAATGCCAAAGCAGAGAATCTGCATAAGCTTGAGGAGATTTCCGGTTTAACTTCTGAACAAGCGAAAGAATATCTTTTAAAATCTGTTGAAGAAGACGTAAAGCATGATACAGCAAAGCTGATCAAAGAACTTGAGAACAAGGCAAAAGAAGAAGCTGATAAGAAAGCCAGAGATTTAGTTGTAACTGCCATCCAGCGGTGTGCAGCAGATCATGTGGCTGAGACGACTGTATCTGTAGTACAGCTTCCAAATGATGAGATGAAGGGACGCATCATTGGTCGTGAGGGACGTAATATCCGTACTCTTGAGACTTTAACGGGTGTGGAACTGATCATTGATGATACTCCTGAAGCGGTTGTTTTATCCGGATTTGATCCGATCCGCAGGGAAGTAGCAAGAATTGCACTGGAACGTCTGATCGTGGACGGCCGTATCCATCCGGCAAGAATCGAAGAGATGGTAGAAAAAGCGCAGAAGGAAGTAGAAACCATGATGCGTGAGGAAGGTGAAGCAGCAACCCTTGAGGTTGGCATTCACGGAATTCATCCTGAATTAGTGAGACTTCTTGGTAAGATGAAGTTTAGAACAAGCTATGGCCAGAATGCATTAAAGCATTCTATCGAAGTAGCACAGTTATCAGGGCTTTTAGCTTCTGAGCTGGGTGTGGATGTACGTCTGGCAAAACGTGCCGGCTTACTCCATGATATTGGAAAGTCTGTTGACCATGACATGGAAGGTACTCATGTACAGCTGGGTGCAGATCTTTGCAGAAAGTACAAAGAATCCCCTATCGTGATCAATGCGGTAGAGTCCCATCATGGTGATGTTGAACCAGAGAGTTTGATTGCCTGCATCGTACAGGCGGCAGATACCATTTCCGCCGCACGTCCAGGTGCAAGAAGAGAAACTCTGGAGACATATACGAACAGACTGAAACAGTTAGAGGAGATTACCGATTCCTTTAA
>OIWQ01003599.1_pt1 | contig 13765 bp, 11 predicted proteins | sample 1587571 | NCBI WGS metagenome assembly OIWQ01 (sample SAMEA3888910, study PRJEB22519) | human gut metagenome | biome: human gut; feature: human-associated habitat; material: faeces | place: Denmark | collected 2010 | reverse complement strand
AGATAATATAGCACAAGGAGCTATTAAAATCAATTTATTAGTTGATAAGCTCTAAAAATGTTTCAATTAGCGCATTTGCGAAATAAAGATCCCTGTAAAGTACAGATAGACCATTAGGCATTCAGAGTGAAGCCGTCATTATTGCATACTGTTTTTCGTATGAAAATCCTGCATTTTATTACGATTGCAAATGTGTAAAGGAATTGAGATGAAAAAATATATCTTATTATCCATCATACTTTGGGCTGCAGCAGCCGTTTATGGTGTTGAGATTCTATTCGAGAATGATTTTTCAACGCTCGAAAAATGTGCTCAATATCAGAATGCGTCTATCAAGTTTATCCCCGGAGCGGGACCGGACGGCAAGGGAGCATTACGATTTCACAACGATACGATACGGCATAATGATTTAAAAATTCCCCTCGATCTGAACAAGGTGCGTGGGCGTGGAGTGCAACTTCAGGGAAAATTGCGGGTAGAAAATTTTCCAGTTCCCTCTCGACACTACCTGGGGCCCAAGCTCATGCTGATTGCGAAAACGCCGAGTCATATCAGTTACGGAGAACAGCCCAAAAAGTGGGGGACTACCGGGTGGCTTTTTTTTCACACTTTCCTGAGAATTCCCGACGATGCAACGGAAGCTATGATTCGCCTTGGAATTGAATGGGCCAAAGGCACATTGTACATTTCTGATGTCAAATGTTTCATGATACCGGAAGCGTCCGATTCATCGAAGTTTACGCCGCCTGAAAAAACGTTGCAGAAAGCCACTTCCTTTCGGGGAATGATGACACCTTTCTTCTCAACGGAAAAAGATATCCGGGATTTTGCGGAGATTTATCACGGCAATCTCATGCGCTGGCAGATGGTCAACAAGGAGGCGAAAAATAAGAAAAAGTGGGATATCAGTACTCCGGAAAAATTTCACGCTTGGCTGGATTCTGAGATTGCACAACTTGATAAAATGCTCCCTGTTCTTCGGAAATGTGGAATAAAAATTGTTCTTGACCTCCATTCCTGGCCAAGTAATACCGAGGATCCGTTGCTTCGCAACCAGATAACCTGGGATATCCCAAGTCAGGATGCTTTCATTTCCGGTTGGGAAAAACTTGCGAAACACTATCGAGGAAACAGTGATGTTATTTACGGGTATGACCTCCTGAACGAACCATATGAAGACAATTATTTTTATCGTGAAAATGGAGGACTTGACTGGAATCGTCTGGCAGATCGGGCTGCGAAAAAAGTCAGGGAAATTGATCCGGTAACACCGATCATTATAGAACCAGCCATGTGGGGGACGCCGGAAGGGTTTAAAGTTTTAAAACCTGTAAACGTCAATAATGTAATTTACAGTGTTCACGTTTACCAGCCGATGCAGTACACGCACCAGGGATTTAATTCGACACCGTCAAACTGGTCAACATTCACCTATCCTGGGGTGATAGGCAATGAAATGTGGAATAAAAAGAAAATTCGTGCTGTCCTTGCTCCTGTTCGAAAATTTCAACAGAAGTATAATGTGCCGATTTACGTAGGAGAATTTTCCGTCATTTGCTGGGCGCCGGGCGCAGCACAGTACCTTGATGACTGTATTTCGATCTTTGAAGAATATGGCTGGGATTGGACTTATCATGCTTTTCGAGAATGGGCTGGTTGGAGCATCGAACATGATGGTGTTCCATGGGAATTGAAAAAATCTGACGATAATCCCCGTAAGCAAGTTTTGATGAAGTATCTGAAACGGAACAGTAAATAAATGGAGTAACGATCAATGAAACATAGATTTTTTACTTTAATAGAACTCTTAATCGTTATAGCAATTATTGCGATTCTTGCTGCTCTTCTGCTTCCCGCCCTGAACCAGGCGAGAAGTCGCGCTCGCGATATTCAATGTGCAAACAACCTGAAAAATATTGGATTGTGGGGAGGGTTGTATTACGATGAGCAGGAGATGCTCCCTGCCGTCAACGGCAACACCCGTTCCGGGCGCACTAAATGGTGTGACGTCCTGGCGCTCACATATGGAAACTATGAGTTGCGTGGGAGTGATGCCAATTGGTGCAGTGTAAACAGTGAAACAAATCAATTTTTTGCGCCATTTTTCTGTCCTTCTTTTTCAGGAGTTAACGATTTTAATACGAGTTATCACCACTATGGACTGAATTCAAACCTGGGAGCGAAAAAAAATAAATTGGGGAAAATAATAAAACCCAGTAATTGTGCTATGTTTTTCGATGTTTCCATTGTTACGACGTATCCAGATCCTGGTGCACGTCACAATACATATGGAACTTGGGGCGCAATGATTACCGGTGTGGGGAGTTTCTGTCGCCATGGGAATGGAAAAGCCATGAATGTGCTCTTTGCAGACCAGCATTTCTCACTGGTGCAACGCGAGGAGATTCCCAGAGAAGATACAGATCCCTTCTGGACCGGTGAAAGGGAGTAGTTTCCCTGCTGGGGATGCTGGTTTTTACGTGTAGATTAAAGGCACAAAACGAATGTCTGGTTAAAGCAGAGGGGGGGGTGCCACACACACCAGAGTGTATGCCGGTCATCACCTGATCGAGCATGCAGAGTACTGAACGAGAGTGAACTGATGAACTTGGCCCGGACCAGAGAAACAGCTTGGATCTGTCTTCCCCGGCCGGGCTCTCTATTCCAATGGAACGCCGGCCGTTGTCCTGCGCGGGAAACAGCTTTTCTGCGGCACGACACGGATTCCTGTCGCCCTTTACCGGGCAATGGCGGAAATCGGCGGGTGCCATCTGTACACCGGTGAAGAGGCTGCGGTCTATGCAAACAACGGATATCTGGGCGTCTGCGCGGTGCGGGATGGTTCTCTGCATGTGAAGTTCCCCGCCGCGGTTAAAACCGTTCTCGAAAAATTTTCCGGCAGAAGCTTCGAGGCCGGAGCTCTGACATTTCCCGTAAAAAAAGGGGAGTGCCTGCTCTTTCAGGAAAATCCGCCACGCTGAAATCCGATCAGTTGATGATCGGCCCCCCGGCTGCTCCCGATGGCGCAGGCGGGGGGAGCTTTTTTGTCATGAGCCGCTTCCCTGCAAAAAAATCCCGTTTTTTTTTCGAATGCTGTTGACATTTTCAAAAGGTTGTCGTATAATTAAGTTAACAGACTGTGTCAGATTTCGGAATTTCTTTTCTTCAAATGGATTTATGTAGTGGAGGATGCATGGAAATCAACGTGGAGGCAAATCGTCCGTATCGAAGTGCCCAGAGGCGGGGGAGGCCGTTGGAAAAAGGGGAGGCGGCAAATTCACCCGGCTGCACCGTGTCACTGCCGAAAAGCAGAGACGGGCAACATTTTACCCTTATTGAACTGCTCATCGTGATCGCGATCATCGCCATCCTCGCCGCGTTGCTGCTTCCCTCGCTGAACAAGGCGCGCGAAAAAGGCCGGGCCATCTCCTGCGCCAACAACCTTCGGCAGTGCATCACCGCCGAATCCACCTACGCCGTCGATTACAACGGCCGCTTCATCATGGAGGCGCCGCAGAGCAGCCTTCCTTCGAACGGCTTGCGCTGGTCGGAGATTCTCTCCTCCGGCGGAGAGAGCACTCCGCCGGCTTATCTGCCGCCGGTGATGATCTTTGGGCGAAAGACCAGTGCCGTCGTCTCCTGTCCGGCCGCATCGCCGCGTTTCCACGAGGAGGACGGCGGCAGTCAGGTGCCGCAGCGCACCTACGGCGGCGTGCAGTGGGTGGTCCGCCCCAGCATGGTGGTCGGGCAGTCCAGTGTCAGCGAGGACACTGCCATCGCCGGACGTTTTGTCGAAGAGATCAAGAAAGGCTCCAACCGGGTCGGCTCCTTTCTGGTCCTGCACCGGATGCGCAAACCGGTCGCGACGATGATCTTCGCGGACAGCGGCATCCCCCGCCAGCACACCACACTCCGGCAGACCGGGTTCCAATATGCGGATATGTGCCCCACCTTCAAGTGGACGAGCGGGAACAACAATCTGCACGGCATCATGCTCCGCCACTCCGGGCAGGCCAACGCCGCCTACGCCGACGGCCATGTGAAAAGCGGCACGCCGGTGGAATTCTACACACGCGGCCTCTTCCGCTGGAACAAGTTTGTCGACGGAGCGATGAACTCGGTCTGGTTCGGCGACGGAACTACTTCGGATTACATTCAACGATGAACATACGGCTTCTTTCAGAACGGGTGCTGCTGGTGACGGCGGCAGTAGTGACTTCGGCCATCGCGGCCGGAGAGACGATCCGGTACGATTTTGCCCGCGAGCTTCCCCAATGGACAATTGCACCTGCCGGGACGATTGAGGCAACGGCGATTGCCGGCGGCGTACGGTTGAAGGTGGTGCAAGCGCAGAATCGCGGCGACGGTGCGCTGGTCCGCCGGGAGAAACTCCCGCTTTCCAGCGATCGCTTCGCGTTCTCTGCGGAAGCGGTGGGCGACGCCGGATATCTTCAGGTGAAGACGTGGCGCAACGGCAGGGAGACCGGACGCTATTCCTCCGACGACACCACCGGCCGGATGAAACGGAGACTCCGCTGTGAATTTCCGCTTGACGGCGCCGACTACATTGAAGTCTGCCTGCGGATGAAGTTGAACAAGCGGCACCTCGGCAAATCGGCCGAGTTCCGGGACCTCCGGCTGGAGCCGGTGGTGCGCGATCCCCTGGAGGTGGTGCCTCTCTACCATTCCGCCTCCTACTACTGCAACGTTTCCTCGCCGCAGGAACCGCCACCGGGCAAGGTGGAGTTCCGGCTCCCGGGAGGCGCGTGGCAGAGGGCGTATCCGCCGGTCTGGTCGGCGACCGACCGCCAGTTGCGCGGCAGCATCGTCGATCTCAAGGAGGACACGCTGTATGAACTGCGGTTCACGCCGGCGGCGGGGAAGCCGCTGATCCGGAAATTCCGGACCTGGAAGAGCGCCGTTCCGGTCGGCCGTACGGTTGACATCGGGAAACGTTCCGGAAATGAGACGATCGAAATTACCGGCGGCGGCACCCCCGACGGCTATCTGCGGCTGACCGGCGCGCCGGGCACGGTGCTTGCCGGTGGCGACCGCAAGCCGGTGCTCCGGATTCGCGACGCGAAGTATGTGATTCTGGAGAATCTGACGATCCGCGGCGGCGCACCTTCCGCCGTTGTGGTGAACAATTCCCGCCACATCCTTTTCCGCAACTGCGACATCTCCGGCTGGGGAACGGTGGGGCGACAGCGGCTCGACCTTGACGGCAAGTTCTACGACGACCGGGGCTGGGCGGTCAACTACACCGCCGGAATCGAAGTGATGAATTCCGATGCGGTGACGGTCGAACGGTGCCGCATCGACGAACCGCGCAACCGGGCGAACCCGTGGTTCTTCTCGCATCCGGCGGGACCGCAGGCGCTCTTCGTCGGAAACGTCTCCCGGATGGTGGTGCGCTGGAACGACTTCATCGGTTGCGAATTTCACCGCTGGAACGACGTTGTCGAAGGATGGGGCAACTTCAATCGCGACGGCGGGTTTGCCCGCGACTGCGATATCTACGGCAATTGCTTCGCGTTCGGCAACGACGACGCCATCGAACTCGACGGCGGTCAGAAAAATGTGCGTCTCTTCGACAACTGGATCGAAGGCACCTACTGCGGCGTGAGCACCTGCGGCTGCATGTGCGGTCCCTCCTACGCATTCCGCAACCTGATTGCCAATCTGGGCGACGAGATGCTGGGCGCTTCCGCCAGTTTCAAATCCGGCCGGGGCGACGGCATGCTTCATATCTTCAGCAACACCCTGCTGGGAGGCTCCGGTGTGATCTGCACCAATCCGGAACTGCGTGCGGTGACCCGCAACAACCTCATTCAGGTGGGCGGTCAGGTGATCTACGAACGTCGCGCCATGCCCGGCAACAGTTTCGATTACGATCTCTGTTATTCATCGGGCGGAAAGAAGCGGGAAAACATCCTGATCGGTCCGAGCATCGGGCCGCACATGATCCTCGCGAAGACCGAGTTCCTCAACGCGGCCGGTGCTGATTACGTCATCCGCCCCGGCGCGCCGGGGGCGGGGGCCGCGGTCGAGGTGCCGAACTTCGCCGCCGCGGGGCAGGATATGGGGTGCAGGCCGGACGGCGCAAATTTTCCGCCGCGCCCCGGGCTCGGTTTCACCGTCGATGCTGCCCGGCTGGAATTCTCCTCCGGCGATGCGCCGGCGCAGTTCATCACGCTTGAAGCGCTGCGGGACTGCTCCTTCCGGATTGAACGGGGGCGCTGTTTCGACTGGGTCTCCGTCACGCCCGGTTCCGGTACGCTGAAGGCGGGAGAACGACGAAAACTTGCGGTGAAGCCGATTGCCGACCGTCTTGGTCCGGCCGGTGTGCGGCGCGGCGGCTTTTCGATCCGGCAAATGGACGGCTTCTCCCGCCCGGTGCTGGTCTATGTGCGGAACGACCGGGCGGAGGAGATTCCGGCGGAGAGTCGTGCCGCGGCGGTGTTCCGGCATGAACGGCATGTGCCGTTTACAACAGGGCGCTGGGAGTTTGAGGTGGCGAAGCCGCAGGCATGTTATGTGGTGGTCCGGCTCGGCGCTCTGCCGCCCCGGCTGGGGAAGATAACGCTCCGGCTCGATGGCATGGAGCGGACAATCGGTCTGCGGACCCGGGAGCTTTATAACTACCCGATGGTGGCGAAGGGCGGGTACGCCTTTCTCGCCCGGCCGGAAAAGGTGCAGCTCGAGCCGGGCCGTCACACATTCGAGCTTCGGGCCGATGTGCCGGTCCTGCTGGAGTGGGCGGTTGTGACCCCGAATCCCTGGCCGCTCTTCACCCGGTTTCAGCGCTGATTTTGTCTCCGGATGGAACAAAAAGTCTGTGAAGATACGTTTTTCTCCGGTTTTTTGCTGTTTTTTTGCGGGGCTGGGGTTGCGCGAAGCACGATTCTGTATTATGTTTGACACCGGCAGAACAGTTGATCAACCACGAGAGGGAGCAGAAGACGAAATGAAAGAACGCATTTTCACGGTTCGCAACAAAGCGGGAATCCATTGCCGCCCCTCCAGCGTGATCCTCAATACGATCAACAAGGAGTTCCCCTACCACAAATTCACGGTGGAAACCAGCGACGGGCAGAACACGGAACTCAACAGCATTCTGACGCTGATCTCCCTCGGGCTGACCGTCGGCTCCAAGGCGATTCTGCGGGCTGAGGGGCCGGATGAGGAGAAGGCGATCCAGCGGATCGGCGATCTCTTCGAATACGAATTCGACTTCCCGCCGCGGTAGTCGCCGGCACGATGGCGGGCCTCGCTGATATGCCGGACCGGTTCGCCCGCCTCCGGCCGGTGTTCCTGCTGGCGGCGGCCGGGCTGGTGCTTCGCGCCGTCTACTGGGCGGATTATGCCGGTTCCCCGCTGTTCGATCTGGCCGTCGGGCCGGATGTCTCCGAGTATGACGCGCGCGCCCGCGAGATCCTTTCCGGCGTATTTCTGCCGCGCGAAGCGGAGATCCACGCGCCGCTCTACTCCTGGTTTCTCGCTTTGCTCTATCAGCTTGGCGGAAGTTCGATTCCGCTGGTCCGGGCGGTGCAGCTGCTGCTGAACTGGGGCGGCTGGCTCGGCATCTATGCACTGCTCACCCGGCTGCACGGCATTCCGCGCAAAGCGCCGCTCTGGTTTCTCGCGCTGGCGATGCTCTACCCGGTTCCCCTCTTCCATCAGGCGGAACTGATTTCCGAAGCCCTGCTTCTGCCGCTGCTGGCCGGGACGCTCGCGGCGCTCTACTTTGCGGAACGGAGCCGGACCCGCTCGGAGCGGCTTCTCCGTTTTCCGTTGGCCGGAGTTCTGGCGGGGCTGGCGGCGATCACCCATCCGATGAGCCTCGCCTTTCTCGGAGCGGAACTGCTCTGGTTCGGCTGGCGGAAGCGGTTCGGCGCGGCGATGCTCTTTCTCGCCGGTGCGCTGGTGGCGATTCTGCCGGTTTCGCTGGTGAACAGCTCCCTCGCGGGGCGGCCGGTTTTGATTCAGGCCAACAGCGCCTTCAACCTCTGGCTGGGGAACAATCCGGAGGCGACCGGTTCCTGTTACATCCGCCCCGGCACACAGTGGCGAACTCTTCACCGCGAGGCGGAGCAGGAGGCGGAGGCGCGCGGCATCACCGCGGACCGGGTCTGGGCCGGACGAGTCTTCTCCTTCTGGTGGAATCACCCGCTTGACGCGCTCCGTCTCGCCTGCGTCAAGGCGGGGAAGGTGTGGTACTGGCGGGAGTTGACGGCCGGGGCGGACCCGGAATTTCTCATCCGCCGCTCCGTTCTGATCCGCCTGGGCGGCGTGCTGACGCTGCCGCTGTTCGTCTTCGCCCTGATCGGAATCTTGCGGGAACGGAAACGTTTTCTGCCCTGCCGCCACTTTTATCTGCTGCTCGGCGCCCTCTTTCTCATGCAAATACTGACGGTCACTTCCGGCCGCTACCGGCTGGCGATGCTGCCGGCGGTCCTCTTCTTTGCGGCGTGTGCTCTGGCCCGGTTCCGCTGGAGGAGACACTGGTTCGTTCTGCCGCTGTTGCTGGCGGTTTCTCTCCTGTTGCAGGGGAGCGACAGCGGCCGGGCGGAAGCGGCCGCTCTGCTCGGCGAAGCCGCGTTTCGCAAAGGGGAGTTCCGGGAGGCGAAGCCGCTTCTGGAGCAGGCTCTGCGGGAGATCGACGACGTTCCGCGTTTCGGCAATCTGCTCGGCGGCATCGCCATGGCGGAGGGGGACGCCGTCGGGGCGGAACGGGCTTTCCGGCAGGTGCTTGCCGCCGATCCTCTGGATGCCGACGCGCACATGAACCTCGGCAATCTCTGCTCCGTTCTGCCCGGTCGGGCAGGGGAGGCGGAGGAGCACTACCGCCGTGCTCTCGCTCTGCGACCGGATTACGCGGATCTTCACTTCAATTTCGGCCTGTTTCTCCAGCACCAGGGGCGACAGCCTGAGGCGGAGAAGCAGTACCGACGGGCACTCGAATGCAATCCGGCTCATGCTCAGGCATTCAACTCCCTCGGCATTCTGGCGATGGGGCGCGGGGCGTTCCGTGAAGCGGCGGAGTTTTTCCACCGTGCGGCGTCGCTTGAACCCGGTAATCCGGCATTTGCCGCGAACCGGCGGGCGGCGCAGGAGGCCGCAAATGCCGCAGAAAAGTGACAAATTTGTCACTTTATTGTGCTGATCCTCAGTTTTTGGCGGGAATCTTGTCGGAGCCGCTTGAAAAAATAACAAAAATGTCATATATTTACCCTGTTTTTACAAATTTGTGAAAAGAAACAGGAGCCATGCCCCGGGGAAATGCTCATTTCTCCGGGGAAATGAGCGGTTTTTTGCTGTTTGGCATGATTTATGCTTATAACGTTTTCCCAATCAATGGCACTAAACCATTATTTCAGGAAGGGTTTTGAACATGAACAGTTATGTGCAGAAAGTGCTGGCTGATCTCCAGCAGACCAACGGTCAGGAAAAGGAGTTCATCCAGAGCGTCACCGAGGTGCTCAACTCTCTGAGCAAACTTCTCGATGCGCAGCCGAAGTATGAGAAGAACAAGATCCTTGAGCGGATGGTCATTCCGGAACGCGCGATCATCTTCCAGGTTCCGTGGGTGGATGACAAGGGCGAGATCCAGGTCAACACCGGCTACCGTGTTCAGTTCAACAGCGCGATCGGTCCCTACAAAGGCGGTCTGCGTTTCCACCCGTCCGTGAACCTCAGCATTCTGAAGTTCCTCGGTTTCGAACAGGTGTTCAAGAACAGCCTGACCACACTGCCGATGGGCGGCGGCAAAGGCGGTTCGAACTTCAACCCCAAAGGCAAGAGCGATCGTGAAGTGATGGCTTTCTGCCAGAGCTTCATGCGGGAACTCTTCCGTCACATCGGTCCCTCGACCGACGTCCCGGCCGGCGACATCGGCGTGGGCGGCCGCGAAATCGGCTACCTCTTCGGCCAGTACAAGCGCATCGTCAACAGCTATGACAGCGTGCTCACCGGCAAGGGGCTGAACTGGGGCGGCAGCCTGGTCCGTCCGGAAGCGACCGGTTACGGCGCGGTCTACTTCGCCGCCGAGATGCTCAAGACCCGCGACACCGGTTTCGACGGCAAGCGCGTGCTGATCTCCGGTTCCGGCAACGTCGCGCAGTACGCCTGCGAAAAGGCGACCCAGCTCGGCGCGAAGGTGCTCTCGCTCTCCGACTCCAACGGTTCCATCATCGATGAGGACGGCATCGACGCTGAGAAGCTCGCCTTCGTGCAGGAGCTCAAGAATGTCCGCCGCGGCCGGATCCGGGAATACGCCGAGAAGTTCACGAGCGCGAAGTACTATGAAGGCAAGCGTCCGTGGCAGCTGGTCAAGACCGACGTCGCCATGCCCTGCGCCACGCAGAACGAGCTCGAACTTGACGATGCCAAGGCGCTGGTCGCCGGCGGTTGCATGTGCGTCTGCGAAGGCGCCAACATGCCCACCACGCTCGAAGCGACCGAGTACCTCCAGAACGCCAAGGTCCTCTTCTCGCCCGGCAAGGCTTCGAACGCCGGCGGCGTCGCCACCAGCGGTCTTGAAATGAGCCAGAACGCCATGCGTCTCTCCTGGAGCGCCAAAGAGGTCGATGAGAAACTGCACGGCATCATGGTGAACATCCACAACGCCGCCCGCACCGCCGCCGCCGAATTCGGCGAGCCGGACAACTACGTGATGGGCGCCAACATCGCCGGTTTCCGCAAGGTTGCCGATGCGATGATTGATCTGGGCATCTGACACGCCGTCTGATTTCCCATAAATCCAGAGGTTCCGGAGTGATCCGGGACCTCTTTTTTTTGAGCGGAGAAAAGCCGGCGGCGGGTTTTGCCTTTCCGGCTCTGGTGTGCTACATTAAGAACACCGCGCCGGAAAAACAAACAGAAGGAATTCAGGCATGAAACATCTCCTCCTCCTCCCGTTTTGTCTCGTCTGCATCGGGCCGGGAATTTCCCCGGTTGTCGCCGCCGCACCGGCTGCCGCCGCACCGGCAGTCGCTCCGGCTCAACGGTATCAGCTCAGCACCCACATTCTGGATGTCGGGCGGGGCCGGCCCGCTGTCGGGGTCCCCATCCTTCTCTACCGGCTGTCGAAACAGGAGGACGCCTGGGAGAAGGTCGGCGAAGGAGTCACCGACCGCAACGGCAGAATCGGCAATTTTCTCCCGCAGTCCCAATCCAATGACGGCATCTACTAACTGCGTTTCGAGACGAGAGAGTACTTCCGCAAACAGAAGCAGGAGTCGATCTATCCGTTTGTCGAAGTGGTCTTTGAAATCCGCGGCTCCGGGCATTACCATATCCCGATCACCATGTCGGCGAACGGGTACGGCACCTACCGCGGCAACTGAGGCGGCGGACTTCGCGGAGAACAGCCGCTGCGCGCCGGACTGGCGCTTCGTTGCCCTCCCGGTCGAATCCCCCGGATACTGCGTCCCCGGTGAAGAGGCCTCCCGCCTCTTTGCCGGGGAATTTTCTTCATGCCGCCAGTTCGTTGGACGAAAAATGAACAAAAATAGCAGGGGAAATCCCCGAAAAAGAACAAAATTGTAAAACTTTTCCACCTGTTCCCGCTCAAACCTCCTCATTTTTCAGGTTGGCATCGATTCTGCTTAAGAAAGGGCAGACAACCGTTAAGGGAAGCAAGGAGGTGGAAAATGAATTGCTTGAAGTCCGCGATCATTGGAATTCTGAGTGCCGTTGCACCGCTCATTCTGTTCGCCGGAGAACAGCCGGTGCTTCGCATCGGATACAGCGACTGGCCCGGCTGGACCGCCTGGGAGATCGCTGAAAAGAAGGGATTCTTTCAGAAACACGGCGTCAATGTCAAGCTGGAGTGGTTTGAGTACGGGCCGTCGATCGATGCGTTTTCTGTCGGGAAAATCGACGCGGTCGGCATATCCAACGGCGACGCGATGGTGCTCAACGCCACCGGAGCCAGAAACGTAATCATCCTGATCAATGATTACAGCAACGGCAACGACAAGATCGTGGCCCGCCCCGGAATCCGTTCGGTCAAGGAGCTGAAGGGAAAGAAGATCGGCGTGGAGTTCGGCTGTCTGAGCCACGCGCTTCTGATCAACGCACTGACGAAAAACGGCTTGAAGGAGTCGGATGTCAAACTGGTGAATATGCCCACCCATCAGGCGGCACAGATCCTGGAGACCGGCGAGGTTGACGCGATCGTCGCATGGCAGCCGCATTCGGGCAACGCCCTGGAGCTGGTGAAGGGATCGACGGCGATCTACACAAGTGCGGACGAACCCGGCATCATCTACGACGTCCTTGCCGTTTCGACGGAGAGTTTGATGAAGCACCGCGCCGAATGGCAGAAGGTGGTGGCGGCCTGGTACGATGTGATCGATTTTCTGAACGATCCGAAAACGCGGCCGGAGGCGATTAAAATCATGGCGGACCGGGTCGGCGTCTCTGCCAAGAAGTACGGCGGCTATATCGACGGAACCCGTTTCCTTACCGTGGATGAAGCGTTGAAACACTTCAAGAAGGCTCCTGGATTCGACTCCGTCTACGGATCATCTGAAATTGTCGACAAGTTCTTCTTTGAGAACAAAATCTATACGAAGAAAATCGACGTGAACCGCCATATCACCCCGGTCTTTACGAAAAATTACCGGAAGAGCCAGCAATAAAGCCGTAACCGGCTGAGGAGTTTGATGATGAAGATGCAAAACACCGGCTGTTTTGCCATACGGAAAAAATTGACGAAACGGCAGGAATATATCCTGCTGTTTCTCTCGTTCGCACTGCCGCTTCTGCTCTGGTGCCTGGTGAGCTACGTGCCGTTTCTCTATCACCCGCTGATCCGGGTGACCGATGCGGGCGACAGCTTCCTCTGCGCAGCGGGGGATCTGGTCGAGCGCAGCGCGTTCGAGCGGGAGAACCGGGAACTGGCCGCCTCCGGCAGCTCTGTGATGAAGGGCGTGCGGGCGAATCCGGCCTATCTCCCCGCACCGCATGAGGTGGCGAAGGCGCTGGTGACCGCGTTCCTGACGCCGCCGCGGCGGGAGGGGGAGGCCTGGTTCCACGAGAGCATCGGGCACAGCATCCGGGTGGTGTTTCTCGGATTCCTGATCTCCTCGCTTCTGGGGGTGCCGCTGGGAATTCTCTGTGGTGCGTTCCCCTTTTTCGAGCGTCTGATCGAACCGTTCATCGAGTTTTTCCGCTATTTCCCGGCGCCGGTGTTTGCGACGTTGTGTGTGGCGATTCTCGGAATCAACGATGCGCCGAAGGTCGCGATTATTTTCATCGGAACCTTTTTCCAGCAGCTGCCGATGGTCGCCAACACGACCCGCAGTGCGGACGGCGCATTGATCGAGGCCGCCCAGACCCTCGGCGCGAGCAGGATGAGGATCCTGATGAAGGTCATCATCCCGAGCGTCCTTCCGCGGCTCTACAAGGATATGCGGATTCTGCTCGGATGGGCGTGGACCTATCTGATCGTCGCGGAGGTGGTCGGCACCAGTACCGGCATCAGCTGGTTCATCAATCAGCAGGCGAAATACCGCAACTTTGCGAATGTCTACGCGGCGATCATCATCATCGGCTGTATCGGTCTGGTTTGCGACATGTGCCTTGCATGGCTGGGGCGGCAGATTTTCCCGTGGGAGAGCAAGCGCAAAGGCATGCTCTACCGCGCGGCGGAAGAGATTTTCGGACCGCGCGACCAGGTGTTTTCCATCGTGCTCCCCAAAGAGGAAAGATACCATGTATAGGTGACAAGCAATTGTCGGAGTAGAAAAGAACTCCT
>OIWQ01003596.1_pt1 | contig 13771 bp, 10 predicted proteins | sample 1587571 | NCBI WGS metagenome assembly OIWQ01 (sample SAMEA3888910, study PRJEB22519) | human gut metagenome | biome: human gut; feature: human-associated habitat; material: faeces | place: Denmark | collected 2010 | reverse complement strand
TGATCGACATGGACATGGTCTCGGTGAACCACGAGATCACGGCCCAGCTGGCCCGTTCGGCCGTGCGCGCCTCGACCAACCTGCCGATCAAATACGTGGTGCTCGACACCAAGACGGGCCGCACGGGGCGTTACCTGGCGGCGTTCCGCGGTCGCAAGACCGTGATGGCCGTCTGTTACCAGCTTCACGCGCAGCGTATCCTGGCCCTGTCGTACGGCGTGGTGCCGATTCTTCGGAACCAGGAACTCACGGACCGTTACCATTTCCTGGTCGACGCGCTGGAATTTCTCGACCAGTATAAGAAACTGCACGACGAAGACCTGCTGGCCATCGTGGGCGGCAGTTTCGGTCCCGACGGCGGCGCTTCCTACGTCGAGATCGCCAACGTGCACAACATTCGCAAGCGCAACGAGGAGATTCTCGCGGCACAATGTAAGTAAACGCCGAAGATTTGGGGGAGCAGCTTAAAGAGAAGGTTGCGCAGGGCGTGGCGTGGAGCATGGCTGAGAAGGTCGGTTCGATGCTGTTGGCCATGGCCGTGCGGCTGGTCATCCTGCGCCTGCTGACGCCCGACATCCTCGGATTCATGTCCATTCCGTCGGCCGTGGCGACTATCCTGCTGGTGGTCGTGGACAGCGGTTTTTCGCAAAGCCTGATCCGTCGCCGGGACCCCTCGCAGAGCGACTACAAGTCGGTGTTCCTCTTCAACATCGCCGTATCGGTGGTGCTCTACGGCGCGCTGATGGCGCTGATGCCCTTTGCGGCGCGCTGGTACGGCATGCCCCAGATCGCACGGATCGCCCCGGTGTTTTTCCTGCTGCTGCCGCTGAACGCCCTGTGCGCTGTGCAGAACACCATCTTCATCCGTCAGTTCCGCTTCGCGCTGTTGTCGAAGGTGACTTTCACGTCGTCGCTCGTGGGCGGATTCGCGGCCATCGGCTGTGCGCTGGTCGGATGGGGCATCTGGAGCCTGGTGGCCGAGCGGGTGATAACCGTCGGCGTGAGGACCGCGGTCCTGTGGTGGCTGAGCGACTGGCGGCCCTGCGGCAAATGCAGTGTGAAGCCCCTGCGGGAGATGGCGCCTTTCGGGTGCAGTCTGATGGCGACCGATCTTATCTCGAATTTCTACAACAAAATACCCCAGTTCTTCCTCGGAAAACTTTATCCCGCGGCGACGCTCGGATCGTATGATCAGGCGGTCAAACTGAAGGACATGCCCGCGACGACCGGGATGCAGGCGGTGCAGAACGTCACCTTTCCGGCCTTTTCGAAAATCCGGGACGACGCTCCGAAGCTGGCCGAAAGTTACCGGCAGGTGGTGATGGTCGTGGCCTACGCGATGTTTCCGATCATGGTCGGGATGTCGGCCGTGTCGCACGATATCTTCGCCGTGTTGTTGGGCGAGGAGTGGATGTCCACGGCGCCCTATTTCGAAGTGGTGTGTCTGGCGGGGCTCTTCTCGCCGATCGCCGTGATCGCCTACAACATCCTGAAAGTTCAATGCTCGGGACCGCTGATCGTACGTCTCGAAGTGGTGAAGAAGGTTCTGATGACGGCGATCTTCGCCGTGACCATCCCCCACAGCGTGATGGCTGTGGTATGGGGACTGGTGGCTATCGCTTTCTGTGAAATGGCCGTCAATTTCATCGCCACGACCCGTTTCACGCCGCTGTCGTACGGCCGTTTCGTCCGCACGCTGCTGCCTCCGGCTGCGGTGTCCGCGGCGATGTACGCCGTTGTGCGGCTCACGGCGGCGGCAATTCCCGGCAACGACCTGCTGCGGCTGGTCGCCGAGGTCGCGGCGGGTGCCGTCTGCTACCTGCTGCTTTCGGCGCTGTTCCGGCTGGAGGCTTACCGAGAGCTGGTCTCCATCGTGCGCCGGCAGCTGAAAAAAAAGGACCGTCCTGTTTAGGCGGTCCTTTCGTTTTCCGGATGGATACGGGCTATTTGTAGACCTTCGGGGTGACGGTCCCCCGCAGCACCACCAGCGCGTTGATGACCAATGCCTCGAGTTCGTTCTCGCCGGGATAGACCTCGACGGGGGCGATGAAACCGCAGTGTTCGCGGATATACGCTACGACGGGCTCGTTGTAGGCGATGCCGCCCGTGAGCAGGATCGCCTGCACCTTGCCCGAGAGGGCTGCGGCTGCGGCGCCGATCTGTTTCGAGATGTTGTAGCACATGGATTCCAACACCTTTTTGGCCCGCTGGTCGCCCTCGGCGATGCGCTCCATGACCTGAATCACGGAGTTGGTGCCCAGGTAGGCCACCAGGCCGCCTTTGCTCGAGATGAATTTCAGCAGCTCCTCTTTCGTGTACTGTCCCGAGAAGCAGACTTTGATGAGCTCGCTCGACGGAATGCTCCCCGCACGGTCCGGGGCGAAGGGTCCGTCGCCGTCGAGTGCGTTGTTTACGTCGACGATGCGGCCCTGCTTGTGCGCCGCCACCGAGATGCCGCCGCCCATGTGGGCCACGATCAGGTTCGACTCTTCGTAGGTCCAGCCCGCGCGGCCGCAGTGCAGGCGCGCGATGGCTTTCTGGTTCAGGGCATGGAAAATCGGCTTGCGCGGGCACATCGGCATGCCCGAGATGCGGGCCACGTCGTCCATCTCGTCGACCACCGGAGGGTCGGCGATGTAGGCTTTCACACCCGCCATGTGGGCAATCTGCGCCGCGAGGAGTCCCCCGAGGTTGCAGGCGTGTTTCATCGGGGCGTTGCGCAGGTCGTAGCGCATCCGTGAGTTGACTTCGTAGACCCCGGCAGGGATGGGACGTATCAGGCCTCCGCGGCCGATCACGGCCGACAGCTCTTTGATGTTGAACGACTGTTCACGCAGGGCCGAGAGGATCAGCCCCCGGCGCCAGTCGAGCTGGTCGATGACGTCGGCAAATCGGGAAATTTCTTCGGTCGAGTGACGCAGGGTCAAATCCAACAAAGGCCGCTCCTCATCATAGAGGGCGACCTTTGTGGATGTTGAGCCGGGATTTATTGCTAAAACTTTGTAGCCCATAAGTTCTCGGTTCGTTAGAGTTTGGGTTAGTCCCGTATCCGGGTTTTATTTTTTCACTGCCAGGCAAGCCAGGGCGATCGAGTAGAGCTTGGTCTTGCTCGTGTCGCCGCGCGAGGTGAGCACGCAGGGTACCTTTGTGCCCATGACCATCGCGGCCAGTTCGCCGCCGCAGAGGTGGGTCACCGATTTGAAGAAGACGTTGGCCGACTCGAGGTTGGGGAACAGCAGGCAGTCCGGGTCACCGGCCACCGACGAGCCTTTGACTTTCTTGTGCTCGGCGACGTCCTTGTAGAGCGCCACGTCGAGCGACAGCGGGCCGTCGACGACGACCTTGCCCAGCTGGCCGCGGTCGGCCATCTTGGCCAGCAGCGCGCCTTCGGTCGAGGAGATCACGTTGGGGAGCAGCTGTTCCGAGGGGGCGATGCAGGCGATCTTCGGGGTCTCGATGCCCAGCAAGTTGGCCGTGCGGGCCAGGTAGCCGATCTGCACCATCTTCTGTTTGAAGTCCGGAAGCGGAATCACGGCCACGTCGGAAATGGTGAGCAGTTTGTGGTAGCAGGGCATCTCGACGATCGAGACGTGGCTCAGGACGCCCTTCGGGGGGAACAGTCCTGCCTCCTTGTTGAGGATGCCTCGCATGTATTTGTCGGTCGAAACGAGACCTTTCATCAGAACGTCGGCATTGCCCGATACGACCGATGCGACGGCCTGCTGGACGCATTTCACGTCGTTGGACTCATCGACGATGTTGAAGGCTTTGATGTCGATGTCGTTCTCCTCGCAGACCTGTTTGATAACCTCCTTGTCGCCGAAGAGCGTGGGCTCCACGAGCCCCTCTTTGTAAGCCTCGTAAACGGCCTCCAGCGTATGTGAATCCTGTCCGTAAGCGACGGCCAGACGTTTTTTACCCCGTTTTCTCGCCTCCTCGACGATTTCGGTAAGATGCTGAATCATGGTAATGACGGTATTAATGTGTAAAAATTGAATGTTTATTTCACCAGATTATAGGTATCCGTGGCGATCACCAGCTCTTCGTTGGTGGCGATGGTGGCGACTTTGACCCTCGAATCGGCGGCCGAAAGTATCTTGTTCACCCCGCGGGCGCCCTTGTTGGAGGCGGGATCGAATTTGACACCCATGAACTCCAGTCCCCGGCAGACCTCCTCGCGCATTTCGCACGAGTTCTCGCCCACGCCGCCCGTGAAGATAATCATGTCCACGCCGCCCATTTCGGCCGCGTATTCGCCGACGAACTTCCGGATGCGTCCGTAGTGCATGTCGCGGGCCAGGATCGCGCGGGGGTTGCCCTCGTCGTAGGCCCGGTCGATGTCGCGCATGTCGCTCGAGATATCCGAGATGCCCAGTACGCCCGATTTCTTGTTCATCATGTCGTTGAGCTGGGCGTAGGTCATGCCCTCCTTTTCGCCGATGAACGTGATGGCGCTGGCGTCCACCGATCCGCAGCGCGTACCCATCACCAAGCCGTCCAGCGGCGAGAAGCCCATCGACGTGTCGAACGACTTGCCGTTGAGGATGGCCGTCACCGAGGCGCCGTTGCCGATGTGGCAGGTGATGATCTTCGAGTTGTGGAAATCCAGCCCGGCGAGTTCGGCGCCCACCTGGGCCACGTATTTGTGGCTGGTGCCGTGGAAGCCGTACTTGCGCACGCGGTACTTGTCATAGTAGGCGTGGGGCAGGGCGTACATGTAGTTCACCGCGGGGATCGTCTGGTGGAACGAGGTGTCGAAAACCGTGACCTGGGGAACGCCCGGCAGGACCTTTTCGATCGAAAGCACGCCTTCGAGGTTGGCGGGGTTGTGCAGCGGGGCGATCTCGAACAGCGAGCGGATCTTCTCTTTGGCATCTTCGGTGACGATGCAGCTTTCAGGGAAGAATTCGCCGCCGTGGGCCACGCGGTGACCGACGGCCTTCACTTCGTCAAGCGACGCGATCACGCCGTGTGCGGGGGCCGTCAGGGCATCGAGCACGAGTTTGATACCCGTCGTGTGGTCGGGGATCGGTTGGTGCAGCTCGAAATTCTCCTTGCCTACGGGTTTATGTACCAGATCGCCCTCCGGGAGGCCGATGCGCTCTACGATGCCTTTTGCGAGCAGCTTGCTCGACGACGGCTCCATGTCGATCACCTGATATTTGATCGACGACGAACCGCAGTTTAAAACCAGAATTACCATTTACCTTATTTTTAAGTTTTACTTTATTATGTATGCTTTTTCATTACCGGCCGGTGTTGTCGCCGCCGTCGGCGTCGTTTGCAAGTCTGACCCCATCCCAAACCCCTCCCTCGGGAGGGGCTTGTCGCGGCGTGACCGGGATTTCGTCCGGGTTGTCAGCCGGGATTTCAACCGGGTTGCAGGTTATTTTTAATTCTTAATTTTTCATTTTTAATTGCGAACAATTTGAGCCCCGATCCATATGCCCAGCGCTGCGAAAACGATGCAGGTCCCGACGCTCAGCGCGATGTAAGCCGTTGCGGGACCGTAATCCCCGGCCCGCAGCAACCGTACGGCGTCGGCCGAAAAGGTCGAGAACGTGGTGAAGCCGCCGCAAAATCCTACGATAAGCAACCATCCTGCCGCAGCCGATGATGTCGCTTCCAGCAGAATGCCGATCAGCAGCGACCCGAGGGCGTTGACCGCGAACGTTCCGGCCGGAAATCCCAGCAGCGTGTGCCCTGCCAGCAGCCAGGCCGAGAGTATATAGCGGACGACGCTGCCGGCGGCGCCTCCGAGGCCCACGGCTAAAAGTTCACGAATCATAAGTTAAATATAGGCATTATTTTACGGATGTGCAAATTTAAGCAAAAAATGATAACGATCTGTTTTATTTTTTGCCTGAATAGGTGGAAAAATTGTTAAATCCGCATTCGGAACTGCCGTCGTTACGGTTCCCGGGTCTGCCCGTCTCCCGAAACGACATATTTGTAGGTCGTGAGTTCGGGAAGTCCCATCGGGCCCCGGGCGTGGAGCTTTTGGGTCGAGATGCCGACTTCGGCGCCGAAGCCGAACTGTCCCCCGTCGGTGAAAGCGGTCGAGACGTTGACGTAGACGCATGCGGCGTCGACCCGCTGTGTGAACTGCCGCGCCGTCTCCGCATTCTCGGTGACGATCGCCTCGCTGTGGCGCGAGGAGTAGCGTTCGATGTGGGCGAGGGCCTCGTCGAGCGAGCCGACCGTTTTGACGGCCAGTTTGTAGTCGAGGAATTCGGTGCCGAAATGCTCCTCCCCGGCGGGACGGAGCTGGCAGGCGGGGTAGCGGCCTGCGAGGGCGGCGTAAGCCTCCGCGTCGGCATAGATCGTGACCCGTTCGGCGGCCATCGGGTCGCACAGTTCGGCCAGCTCCCCGAGGCGGCTGCGGTGGACGATGAGACAGTCGAGGGCGTTGCAGACGCTCACACGGCGTGTCTTGGCGTTGCAGACCACGGCGCGGCCTTTCGCCAAGTCGCCGTCTGCGTCGAAATAGGTGTGGACGATGCCCGCGCCGGTCTCGATGACGGGGATGCGGGCGTTCTCGCGCACGAAGCGGATCAGTCCCGCACCGCCGCGGGGAATTACCACGTCGACATAGCCCACGGCCCCGAGCAGGGCCGCCACGGCCTCGTGGCCGGAGGGCAGCAGGGTGAAGGCAGCCGGGTCGATGCCCTCGCTGCGGAGCGCCTCGTGGAGCTGAGCGGCGATGGCCTCGTTGGAGTGGCGGGCGTCGCTGCCGCCTTTCAGCACGCAGGCGTTGCCGGTCTTCATCGTGAGTGAAAAGATGTCGGCCGTGACGTTGGGGCGCGCCTCGCAGACCATGCCCACGACGCCGAACGGTACGCGGACCTTGCGGACGGTCATGCCGTTGGGGCGGGTCCACTCGTCGATCGTCGCACCCTGCGGCGCGGGGAGCCCGGCGACGGATTCCATGTCGGAGGCGATGCCCGCGATGCGCTCGGGCGTCAGCCGCAGGCGGTCGCGCAGGGGCGAGTCGGCGGCCATGGCCGCGAGGTCGAGGGCGTTGGCCGCGAGCAGGCTTTCGGTGTTCTCCCGCAGCAGGGCGGCGGCTTTCACCACGGCGCGGCTCAATGTGGCGTCGTCGGTCCGGGCCAGTTCTGCTCCGGCGCGGCGGGCGGCGGCAAACAGGGTTTCGTATTGCGTGTCCATCTTATTCCAGATATAGGTAATCGCAGTGAATCAGCGGTTTGAGACCTTTGCGGCCGAGGTTGCGCTGCGCCGTGGCGCTGTCGCACGAAATGCGGCCCACGCCCAGCGGCGTGCCTTCGGGCGAGAGGATGCGCACGATGTCGTCGCGTTCGAACTCCCCCTCGACGGCGGTGACCCCCACGGCGAGGATGCTTGCAGCCTTGCTCTGCGAAATGGCCGCGGCGGCTCCGGCGTCGAGACGCAGGGCCCCCTTGGCGAAACCTTCGCTACTGGCGATCCATTTTTTGACCCCCGAAGCGGGGCGGGGCGCCGCTTCGAAGCGCGTGCACACGACGTCGCGGTTCGTGAGAATGAGATCCGTCAGAATGCCGTCGCGGCGGCCGTTGGCGATCACGACCTCGATGCCTTCGCCCGCGGCGCGCGACGAGATGCGGCTCTTGGTCGTCATGCCCCCGCGGCCGCGCGAGGAGCGTGCGGTGTCGATATACTGCGAGAGGTCGCGGCCCGGGGCCACGCGGCGGATGACCTGCGATGCAGGGTCCGCGGGCGAGCCGTCGTAGATGCCGTCGATGTTGCTCAGGATGACGAGCGCTTCGGCGTCCATCATCGCGGCCACGAGTCCCGAGAGTTCGTCGTTGTCGGTGAACATCAGTTCGGTGACCGAGATGGTGTCGTTTTCGTTGACGATAGGCACCACGCCGGCGGCGAGCATCGCCTCCATGCAGTTGCGCTGGTTGAGGTACTGGCGCCGCGTGGAGAGGCTCTCCTTGGTGGTGAGCACCTGTCCGCAGGCGATGCCGTATTCGTTGAAGAGGTCGTAGTAGCGGTTCAGCAGTTTCACCTGCCCGACGGCCGAGAAGAGCTGGCGCGCCGAAACGGTGTCGATGCGCCCGACTTTCTGTTCGAGGATGCTGCGGCCCGAGGCCACGGCCCCCGACGAGACGAGGATCACCTCCACGCCTGCGCGGTAGAGCCCCGCGACCTGGTCCACGAGCGCCGAGATGCGCGTGGTGTCGGGCCGGCCGTCTTCGCGGGTCAGCACGTTGCTGCCGATTTTGATGACGATGCGGCGGTATTTTTTCGATTCACAATTCATAATTCACAATTTCAAAATCGTCTCGTCCGAACAAACTGGTTTGGTTGCGTGCGACAAGCCCCCTCCCTCCCGTCATTGCGAGGAGCGTAGCGACGCGGCAATCCGATCAGGGTCGTAATCTCACAATGCGTTCGGCAGATTCCCACGTCGGTCCTTCGGCCCTCCTCGGAATGACAATCCGATTTTCACGTTTCACCCTTCGTTTCAGGGTTCATATTTATAGCCGACGCCTTTGACCGTGACGATGCGTTCGTCGCCGATCTTCTGGCGCAGTTTGCGGATGTGGACGTCGATCGTGCGGTCGCCCACGACCACCTCCGTACCCCAGATCTTGGCGTAGATCTCCTCCCGCGGGATCAGCCGCCCCGGCGACGAGTAGAGCAGGTCGAGCAGCGCGAACTCCTTGCGCGGCAGGGCGATCTCCTGTCCGTCGCGGATCACCGTGTAACGGTCGCGGTCGACCGTGATGCCCGGAGCCGGGGGCGCGGCGGGGGCCGCATCGGCGTCGATGCGTTTGAGGATCGCCTGCACGCGGCTCACCAGCAGTTTCATTTTGATCGGCTTCGTGAGATAGTCGTCGGCTCCCACGCCGAAACCCGCCAACTGCTGCTGCTCCTCGCCCAGCGCCGAGAGGAAAACCACCATCGTGTCTTTCAGCACGGGGTTTTCGCGGATGGCCCGGCAGGTCTGAGCGCCGTCCATCACCGGCATCATCATATCGAGCAGGATCAGGTGCGGGCGGCATTCGGCGGCCTTTTCGAGCGCCTCGGCGCCGTTCTGGGCCGTGAAAACTTCGTAACCCTCGCGGACGAGGTTGTAACGGACGAATTCGAGGATGTCGACCTCGTCGTCGACCAGCAGGATGCGATGACTCATGGTTGCGGTTTTAGGCGGCGGCACCCGTCGTGCAGGGCCGCCATGCGGATAACTTTGCGAAGATAGTAATTTTCCGGCGAATAATCCAATAAATTGTCGTACCTTTGACCCTTCAAATATAACGATATGACCAACGAAGCTGATTTCAGCACCCTGGGCCTCAGCGAGCAGATGCTCGAGGCCGTCCGCGCAAAAGGATTCGAATCCCCCACCTCCATCCAGCGCCTCACCATTCCCCGCCTGCTTTCCGGCGACAACGACATCATCGCACAATCCCAGACCGGCACGGGCAAGACCGCCGCTTTCGGGCTCCCGATACTCCAGCAGATCGAACATTCGACGGAGGGCGTGCAATCCATCATTCTCGTCCCGACGCGCGAGCTGGCCGTGCAGGCCGCCGAGGAACTGCTGAGCTTCAATGCCGGGCGGAGGCTCTCGATCACGGCCATCTACGGAGGGGCCGCCATGGGCGAGCAGCTGCGCCGTCTGTCGCGCGGCGTCGACATTGTCGTCGGAACCCCGGGCCGTGTGCTGGACCACATCCGCCGCGGTACGCTCAAACTGGACAAGGTCCGTTTCCTGGTGCTGGACGAGGCCGACGAGATGCTGAACATGGGCTTCGTAGAGGATGTCGAGGAGATCATGAGCCACACGGGCGAGGACCGCCGCGTGCTGCTGTTCTCGGCCACGATGCCCGAGCGGATCGTCCGGCTGTCGGAGGCCTACATGCGCGATACGGAGATGCTGCGCATCGAGTCGCAGCATTTGACCGTCGACCTGACGAACCAGATCTATTTCGAGGTGCGCGAGGCCGACAAGTTCGACGCTCTGACGCGCATCATCGACATCGAATCCGATTTTTACGGCATTGTCTTCTGCCGCACGAAGATCGGCGTGGACGAGGTGGCGACGCGCCTGGTGGCGCAGGGATATTCGGCCGAGGGGCTGCACGGCGACGTGTCGCAGGCCCAGCGTGAGAAGATACTCCGCAAGTTCCGTGACAAGGCAGTCAACATCCTGATAGCCACCGATGTCGCCGCGCGCGGTATCGACGTGTCGAACCTTTCGCACGTGATAAACTACTCGCTGCCGCAGGATTCGGAGAGCTATGTGCACCGCATCGGCCGCACGGGCCGCGCCGGGCGTCAGGGCACGGCCATCACGTTTATTTCGGGCGCCGAACTGCGGCGTTTCAACTGGATGATGCGCGATATCAAAGCCGACATCAAACGCGAGACGCTTCCCTCGCCGCAGGACATCGTGGCGATGAAGCGCGCCAAGATTAAGGACGACCTGCGGGAGATCGTCGAGAGCGAGGCATACGGCGATTACGCCGACTATGCCGCCGAACTGCTCGAAACCTATGCGCCCGACGTGGCGTTGGGAGCCCTGCTCCGGCTGGCGTTCCGCAGCGAACTCGACCAGAGCAATTATCCCGAGATTCGTTCGTTCTCGGTCGACCGCAAGGGCAAGACCCGGCTGTTCCTGACCCTCGGGTCGCGCGACGGCTATTCGGGACGCAGGCTGGTCGACATGCTCAAACGCAAATGCGGACTGAGGGACAAGAATATCGACGACGTGCGTGTCTTCGAGAACTATTCGCTGGTGAGCGTGCCGTTCAGCGATGCCGAGAACGTCGTGAGCCGGCTCAACGCCTCGGGCGGACGCCGCCGCATCGCCCGTATCGACCGCGAGGATGCGGCCGGCGGGGCGAAATCGGAGCAGGGCGAATCCCGTCCCGAAAGGCGGAGCCGACGCCGGGATGCGGACGCTGCGCCGCAGGCCGAAGCCGTGGAATGTCCCGTGAAACGGAGCCGCAGGCAGGTTGCCGAAGCTCCGGCGGAGGAGTCCCGTCCGGAGACGCGGAGCCGGAAGAAGGCCGCGAACGACTGGAGTGCGACTCCGGAGGGCGGCAACGAAGGCTTCGACTGGGAGGCTTTCCAGCGTTTCGACGACGCTTCGGCGTGGGAGAAGCCCAAACGCGGAGGCGCCGGAACCAAGAGCGTGCGCCGCGGGGCGCGTCCCGTTACGACGGGCCGCCAGGCCGCACCCAAGCGTCTTGCCGCCAAGGGGCGCAAACGCTGACGCAAGGCTGTAAACTGCCGGAAAATCGCGCCGCCGTACCGGGATGCAGGGGTTTCTCTCGTCCGGATGGCGGCGTTGTTGCATCTTTTGGTGAAATCATTTCCGGATTCCGCATAAAATGGTTACATTTGCGAGATTTATATACCCCCGTATATATACGGGAATCAAAAATGCGTACTGAGATGGCTACTGAAAAACCGACACTTCCTGCTCCCGAAGAGCATGTCAGCCCTGCGGCTGAAGATGTGCAAGCGAATTCTGCTGTGACTGCCGAAATCCCCGAAACCCAAAATCCCGCTGCCGAGGCTCCTGCCGAAGCGGAGGCCGTTCCCGCCGCGGAAGTCGCAGAGACGCCCGCCGAGACTGCCGCCGTCGAGAAGGCTGTCCCCGCCGAGGATGTCCCTGCCGAAGAGGCCGCTCCTGTTGAGGAGACCGTTGCCGAAGAGGCCGCTCCGCGGGCGAAGCGCGCCCGCATCCAGCCTGTGGCTGAACCCGTGGCCGAGGCGGTCGACGAGGAGGCTGTGCCGGGGGATGTGCAGGTGGATTTCGCCGATGAGGAGGCTGCGCTCGCCGCGCAGAACGCCGGATTGGAGATCGAAGGCGAAACGGCCGAGGAGGAAGCGGCCGACCGGTTGGCGGAAGAGACGCCCGATGCCGCGGACAAGTTCGCCGGCAAAGGCAAGGAGGAGTTGGTGGCGCTGTTCGCCCGGATGCTCGAGGAGCAGCCCGTGCAGTCGATTCGCCGGGATGTCGAGGCGCTGAAGATCGCCTTTTACCGCATTCGCCGTGCCGAGGTCGAGGCCGCACGCCGCCGCTTCGTCGAAGAGGGCGGCGCCGAGGAGGATTTCGCCCCGTCGGTGGACGGTGCCGAGGTGCAGCTCAAAGAGCAGTTCAAAATATACCGTCAGCGCCGCGACGCCTTTATCGCCAACCTCGAAGCCGAGAAGGAGGCCAACCTGAAGGTCAAACAGACGATCATCGAGGAGCTGAAGGAGCTGGTCAACTCGGACGAGACGCTGAACCATACGTTCAACAAGTTCCGCGAATTGCAGCAGCGCTGGAAGGAGACCGGCATCGTGCCCCAGCAGTATGTCAAAGACCTGTGGGAGACCTATAATCTCCATGTCGAGAATTTCTACAGTTTCATTAAGATCAACAAGGAGCTGCGCGACCTCGACCTGAAGAAGAATTACGAGCAGAAGATCGCCCTCTGCGAGCAGGCCGAGGCGCTGATCCTCGAGCCGTCGGTGGTCGAGGCGTTCCACAAGCTGCAGAAACTCCATGACGAGTGGCGCGAGACGGGTCCCGTGGCCAACGAATATAAGGAGGCGCTCTGGGAGCGTTTCAAGGCCGCATCGAGCCGCATCAACAAACAGCATCAGGAGCACTTCGAGGAGTTGAAGAACGAGCAGGTCAAGAACCTCGGGCTCAAAACCGAACTTTGCGCCGCGACCGAGGAACTTTCGGCGCAGCCGCTAACCACCCGCAAGGAGTGGAACAAGGCGAGCGACCGTCTGCTGGAAATCCAGAAGACCTGGAAGACCATCGGATTCGCCCCCAAGAAGGACAACAACCGCATCTACGAGCGTTTCCGCACGGCGTGCGACCGATTCTTCGAGGCCAAGCGGCAGTTCTACGCCGGAATGAAGACCGAGATGGAGCACAACCTCCAGTTGAAGACCGAGATCTGCGAGGCCGCCGAGTCGCTGATGAACAGCGAGGAGTGGAAGAAGGCCACCGACGAACTGATCGCCCTGCAGGCCCGCTGGAAGCAGATCGGAGCCGTGTCGCGGCGTCATTCGGACGCCATTTGGAAGCGTTTCCGCGCCGCCTGCGACAAGTTCTTCGAGCGTAAGGCGTCGCACTTTGCGAGCGTCGACGGCGAACACGAGGAGAACCTGCAGAAGAAGCTCGCCCTGCTGGCCGAAATGGCCGAGGCCGACGTGAAGGCCGGCGGTTACGAAGTGATCCGCGAATTTCAGCGCCGCTGGGGTGAGATCGGGTTTGTGCCCATCAAACAGAAGGACAGCATCCAGAAAAAATACAAGGCCGCCGTCGACGAGCTGTTCAACACGCTGCGCGGTTCGGAGCGCGACCGTTCGATGGGACGCTTCCGCGAGAAGGTGTCGTCGCTCAAAGCGTCGGGCGACCGCCGTCTGCGCACGGAACGCGAGCGTCTGTATAACAAGGTGCGCCAGTTGGAGCAGGAGATCGCGCTGCTGGAGAACAACATCGGTTTCTTCGCCAAGTCGAAGAACGCCGAGGCGCTGGTGGCTGACGTGCGTGCGAAAATCGACCGCGCCCGCGAGGAGATGGCCGCAGCCGTCGAGAAAGTGAAGCTGATCGACAAACAGGACCAGGAAGAACAGAACAACGAAAATAAATAGTCAATACAGTAATGAAACTTTCCAAACCCAAGTACATATTCGTAACGGGCGGTGTTGCGTCGTCGCTCGGAAAGGGTATTATTTCGGCCTCGATCGCACGGCTGTTGCAGGCACGCGGCTATTCGGTGACCATTCAGAAGCTCGACCCCTACATCAATGT
>OIWQ01003595.1_pt1 | contig 13778 bp, 12 predicted proteins | sample 1587571 | NCBI WGS metagenome assembly OIWQ01 (sample SAMEA3888910, study PRJEB22519) | human gut metagenome | biome: human gut; feature: human-associated habitat; material: faeces | place: Denmark | collected 2010 | reverse complement strand
CTTGAATACGTTTTTGAGCGTCGTTGCGTTCATCAGGAATTTACGGGAGAGCTCCTCGATCGTGATCCGCTCGGAGAGGTGCTCCGTCAGATAGCGGTGTACGTTCCGGACAATTTCCTCCTGCGACGCGCTGTAATCCACGGCCTTGTCCGGGCAGGTAATTTTCATCACCTGCTCGATCATTTCGTGCAGCAGTCGGATCTGCTCCGTATCCGCCGCGCGGTAGTAGACCTCCTTCCCGTCGCGCCGGCTCTCCAGAATGCCGCCCTCTGTCAGCGAGCGGAGATGGTGGGAGATGGCGGGGCTGGACATATCCAGCATGGCGGCGATGTTGACGACGCACTCCTCCCGATGGCTGAGAAGCCAGAAAATCCGCACGCGAGTGGGGTCGCTGAGCTGCTTGAAGACGTCCGAAACTGCGGTGAAATGCTCAATATTGGTCAGCTCCCGGTGCAGATCCTCCGTGTGCGTCCGCTCTCCGTGCTGATGCGGCAGATGAAAAGAACCCATTGCTGCGCTCACCCTTTCTGTTTTGGAAATTTCACTTGCTGTTTTAGGCAGACAGCCGTAAAACCACTTGTTTTTCACTGCTGAAGACAGTATACTGCAAGCACAACAGTTAAACAAGGATTTAATTGTAAAAATTCAGGGAGGCCATCCATTATGAAAAAAACCTACAAGATCGAAGTCGACTGCGCCAACTGCGCGAACCTCATGGAGGAGGCTGCCCGCAAGACCAGCGGCGTCGCCGCGGCCACCGTCAACTTCATGACACAGAAGATGATCGTCGAGTTTGAGGACGGTCAGGACGCCAAGGCCGTCATGAAGGACGTGCTGAAGGCCTGCAAGAAGGTCGAGCCCGACTGCGAGATCGAATTATAAGCATGTTTCCGGTTGCGCCCCACGAATGGGGCGCAGCTTTTGACCAAACGATTAAACACTCACTTAATTATAAAAGGAGCTGCTCTCCATGACGAAGAAACAAAAAAAGATGCTCACGCGCATCATCATCTGCGCCGTGATGCTCGTCGCCCTGCAATTTCTCCCCATCACGGGAATTCCCCGCTTCGCGCTGTACCTTGCCGCGTACCTTGTCATTGGCTTTGATATTCTCAAAAAAGCTGCCAAGGCAGCTTTTTTGAAGACAAAGAAAGACGCCTTCGGGCGTCTTTTTGCGCTTTGTTTATCGAATCCACTTGAAAAGGCGGCGGAAAAATGGTATATAGTATTAGTCAAAATGTGTCATTATACCCTTATCGTGGGGGATGACGCCTTTTTCCAAGGAGGATATCGCTCGTGTACTTAAAGGCATTGGAGATCCAAGGGTTCAAGAGCTTCCCGGACAAGACGGTGCTCAACTTCGGTGAGGACATCACCGCCATCGTCGGGCCGAACGGAAGCGGCAAATCGAATATTTCGGACGCCATCCGCTGGGTCATGGGCGAGCAGTCGAGCAAGTCGCTGCGCGGCGTGAAGATGGAGGATGTCATTTTCGGCGGCACGGAAACGCGCAACCAGATGGGCTTTGCGCAGGTGACGCTCGTGCTCGACAACACCGAGCACATCTTCCCCAGCATGGAGGAGACCGAGGTCGCCGTCACGCGCCGGTACTACCGCAGCGGCGAATCGGAATACTACATCAACAAGCAGTCCGTGCGCCTGCGCGATGTGAACGAGCTGTTCATGGACACTGGCATGGGCCGCGAGGGCTATTCCATCATCGGTCAAGGCCGCATCGACGAAATACTCTCGCAGAAGAGCGGCGACCGCCGCGAGATCTTTGAAGAGGCGGCGGGCATTTCACGCTTCCGCTACCGCAAGGAGGAGACGGAACGTAAATTGGAGCGCACGGAAGAAAACTTAGTGCGCATCAACGACAAGATCGCCGAGCTGGAATTGCAGGTCGAACCCCTGCGTGCGCAGGCAGAGACGGCGAAGCAGTATCTTATCTACCGCGACGAACTGCGCCTTTTGGAAATTTCCGTGTGGCTTGAAAATCTGGAAACGCTCAAGACGAACGCCATCAAGCTCGACACCGACCTGTCGCTCGCGCGCGAGGAGCTCAAAAAGGCGAACGCGGATTTAGAGGCGCTGTACGCTGCGTCCGAGCAGTTCTCCGCGCGCATCCACGAGAATGACATCGCGCAGGAGGAAAAGCGCGCGCAGCTCTCGGAGCTCGACGCGCAGGTCAAAGAGCAGGAATCTGCCGTCGCAGTGCTGCAAACGGGCATCGCGCACAACGAAGAGAACATCGCACGCGTGGAGGAGGAACTCAGAAGCCAGTCTGACCGCGTGGGATCGATGGATGCGCAGATTGCGCAGCAGCGCGCGCGTATCGAAGAGCTGGAGAGAAGCAAAAACGAAGTCGAAACGGCGCTCTCCGAGCTTTTGAAGCAGGCGGAGGAGCTGTCGAAAAACGCGGGCGAGGCCGCAAGCGAGGCCGAGACCCTGCGCGCTCGCGAGGCGCTCGCCCTGTCCGCCGCGGCGGACAGCCGCGCGGAAGTTGCCGCCCTGCGCTCGACGCTTTCGGAAATGGACGAGCGCGAGAGCGCCATCGCCGCCGAGCAGGAGAGCGGGGAGGCTCAGCTTTCTGAAACGCGCAAAAGCGCTGCGGAGAACCGCCGCGCGCTCGAAAGTGCGCAGGAGGAAGCCGACGCCATCCGCAACATCATCGCCGGTCACACGATGAAGATGCAGGGGCGCGTCGAGCGCGAGAAGGAGACGGGCGAGCAGCACGTTTCCCTCACGATGGAGATGAACAACTTAGACTCCCGCATCCGCCTGCTCGACGAGATGGAAAAGGAGTACGAGGGCTTCAACAAGGCGGTGCGCACGGTCATGCAGGCGTCGGAGCGCAAGGCGCTGCGCGGCGTGCGCGGGCCGGTCGCCAACCTGATGAAGGTCGGCAAAAAATACGCCGTCGCGATCGAGATCGCGCTCGGCGCGGGCTTGCAGAACATCGTCGTCGAGCGCGAGGAGGACGCGAAGAGCGCCATCCAACTCTTAAAGCAGCGCGACGGCGGACGCGCGACGTTCCTGCCGCTCTCGTCGATCCGCGGCGAGGCGCTGCGCGATGCGCGCGTGCAGAACGAGTACGGCTACGTCGGCCTTGCGAGCGAGCTGGTGGAATACGACCGCGAATACGACGGCATTTTCAAGAATCTGCTCGGCCGCACGGTCGTGGTCGAGGACCTTGACTGCGGCATCACGATCTCGCGCCGGTTTTCGAACGCGTTCCGCATCGTGACGCTCGACGGCCAGGTTTTGAACCGCGGCGGCTCGATGACGGGCGGCTCGATCTCTCGCAGCGCAGGCATTCTGAGCCGCGCAGGCGAGCTGCGCGAGCTGACGGCGCGGCGCGGCAGCCTTGCCGAAAAGCTCGACCTTGCCGCCAAGGCCGCCGAGGACGCCAAGCGCGAGCTTGCCAAAGCGCGCTACGAGCTGGAGGTCGCACAGGGCCAGCAGCGCGCGGCGGAGGACGCCGTGCTCAAATTGCAGGGCGATAAAAATCATTATGACTTATTGCTCTCGTCGCTGCGCGAGCGGCTCGAGAGTTTGGATACCGAGCGCGAGACCATCGCGCGCCGCCGCGGCGAAGTGAAGCGCGTGGCGGAGGAAAAGGAAGCGCTCGCGCTTTCGCAGGAGAAGGAAGCGGGCGAGCTGCGTGCACAGGCGGAAAAGAGCCTTTCCGGCCAGAGCGAGCTGCTGCGTTCGACCTCGCGCCTCGGCGACGAGATCGCCGAGAAAAAGAGCGTACTCGCAGGCTATGCCGCCGAGCGCGAGACGACGGAAAAGTCGCTCGCAAGTTTGGAGGGCCTGCGTGCTCAGATGCAGGGCGACGAGCAGAGCAGAAAAGCGCTCATCGAGCAGTACAGGGCCGCGAGCGAGCAGTCGCAGCGCGAGATCGGCACACATGAGACTGAGATCGCCGCGCTGAGCGGCAAAATGACGGAAAAGCGCGCCGAACTCGAAGCGCTCTCCAAAGCGAAGCTCGCGCTCGAAGCCGAGCGCAGCCAGAGCGACCGCCGCGGCCGCGAGCTCAACGAAAACGTGCTCAACGTCGAGCGCAGCGTCAGCAAGCTTGAACAGAAGCGCGCGACGAGCGCGATGGAGGAGCAGCAAATTCTCGACAAGCTGTGGGAAAACTACGAGCTGTCGCACTCCGCCGCGCAGGAGCAGCGCATCGAGCTCGAGAGTGTCGCCAAGGCGAGCCGCCGCATCGGCGAGCTCAAGCGCGCCATCAGCGGTCTTGGCGCGGTCAACGTCGGCGCGATCGAGGAATTCGAGCGCGTGAATACGCGCTACACTTACCTCACGACCCAGCGCGACGATGTGGAAAAGGCGAAGGGTGAGCTTGTCGGCGTGATCGACAGCATCACAAGCGAGATGACCGTCATCTTTAAAGAACAGTTCGCGCTGATCCGCGAGAGCTTCCAGGAGACGTTTTTGGAGCTGTTCGGCGGCGGCAAGGCCACGCTCGAGCTCGAGGATGAGAACGACGTGCTCTCCTGCGGCATCGAGATCAAGGTCCAGCCGCCGGGCAAGGCGCTCAAGACGATCACGCTGCTCTCGGGCGGCGAAAAGGCGTTCGTTGCCATCGCGCTGTACTTCGCCATCCTGAAGGTTCATCCGACGCCGTTCTGCGTCATGGATGAGATCGAGGCGGCGCTCGACGAGCCGAACGTGGTGCGCGTGGCGAATTACATGCGCCGCATCACGAGCAAAACGCAGTTTATCGTCATCACGCACCGCCGCGGCACGATGGAGGCAGCGGACGTCCTTTACGGCGTCACGATGCAGGAGCGCGGCGTGAGCAAGGTGCTGACGATCAATATGAACGACATGGCGAAGGAACTCAACATTAAGGAATAAAGCGCGAGGAGAAACAAATGGGTATTTTTGCAAAGATCAAAAAGGCATGGTTCGACACCATCGTGTGGGAGACCATTGACGACGAATTCTATGACGAGCTTGAGGACAGCCTCATTATGGCCGATCTCGGCGCAACGGTCGCGCACGACGCGGTGAAAAAGCTGCGCGACGTCGTGTACCAGAAGAGCATCCAGCGCGGCGACGATGTGAAGCAGGCGCTGCGCGATATTTTGATTGAAAAGCTGAACGTGGGCGACACCGCGCTTGACCTGTCGACCAAGCCGAGCGTCGTGCTGGTCATCGGCGTGAACGGCGTGGGCAAGACCACGTCCATCGGCAAGATCGCCCACCGTCTGAAGGGCGAGGGCAAGCGCGTACTGCTGTGCGCGGCGGACACGTTCCGCGCGGCGGCGGCGGATCAGCTTGAAATTTGGGCAAACCGCGCCGAGTGCGAGATCGTCCGCTCGGTCGAGGGCGCGGATCCCGGCGCGGTGCTGTTCGACTCGCTCGCCGCGGCGAAGGCGAGAGGTGTCGACGTCGTCCTCTGCGACACGGCGGGCAGACTTCACAACAAGGTGAACCTGATGAACGAGCTCTCGAAGCTCCGCAAGATCATCGACCGCGAGACGCCGGACGCCGCGAAGGAAACGCTTTTGGTGCTCGACGCGACGACGGGGCAGAACGGATTGCAGCAGGCCAAGGTCTTCCGCGAGACGGCGGGTCTGACGGGCATCATCCTGACGAAGCTCGACGGCACGGCCAAAGGCGGCATCTGCGTTGCCATCGCGCAGGAGCTGAGCGTGCCGGTGAAGTACGTCGGCCTCGGCGAGGGCATCGACGATCTCCAGCCGTTCAACGCGGAGGAATACGTCAAGGCGCTCATCTGATGGGAAAATCATAAACCTGCGAGACAATAAGGAGACGAATATGGAAATCACTTCTGTTTGCCCCTATTGCGGAAAGGAAATGCGAGATGGAGCCATCCCTGTCTTGCGTGATATTCACTGGTGTCCAAGAGGTGAGGACGGCATGCTCAAAGACGGATTTGGCGACGAGAAGGAACAGGTCTGGCTTGGCAGAGCGGGGCTGTTAGGAGATTATTACACGCCCGCCCGTTACTGTGAGAGCTGCAAGGTGGTCATCGTGCCCGTGCCGGAGATCGAGTGGCCGCTCGATAAGCTCGACAAAAAGTTCACGGCATGGCAGGAAAAGATGAGCGCGCAGCGCGAAGAGCGCAAGGCGCAGCGTGAGGAAGAAAAGCGCGAAGAAAAGAGCAGAAAAAGACGGGAAAAGGACCCGTGGGAGGTTTGACGATGAAATTTGTTTTGGCAACGCAGAACCCCAAGAAATTGAAGGAAATGAGCGCTATTCTGGGCGAGCTCGGCGTGGAGGTCGTGTCGGAGGCCGACCTCGGCGTAAAGATCGAGGTGGAGGAAACGGGCGAGACCTTTGCCGAGAATTCGCTTCTCAAGGCCAAGGCCGTCATGGAGGCGACGAAGCTGCCCGCCATCGCGGACGATTCCGGCCTCTGCGTGAACGCCCTCAACGGCGGCCCGGGCGTTTACAGCGCGCGCTTTGGCGGCGAGGGGCTGGACGACACCGGCCGCTACCGCCTGCTTTTGCAGATGCTGCACGGTCAGGCCGACCGCCGCGCCAACTTCCACACGACGATCACCTGCGCGTTCCCGAACGGCGACGTCTTGCAGGACGACGGCGAGGTCGAGGGCACGATCGCGTTCGCGCCGATGGGCGAAAACGGCTTCGGCTACGATCCCGTGTTCTTCGTGCCTGACAAGCGGAAGACCTTTGCACAGCTTTCGGCAGAAGAAAAGGCGGAGATTTCGCACCGCGGCAAGGCACTGCGGGCATTCAAGGAAACGCTCAGGAATTATCTTGCGGAACATCGATAAAAAGGATAAGGAAATACTATGGAATTAAGCAGCAAACAGCGCGCGTATCTGCGCAGCCTTTCCAATGACCTCGACGTGATCGTTCACATCGGCAAGGACGGCATCGGCGACAACCTCGTCAAGCAGGCGAACGACGCGCTGGAGGCGCGTGAGCTCATCAAGTGCCGCGTGCTTGAAAACAGCATGCTCACCGCGCGCGAGGCGTGCGACGAGCTGAGCGCCTTGACGCGCAGCGAGCAGGTGCAGGTCATCGGCACGAAATTCGTGCTCTACCGCCCCTCGCACAAAAAGGACAAGAAGGACAAGATCGTGCTGCCCAAGGCAGCGAAGAAGACCGTGTAAAAGAGAAAAAGAGGTCGAACAAACTTGAAGATCGGAATTTACGGCGGCAGCTTCAACCCGCCGCATCTGGGTCATATGGCCGCGGCCGAGAGCGCGGCAAAATATTTAGGGCTCGACGAGCTCCTGCTCATCCCGGCGGGTATCCCGCCGCACAAGATGCTCTCTGCCGACGCGGCGGGGGCGGAGGACCGCCTTGCGATGACGCGCCTGATGGGCGAGCAGATCGCGCTCGACACGGGCGTAAAGGTCACAGTCTCCGACATGGAGATCGCGCGCGGCGGTAAGAGCTACACCGCGGACACGCTGCGCATCCTGCATGAGGAGCATCCCGACGACGAGTTGTGGCTTCTGATGGGGACGGACATGTTTTTGACGTTCCAGTACTGGTATAAGCCGGACGAGATCGTGCGGTATGCGGGCCTGTGCGCCTTTGGCCGCACGAAAAAAGACGGCGAGGAGCTTTTCGCCCCGCAGCGCAAGTACCTCGGCCAGCGCTTTCCGGGCAGCCGCGTCGTGACGATGACGCTGCCGAACCTTGTCGACGTCTCGTCGACGGAGCTGCGCGCGCGCATCCCGAAGAGGGAGACGGATGGGCTTCTGGCCCCCGCGGTGCTGGGATATATTTACCGCAAGCATCTTTATGGAACAAATCTCAATTTAGAACGTCTAACCTTAGAGGACCTGAGACCCATCGCGCTCTCCTACCTCAAGGCCAAGCGCATCCCGCACGTGCTCGGCACCGAGCAGACGGCCAAGGCGCTCGCGGAAAAGTACGGCGCGGACGTCGAAAAGGCGCGCTTTGCCGCGCTTCTGCATGACTCGACCAAGCGTCTTTCGATGGAAGAGCAGCTCGCGATGTGCGAGCACTACCACATCGAACTCGACGAGCTGGAGAAAAAGGCGCTCAAGCTGCTGCACGCCAAGACCGGCGCGGCGCTCGCGCGCGACGTGTTCGGCGCGGATGACGAGATTTACAACGCGATCCTGTGGCACACGACGGGCAAGGCAAATATGACGTTACTTGAAAAGGTCATCTACCTTGCCGATTACATCGAGCCGAACCGCGACTTCGACGGCGTGGAGGATCTCCGCAAGGTCGTGTGGGAGGATCTGGACAAGGGCCTTGAAATGGGCCTTGCCATGACCGTGGAGGAAATGGAGCAGATGGGCAACCCCGTTCACCACAACACGCTGCAAGCGCTGGAATATCTGAGAGGACATACCCATGAGTGATCAAAGAGAGATTTACGAGAGAGACAGGGAAGACCCCTATTACGAGGGGCGGCACACGCACCGGAAAGAGGGCTTTTTCGAGCGCAACTGCGACGAGGCCTGGGAGCAGGTCAAGGAGACCTTTTCCCACCCAGGGAGGCTCTTTGCCAAGGTGCTGCTCATCGCGCTGCTGTGCGGTGTGGTCGCCGGCGGCAGCTATCTGCTGAAAATCCGCGCGCCGGAGCTGCCGAGCAAGGACACTGACAGCAAGAATAACAATAGTGAGCAGATCGACGATATCGACTATGGCGACGGCGTGCGCCCGAAGGCGGGCGGCGAGCGAAAGAGCAAGGATTTCTACACCGTGCTCATTCTCGGCCGCGATACGGGCGGCGGCGGCAACACCGACACGATGCTGCTCGCGAGCTATGACGTGACGAACCAGAAGGCGACCGTCATGTCCATCCCGCGCGACACGATGGTCAACGTCCCGTGGGATATCAAGCGTATCAACTCCGTCTACAACTACTACGGCGGGGGCGAAAAGGGCATCAAGGCGCTTTACAAGGAGATCGCCCAGCTCGTCGGCTTTGAACCGGACTATCAGGTCGTTGTCGAATGGGACGCCGTCGGCGAGATCGTGAAGGCCATGGGCGGCGTCTATTACGATGTGCCGCGCAACATGAACTACGACGACCCCTATCAGGACCTGCACATCCACCAGACGAAGGGTTACCGGCTTCTCAGCGGCAGCGACGTGATGCAGGTGCTGCGTTACCGCCACGACACCGACTCGCGCTACGGCTACGCCGACGGTGACCTTGGCCGCATCAAGACGCAGCAGTCGCTTTTAAAGGCGATGATCGAGCAGCTTTTGCAGCTCAAGAACGTGACGAAGATCGGCGACTTTGCCCGCGTGGTGAAAAACAACGTTACCTCCGACCTGACGTTTGAGGAAATGCTGTGGTTCGGCTCGCAGGCCGTCATGGGCGGGCTCAAGATCGAGAATGTCAACTTCGTCACGATGCCGAACACGAACAAATCGTGTTACAGCCGCGTGTACCACAGGACGCAGTCTTACGTGACGCCGAACGCGCAGGAGCTGCTGGACCTCGTCAACAACGAGCTCAGCCCGTTTGTCGAGAAGTTCACGATGCGCGACCTTGACATCATGTCCGTCAACGCGGATGGCTCGGTGTCCTCGTCCACGGGACATGTGGAGGACAGCAAGGCCGCCCAGCCGCAGAACCACCATTCCTCCTCCGGCTCACAGACCGGCACAGGGGACAGCGGCACGACGACCGATCCGGGTACGGCCACCGATCCCGGCAATACCGGCGACAACAGCGGCACGACGGTCGACCCCGGCAATACCGGTGACAACAGCGGCGGCACGACCGTTGATCCGGGCAACACGGGCGATAACAGCGGCACGACCACGCCAAGCGAGCCCGTCGACCCCGTGACGCCGACCGACCCGGGTACAGGCGAGAGCGGCACGACCGGCGACAACAGCGGCACGACCGGCAGCGACGAAATGCCGGAATGGCTGCGCCCGTAACGTAAAAGAATAAAAAAGATCAAAAACTCAAAATAAGAAAAGGAGACCCCTATGTTACCTTCCAGAGAATTGGCTGAGATCGCCGTCAAGGCGCTCGACAGCAAAAAGGGTAAGGAGATCAGACTCATCCGCATCGACAAGATCACGACGCTCGCGGAGTATTTCATCATCTGCACCGGTACGTCCAACACGCAGATCAACGCGCTGGGCGACGAGGTGGAAAAGGAGCTGACGCTCGCGGGCGAGGAACCGCTGCACCGCGAGGGCTATCGCGGCGGCACGTGGGTTCTGCTCGACTACGGCTGCGTCGTCGTCCACATCTTCAACGACGAGGCGCGCAAGTTCTATTCCCTCGAGCACCTGTGGGCCGATGGCGAGGAAGTCGACCTGAGCGCCATCCTGCCCCACGCCGAGGAAAAATAACGCTTGACAAGGCGGGACAAAACGCCTAAAATGGTCATGCTGAGTTTATGCAAAACGCGATGACGGAGCAAAAAGACGCGTGATTTTCACCTGAAGAGAGCCGGCGGTCGGTGCGAGCCGGTGGGAGAATGCGCGTGGATGACTCACTCCCGAGCAGTCCGCCTGAAAGGGCGGAACGGTCGCCCCCGTTACGGGCAAGGCTATGAAGCCGCTGAGGGCTCACGGGAAACCGTGCGCTGAATCAGGGTGGTATCGCGTAATGTGTTCGTTACGTCCCTGACCGTTTGAAAAACGGTCAGGGACTTTTTTCACATCAAAATACTATTTCACATAAAGGAGAAGATCCATGAAGTACGATTTCGCAGCCATTGAGAAAAAATGGCAGGACAAGTGGGAGCAGGTAAAGCCCTACGCCGCCGTGACGGGGGACAAGCGCCCCAAGTTCTACGGCCTGATCGAATTCCCGTACCCCTCCGCCGCGGGTCTGCACGTCGGCCACCCGCGCCCGTTCACGGCGATGGACATTATCTGCCGCAAAAAGCGCATGCAGGGCTACAATGTCTTGAACCCCATCGGCTTTGACGCCTTCGGCCTGCCGACGGAGAACTTTGCCATCAAGAACCACATCCATCCCGCCATCGTCACGCAGCAGAACATCAAGAACTTCACCCGTCAGCTCAAGATGCTCGGCTACGGCTTCGACTGGGACCGCGTGATCGACACGACCGACCCACAGTATTATAAATGGACGCAGTGGATCTTCCTCCAGATGTTCAAGCACGACCTTGCCTACAAGACGACGATGCCCGTCAACTGGTGCACGAGCTGCAAGTGTGTGCTGGCCAACGAAGAGGTCGTCGAGGGCGTGTGCGAGCGCTGCGGCGCACCCGTTATCCGCAAGGAAAAGAGCCAGTGGATGCTGCGCATCACGAAGTATGCCGACCGCCTGATCGACGATCTCGACGACGTCGACTACATCGAGCGCGTGAAGACGCAGCAGCGCAACTGGATCGGCCGCTCCACCGGTACCGAGGTCACGTTCAAGACCAACACCGAGGATGATATCACCGTTTACACCACCCGTGTCGATACGCTGTTCGGCGTGACGTACACGGTCATCTCTCCCGAGCACCCGCTGCTTAAAAAGTGGAAGAGCATCATCAAGAACTGGGACGAGGTCGAGGCCTATCAGGCTGCCGCCGCCCGCAAGAGCGACTTTGAGCGCGGCGAGCTCAACAAGGATAAGACCGGCGTTCGCCTCGACGGCATTGAAGTCATCAACCCCGCGACCGGCAAGGTTGTGCCGATGTTTGTTTCGGACTACGTTTTGATGGGCTACGGCACCGGTATCGTTATGGGCGTTCCGGGCCACGACCAGCGCGACTGGGACTTCGCCAAGGCGTTCGGTATCCCCATCGTTGAGGTCGTCGAGGGCGGCGACATCACGAAGGAGGCCTTCACGCTCAAGGATGACACCGGCATCATGGTCAACTCCGGCTTCTTAAACGGTATGACCGTCAAGGAGGCTATCCCTGCGATGAAGAAGTACGCCGTCGAGCAGGGATGGGGCCATGAAAAGGTCAACTACAAGCTGCGCGACTGGGTCTTCTCCCGCCAGCGCTACTGGGGCGAGCCCATCCCCCTCGTCAACTGCCCCAAGTGCGGCTGGGTGCCCGTGCCCGAAGAGGAGCTTCCGCTCGTTTTGCCGCAGGTGGACAGCTACGAGCTGACCGACGACGGCGAGAGCCCGCTTTCCAAGATGACCGACTGGGTCAATACCAAGTGCCCCAAGTGCGGGTGCGACGCCAAGCGCGAGACCGACACCATGCCCCAGTGGGCGGGTTCTTCGTGGTACTTCCTGCGCTATATGGATCCGCACAACGACCAGGCGCCCGTCTCCCACGAGGCGGAAAACTACTGGGGCCCTGTGGACTGGTACAACGGCGGCATGGAACATACCACGCTGCACTTGCTCTACTCCCGCTTCTGGCATAAGTTCCTGTACGACATCGGCGTCGTGCACACGAAAGAGCCCTATGCCAAGCGCACGAGCCACGGCATGATCCTGGGCCAGAACCCGCACTACGTCGGCAACGTCTCCACGCAGGAGGAGAAGGACGCGCTGATCGCCAAGTACGGCAATCAGGCGCTGCGCCCGGCGGTCAAGATGAGCAAGTCCCTCGGCAACGTCGTCAACCCCGACGATGTCGTCAAGGCTTACGGCGCGGACACGATGCGCCTTTATATCATGTTCATCGGCGATTTTGAAAAGGTCGCGACCTGGTCTGACGACGCCGTCAAGGGCTGCAAGCGCTTCTTAGACCGCGTTTGGAACCTCGCCGATCAGGTGACGGAGGAAGATGGCGTTTCCGAAAAGAACGCGCCCATCGTCCACAAGACCATCAAGAAGGTCACGGACGATATTGACACGCTGAAGATGAACACCGCCATCGCCGCCCTCATGGCTATGGTCAACGAGTTCTATTCGAACGGCGTCAGCCGCGGCGACTTTGAAGCGCTGCTGCTCATGCTCTCTCCGTTCGCACCCCACATGGTCGAAGAGCTGTGGGAGCAGAAGGGATTTGCCGCCAAGTACGAGGGCAAGATGGCGATGCAGTGCGCGTGGCCGGAGTATGACGAGAGCAAGACCGTCGCCTCCTCCGTTGAGATGGCCGTTCAGGTCAGCGGCAAGTTCAAGGGCACGATCATCGTCCCCGTGGACAGCGATCAGGATACTGTTGTCGAAGCGGCGAAGGCGAGCGAGAAGGTCGCCAAGGCCATCGCCGGCATGCAGATCGTCAAGGTCATTCACGTCAAGAACAAGCTCGTCAACCTGATCGTGAAGCCCTGCTGAGCGGAATTTCGGATTTTTTCAAAAATATGAGGAAAGATTATTGACAAGCCGTGATTTTTCTCATATAATACCACCGTTAGTCATGTGAATGACTCTTAAAGAGCGCCCAGGATCAAGCCGGGTGTATCGGAGGGAGGGAAAACATAAATGTCCGAGATCCACGTCAAGGAAGGCGAATCTCTCGACAGCGCGCTCAAGCGCTTCAAGAGAAGCTGCGCCAAGGCCGGTATCGTGGCGGAGGTCCGCAAGAGAGAGTGCTATGAGAGCCCCAGTGTTAAGCGCCGCAAGAAGAGCGAGGCCGCCCGTAAGAACCGCAACAAGCGTTATTACTAATTAGTTCAGAAAAAGACCTGCCACAGATGTGGCGGGTCTTTTTTACACCCTTTTCCAAAGGGGGGGCCTGATTTTCCCGCGCGAGCGCGGGAGGGGGAGAGGCGTGCGCGCCGCGGCACCAAAGGAGGTATTCTCTTTCCGAAGAGAATACCCCCTTTGAATCCCCCAGAGAAAGGCGAGGGGAGTCCCCCTTGACCCCCGACATTGGCAGTTTGTAGCTTGAATGACTGCACGCGCTGCGCAATGTAAGTGCGGTGTACATGGCTTCGCC
>OIWQ01003588.1_pt1 | contig 13791 bp, 8 predicted proteins | sample 1587571 | NCBI WGS metagenome assembly OIWQ01 (sample SAMEA3888910, study PRJEB22519) | human gut metagenome | biome: human gut; feature: human-associated habitat; material: faeces | place: Denmark | collected 2010 | reverse complement strand
GGGATCGTCGCAGGAGCGTTGTGCGTGGCATTGGAGACGGAATAACCCGCCTGCGAACGGCTATCGCCGATCTTCGTCCATGTGCCGTTCCACAAGTACTCGAACGTCACCGTGCGCGCATCGAAGCTCTGGTTCGCCGGGACGGCCAGCGAAACCGCCGTGCCGGATTTGGTGACCGTACCGCTTACGAGGGCCATATTGCCGGACTGGGCGCGGACATCCACGCCAGAGTAAGGTATGTTTCCTATCAGGGTAAGGCTGTAAGTCTTACCCTCACCGGGGATATCCCCGGCCGGCATCACGGCATTTTCCGAGACCGTATAGTCAGGCGCCGACCCGTTCCAGTCACGCACGCATCGGAAGGACCGCGGATGATCCCCGTCGATGGCATCGGTATTGACACGCCCGTCCGTACCCGAAATTCGCAAGATCGCAGTGATGTCAGGATAATTATCCGGATCATCCTCATCCCATGTCGCACTGAAGAGCACGTTGTCGGGAAGTACGGTAAAGCCGGCGAGACTGTGCAGCCGCGCATTGCCGACCGGTCTTTGTACCGGGCTGTCCGACGAGTTATCGATGTCGAGCGACTCGACATGTTCATTGCCGCCCATGGTCCATATCATCATCAGCTCGCGCTGGGAGGGCAGACGCCAGTCATCATAGCCTTCCTCGCGAAGATTGTCGCAATAGTCGACCGACGGACGCCAGTTCAGAAGGCCGGGATCGGCACGCTGCACCTGAAGCATCGCCGACATGCGGTTGTTCCCGCTACGCTTAGTGTCGATCAGCGTGGCCGTAGGCCGCGAAGCGAACAGAGAGTTCCTGTCCAGACCGCCCGCAGCGTCGCGAAGCACGACGAGGGTAGCATCGCCCTCGGACTTGACATACGGATACTTCGTGCCCGCACCGGACTCTTTGTCCCGGACGCATCGCACATACAACCGCTCCGTCTTTCCTTTTTTATTCGCTATGCCGTAGCCGAAATCGAACGTCCATGCCTGACCCGCATTCGACGCATTGGTCGTCGACGACCAGTAATTCGCCTCCATAAACGGGTCGAGTACGCGCACGCTGGGTTCGACGCACCAGTAATAATACAACTCGTTCTCCGTGGGCAGACGCCAGTTGTCGCCCTTGCCCCGGCAGTAGTCGACAGCCCACTGCCATGTACCCTGCTGCTCCAGTTCGGGTTCGAGCAGCGTGCTGCCGCCCGTGTCGATCGTGAGATATCCTCCCCCGCCGATACCGCCGTCGCCCCAGTCGTATTCGTTCCACGGAAGGATCTCGATGTCCAGTTCGGGGTTGTCGGCGATGCGACCAACGCCCAGCTCCACGACATAGCGGTAGCCCGGCGCGAAGTTGTGCCCCGCAAGCGAGGCGTCGAGCTTCATCTCCTTGCCCTCGCTCGTTAGCGTCACCTTGACTTGCAGCTCTCCGGCATATCCCGGCAGCACGGCGCGACCGCCGCCCACACCGAGCGTCGACGCCGTGGCCGTCGTGCCCTCCTCTGCCGCGAAATCCGAAGCAGCGAACTCCACCATGCCGCCGCGGCCCTCGGTGATGAGACGGTAGGGATAGTCGCCGATCTCGTAACGGCCCGAAGCGGGCAGGCCCCACAGCTGCAAACCGTCGCCCGTGACCTCCAGCGTCCTCACGACCTCGCCCGCACGCGGACGGATCCGCACGTCGATGTACGAGCCCATGCGGTAGAAGCACACCTCGGGAATATAGTGCTTCGACCCTTTCGAGGGGTCGATCGTCTCCCGGTGCGCCAGCGCCATGTAGTCGGCACCGTTCGCAAGACCCGTATAGGTACCCGGATTCGGAAGCGCGGTGTTCGCCGAAACGGCCGGGGAGAAATAGTAGAAATCGTACGCCCCGCGGCGGAGCACCAGCTCCCGCGCAGCGTCCGCCGTGGCATTGCCACGCTCATCGACAGCCGCGGCCACGATCGTGCCATCGGCGTCGGCGATCTTGTAAGTGTTCTGATCCACCGGGCTGGCGCTCTGCGGGTCGGCGCCGGCCTCGTAGACCACCACGCGGAACGTCGTGCCCACGGGAAGACCGTCGGGATTATCGACATCCGGCCCCGGATCGGGACCGGGAGGAAGACCCCCTTCGTCGCGGTTAACACAACGAGCGGAGAGTTCTTCCCCGTCGTCGGCAAGCCAACCGTCCATGCCCCACCGATTATGGGCGTAGTCGATAAGCCCATGCCAAATATAATCGGGATTATCGACGCGGGGCGTCGAGGTCCAGTAACGATAGCTCGGTTCCTCCCATGTGAAGTTCCAGAACTCGAACTTCCGGTTGTCGGGCAGCGGCGAATTGGCCCGGACATACTGGATGATCTGCTGCATCTCGTCATAGGTCGGAAGGCGAAGACCCAGATCCGCGCAGTATTGCGTGGCCTCCGGCCACGTCATCTCCTTCTCCACGCCTTTGCCGCGGTTGCCGTCAACCCACAGGTCACCGATCTGGAACGCACCATCGACCATCCCTGTCGGGGGAACACCCGCACGGGTCCCCGCGCCTGCCCAACGAGCTGCGCTTCTCGATCCAGTCGCGAAAGCGCCCCATCCGTCGTCTGCGCCGGGGGACCCGGCAACGGTCAACCTCCCGCCACGGAAGCCAACCGTGACATCGCCGTCCGAACCGCCGCCCGGACCGCACGAATCCGCATCGTCCACGATGCAGCCCGTCAGAAGCAGGGCCGCGGCCAGTACGGCCGAACTGACACGGAACGCCACATGCACCACCGACACCGTCGCGCCGCGCAACACCCCCGAAACAGCACTCCGCACATACGTTCCGGTTTTCTTCCCAAGAATTCTCATAATGCCTGTATTCTTATTTCTTTTTATCTTTTTATCTTTTCTCGTTTTTCCTGCCAGTCCTCGCAACTGATCACCCGGTTATTCCTTCCGACCTGCCTGTCAATATTCCTCCTGTAGATGCTCCAGCGTCCGGAGCAACTTGCGCTGCCCCCGGACCAACTCGGTCAACTTGTCGCCCGCAACGCGCAGCAACCCGCACAACTCCGCCAGATCGCCGTCGCTGACCGACACAACAGTCCGGGGCGCACAAGGCGTGCTGCGGACCGGCCGAAGGGGCCGCAAACCGGACGTCGCCGTTCTTCGGGGACGCGCCCCGGCGCAGATCTCCGTCAAGCTGCGCAGACCCAAGCGCTTCAGGCACCCGTTCCCGCCACGGACCGCCGAAAAGTCCGCTTGCTGCCGCAAACGGCGGCGGACATAAACGTCCAGCTCGGCATAGAGCCGCGTCACGGAACCGTACTTATAGTAGTGTCCGAAAGCTGTCAGCGCGGCGTTGAGCCGCTTGACCAGCGCCCGCGGCGGCACGCTGCGGCTGCGGCGGCAGATGGCGTCCACCCGCGCCCGAAAGGCATCCGCCTTGGCCGGATCGACACCGGCATATCCCCCGGCGAAGCGCCAGCCGCAGAACGTAAGCGGAGTGTCCGAAAAGCGCCCCGAAAGCGTCTTCGAGCACTGGACCTTCAGGTCGAACGCTCCGCTCAGGCGATTTGCAATCAGCGCATAGACCTCGGCGGCCTCGCCCATGTCGCGGCAGCAAACCAGCACATCGTCCATGTATACCGTAAGCGGCACTCCGAAGCGGCGCTTCACCTCCAGCCACAGCGGAACCAGCATCAGCGGCGCCGCGACGCACGACAAAGGGCTACCCAGCGGTATGCCGCGTTCGAGCGGCAAAGACGCGCACCACTGCGACAGGCCGCCCACGTAGCGGCGCTTGAACTTCGCGGGCACGTAGCTCAGACCCAGCAGGTCGCGCCATGCCAGCTGGACGCCCGCCACGAGATCGCGATGTCGCACAGAGGGGTAGAACGCAGCGATGTCCGTCCGCACGAAGCAGGGAAACGACTTCTTGTGCCGGGCGACGAACGCCGGAACGGCCCCGTGCCGCTGGCCCACCAGATGGTGGTCCGGCAGCCTGCGCGCGAGCAGCGGCACGAAGTCCCGTGGAAGCGACGCCGCCAGCTCTCGCTCCCCCACCTGCGGGCAAGCGCCGAAATAGGGCAGCGGACGAACCGTCGGACAGATCATCGTGTCCGACGAGCAACCGTGAAATTTTGTGCTCGACAACGTCATCGTAAAACTGGTTTTCGCCGGGGAGGCGAGCGGCATCCCGCAACCCTACCCCGAAATCTTAATTCTTAATTTTTATCTTTTTTTTCCTCTGTTTCATAGCAGGCCGGATGCTTCTCGCCTTCCCCGGCACCCTCCGCCCCGCTCAGAGCCCCTTCCCGCAAGGGTGGCGGATATCGGTTATCCTGAAAATCAGCGCCTTGCATCCGATTCAGGCAACCCGGAGCGGAGTTTTTCGCGGTTTTTTATTTACCGATCCGCATCAAAAACCAGTTAATAGTCATATTATCAACACTTTAATCATTCTTCATCCGTTTCACCCTTTCTCCCGCAACCCGAGGGTATCGCGCGATACCCTCAGGGGTTGCGGAAAGAGCGAGTATGAACCGATGATTTGATCAGGGTCCTAACAGGCATTTATTTTGGTCGGGCCGTCAGTTTTATTCGTTCGTGCATCGGCATCGCATCGTGGTGTCGATGACAAACGTTGGATACACCAAAAATTGACCGCCGGCTGGCTCATAGTTCCATGCGCCGTCTTCCGAATCGAGTTCCGACCAGTAAACCAGCGGAACGCTCTCCCTGTACAGCGGCCACCCGTCCCAACTAGCTTCCAGCATCTCATTTCGGGTCAGTAAGCTTCTCCCCAGAGCAACGCAACGATCTTGGCAGGTCTCCCAAGAAATGCCGTTGGACTGGTCTAAATCTTGTGTCCGGCTTTCGATAGTCCGCCATGTACCGTTCAGAAAGTACTGGAACGTCACGCTCCGAGTTGCAGCGGAGGGGTTGGCTGGTATTGTAATAGATGCCGAATAGTCTGCGCTGTTGCCGGGTGCGTTGGTGTTTATGACCAACTGCGCGCTGCCACTCATCGCCCGGATCTGGTAGCCGCCCCAGCCCTCCAAGGTCACGGTGTAGGTGCCGCCTGCGACCGGGATGTAGCCCGCGGGCGAGACGCTGGCTTTGGTCACGTGCCAGCCCGGCTGCGAGCAGTCGGCGCCGATCTTGGTCCATGTGCCGTTCCACTGGTACTCGAACGTCACCGTGCGATTGGTATAGCTGAGATTTCCCGGGATCGTCAGCGAGACAGCAGTACCGGATCTGGGAACCGTACCGCTTACGAGCGCGGTGCCGCCGGACTGCGCACGGACCGCGACGCCCGCGGCGGGAAGAGTGCCCGTGAGCGTAACGTTGTAAGAGCCGCCCTGACCGGAGATCGTCGCCGGAGCGTTATGCGTGGCATTGGTGACAACATAGCCCTGCTGCGTGCGGCTGTCGCCGATCTTGGTCCACGTACCGTTCCACAAGTACTCGAACGTCACCGTGCGGTCGGCACCCGTTGTGTTCGCCGGAACAGCCAGCGAGACAGCCGTGCCCGAAGCAGTGACCTTGCCCGTAACGAGCGCCGTGCCGCCACTCGTGGCGCGGACATCCACGCCAGAGGCGGGAAGGATGCCCGTAAGCGTGACGCTGTATGTGCCGCCACCGGTCGGAATCGTTGCCGGAGCGTTGTGCGTGGCGTTGGAGACGGAATAACCCGCCTGCGAACGGCTGTCGCCGATCTGAGTCCACGTGCCGTTTATCCTATACTCGAACACCACCGTGCGGACATCATAGCCCTCGTTGGCCGGAACCGCCAGCTCTACGGCCGAACCGGAAGTCGTGGCCTTGCCCTCCGCGAGCGGCTCTTCCTCCCCCTCGATGCGGGCACGGACATCCGTGCCGCGGATGGATAGCAGTCCTGTCAGGGTGACGCTGTAAGTGTCACCCTCTACGGGGATATCCCCGGCCGGAACAACCTCCGCGGAGCTCACGTACGGGTCCTCGCCGATATTCATATCGCCGCCGGCCACCTCGTTCCAGCGGGTGACCGTGACGCTCTCTACGGACAGCGAACCGCCCGTGAATTTCACCGTATAGGTATAGTGTTTGCCCGCTTCCCACTTGTCGCTCTCGCCCGGAACGACCGCCAGCGGAAGGGCGTAGGCCGCAGGGCCCGAAGCGACCGTCCCGTCGCCCCTCATGCGCCGGACCTCGAACACCGCCTCGATGCCGGTCGTCTTCCCGCCATCATGGCCGATCGCCGCCAGCGGGAAACACAGGTTGCCCACACGCGCCGACGCAACCGCAGCGGCATTGTCATCCTCCGGCGTGTCACCATTCGAACGTTCCAGCCGGTAGCCCTCGATCCGGCGGACGATCTCGCCCCCGGACAAGGCTCCCGTGATCTCCCCCGTGCCGACCGACATCCGGGTATTCCCATCGAAGCGGGCCACGAGCTCCTCCGAGCCGCTGCGGTTCTTGAGCATATAACCCACGAATTCGTAGTAAGAGTTCTCATCGCCCTCGACAGCCGCTTGCGCCGCGGCCGAAGCGTACATGCGGAACGACACGCGCGAAAGCACGTGCTCCATAACGAGGCGGGCCGTGGTGGAAGATCGAGCGCCAACCTCGTCGTTGCGGGAAGAGTACATGTAATCCTTCTCCCCGGCAGCAGTATAGGCGGGCTTATCCGTCGTACCGTCCGCAGCGGCCACGGCAATCGTACCCTCGTTCAATATCCCCACGGGAATCGTGGCCGAGGAACCCTCGCCTTCGATATCGGCGTCATCGGTCCACGGATAGTAGCCATAGACCCGTCCCCGGTCCTCGCCCGTGAAAAGCAGCAGCCGGGGCTTACCCTCGGCCGTGGTCGAGGTCCATATGTTCACACCGGTCTCGTTACAAAAGCGCACGTTGCGTCCGTCGGGATAGTAACTCTCGTCGGCAGAGCCGCCCGTTGTCGCCGAAGGCGTGAAAAAAGCGTTGCCGTCCGTAGTCGTAACCACGACACCGATGGCCGAGCCTTGAGGCAACACCGTGCCGTCCACCGCCGAGCGCGTCAGCACCGAGGTCTGAACCTTCAAATGACCCGAACGGACCGGCTCATCCGAACCGCCGCCGGGAACGGAAGCGTTCTCCCTGTCCGACCCCTTCGAGCAACCCGCAAGCAACAGGCCGACCGCCACGGCCAACGCCGAAGCGCCCATAAGACCGGCATTAATTATATGTTTGATAATATACACGATAGATAGATAGATAGATAGATAGATAGATAGATTTTTCACGGCTTTTATTTTTTCGCTTGTTCCACCTCGTTCGTTTCGTCGCACCCGGACGGCCGCCCGTCGGGATCACCCGCAGCGGCGGTACCCACCTTGCGCAGGTACTCCCGGGCCGCCGCCGCGTCGCCCGTCATCGCCGAACATACGGCCAGCGCCGGCAACGCCCGAAGATCGTCCCGAACGGGCTCCAGAACAGCCAGCGCACCGGCGTAATCGCCCGCGGCGATCAGTTCCGAAGCGCGACCGATCACGACGAAATTCCGGTCGGCGTCATCGTCGAAATAGAGCTTGACATAGGAGGCGTTACGCAGTTTCGGGAACAGATTCCGATACATATACCAGTAAGCACGCTCCCCGTCGATCCGCCACAGGGCGCTCATGCGGCCGAGCTGACGCCGAGAATCCCACACGGGCGTATGGTCGATGACATCCAGCACCTCTTCCCGGTGCGGCACCGCAGCGTCCTCCTCCACCAGCTTCCGAAGTGCGGCCCACGCTGCTCCGCGGGACCTGACATCGAAACAGGAGGCGGAAACGTCGCTGCGGCTCTGCAAGTAATCCCTGAGAGCCTCCCCGCGTTTCAGCGAGAGGACCTCGTTGACGGGACCACTGCCTTCCGGCGAAGCCTGCCCTACAATGCGTATGCACAGCAACCGAGAGCGCGGATCGCGCTGAATGGTCCCGATGGCCGCCAGAATCCGGTCCAGAGTCGCTCCATTATCTCCGTAGACGGGATCGATCGTCCGATAACCGGCTTTGAAATAGACCGAAAGCCCCGTGGCATCGTCCGCAAAACCCAGACTGTCGCGCTCATACTGCGCACGATCCGCCATGAACGTCTCGCGAAGCGACAACGCCCGCGACGCACTGAGCTGCTCCTCAAAAGGAGCCATGCGGACCCGCACGCCCGTGCTGTCCGCCGAGAGAAAGAAATCGCGGCCCAGCAGCTCCCGGAACGCCCCCTCGCCGAACAACGTTCGCAGCCCGTTCAGTTCCGAGCCCCCGGAATGCTCCAGCAACGACCGGATCCCCGCCCAATCGTTCGCCGACAGCAACGCCGACAACCGCGAATAGAAATCATCCGCAATACGCCCTGCGTCTCCGACGGCAGGCGCCGGCTGTTCGGCCGCCGCCGTGAGCTGCTCCACGTTCTCCACGCTCAGACCCGCCGACCCGTTCGCATCCGCGGCCGCCATAAGCAGCGGAATGCGGCCCAGAAAGAGACTCTTGTGGTAACCGATCTTGGACTGGTCCAGATAGAGTTTGAGATCGCCGCCGGACATCCACGCCTCATAGGGAATGCTGACGTTATAGTCCAGCACGCCCGCCTGACCCTTGACGACGTGCATCATGACGGCCATATTCGTTCCCGAAAGCACGCGCTTGCGCAAATCCGACAGGTCCTTGCGGCGGCCCGTCACCATTATCGGAGTCATCAAAGACTCCCCGTCCCGGTTGGCCAGCACAGGAACCATCTCAATGGTCTTGTTCTGCTGAATATTCCGTGCAGGAATAACCATCCGGAACTTCACCCGCACATTGCCGCCCTCGGCCGTCAGATGCGGATGCTCGACATGCGGATACTCCACCGTGATCCCGGCGCCCACCTGCCCCCGGACCGTCCACACACCGCCAACCAAAAGGAGAACCGCACACAAGCTGCCTCCGAAAACTTTTCTCTTGTCCATAGGTATCATATTATCATTCGTTTACATAGCTCTTGCGGCGGGATTTCCGAGCGGAGCGCCGCGAGAGGTTTTCCTGCTTCGGAGCGATATACTTCATCACGTACATCCCGTCATCGCCGGGAACATAATGATCCCGCTCGCCGTAAAAGGCCCGCTCCACGCGCTCCGCGATCCGCAGCCACAGCGTCTTCATCGCCCCGAACCTTCCACATACCGCACGGCAGCGTCCGCGTCGCCCGTCAGCGCACGGCTCACGGCAAGCGGCAGCGCCGCACGCGGGTCCCCGGCCCAAGGCTCCAGCAGCGAAAGCGCCCCGGCATAGTCGCCCGCAGCGATCTTACGCACCGCAGCGGCGATCGCCTCTCCGGCATCGTCGCCCAGCGCAGCTCCACCGCCCGACACGACGATCGAGGCGCTCCGCAGACGGGGCAGAAGATACCGCTGAACATACGTGTACGGAACGCCCCATTTGAGCCCCCACAGCGCATCCATACGCTTTTCGGCGGGCGTCGTGTCCAGCAGTTCCATCGTCTGGCGGCGGTATTTCATGTCATCCGACGCCTCCACGAGGGCACGCAGTCCGGACCAGTCGGAGGCCCGGATTTCGACGCGCACCAGACTGTCGGCCAGAGAAACGCCCCGGCGGAGACAGGCCTCGCGCAAACACGAGAGTACGTAAGCGGCGCGCTCCGAGGCCAGACGGCCGTTGCGTCCGGAGGAACCCTCCGGCGACGAAACGCCGCAGACGACGATTTCGGGAAGAGGACCGCCCGCCGCAGCATGCTCCGCGATCAGCACGGCCATACGGTCCAGCGCCGCGGAAACCGTGTCGGGCAACACGTCGAGACGCGTACCCTTCACGCCGAACCGAACACCGGCGCGCAGCGTATCGGCCGTCCGGCTCCGCACCTCGGCCTTCGAGACGGCCGGAAGGTGCAGTGCATAACGTCCGCCCTCGGCCTCCAACCCGATCAGCGGGAAGAGCGCGGTGCGCACCGCGCTGTCCTGCGCCATGCGCCAGACACCCGTCAGGGCGTCGGCATCCGCGTCCCCCGCGAGCGGCGCGAGCATCTCCACGGCCTCGGCGTAGCGGCCGTCGTTGGCACACCTCCGGGCGCGGGCCATCAGAAGCCCGCTCCCGACCAGAGACGCCGTATCGGCCACGGCCAAAGCCGGAGTGTAGATCGACCACGGATGCCGGATGCGGATATCCTCCAAAAGTTCGAATCCGTCCAGCTCCCTGCGGCTCGTATAGCCTTCGAGACGGCGGTCGACGGAGAGCCCCAGCGGCCCCTCGGACATCCACCGCGCATAGGGTACGCTCGTCTCATAGACGACCGTCCCGGCATGACCTTCCAGCTCGGCGGGGAGAGCCACGCCATCGACGACCGACTTGCGCCGGTCCGAGAGACGTTTGCGGCCCCCCGTGAACGCAATGGGCAGCAGCTTCTCCTCACGGCCGCCGCCGAACAGCACCGGCGTATAGCGCAGCGTATAGTTGGAACGGATGCAGCTGCGGGGCACCTCCATCCGAAAACGAATCCCGACACTCGCCCCCGAAGCGACGACCCGCACGGAATCCGTGCGGATGCCGTCGGCATTCTGACCCTCGACGGGTACGATCGGCGCCGTCAATCCGGCGCACAGAAACAGAACAGCCAGTTTCATTGTCATTTATCTATTTAATCATGAAAATCACCGATACGGCCAGCCGCGTGGGGCCGAAATAACTCTTGTGCTGCTTGGGATCGCCCTCGATGGTCGGACGCCCGCACGTCACGCAGTCGTAACTGCGGTAAGTGACGTAACGATAGCCGAAAGCACCCTCGGCCTCGATGCTCCAACGCGGCGAAAGCATCCAGCTGAAACCGTAGCTCAGACCCGCGCCGACGAACGAACCCTCGTAGCGCTTCCTGTCCGTGTCGGAGAACATCAGGCCGAAAGGCGTGGCCCGCATGCCCCCGACGTTGTACTGCCCGTACTCGCCGCTCAGGCCGAAAAAGTGGCCGTTGAACGCCTCCCACAGCCAGTAACGGCCCATCGGGCGCAGCTCCCAATGCTTGAACTTCTTGTTATCGCCGAACTTCCACGGGTTCCACGAACCCGCAAGACCCACCGTCCAGCGAGCCCCCACGGCCCCCTCGACCTCCGCCTGAGGCGTGGTCGTGAACCAACTCAGCGCGTTGGCCTTCACGGCCAACTTCTGGGCATCCGCGCGGGGTGCGAACAGCACCAGCGCCGCAACACCGAGGAACACCCCCCGGACCGTGCGCACAAACCGCAGCCCGTGATTCGTCTCTTCGCTTTTCATTTTCTCGATCGTTTCTTATTTTATTTTTGCTCGTATCTGCATTGCCCCGGCACCCTCCGCCCCGCTCAGAGCCCCGTCCCGCAAGGGTGGAGGATATCGGTTATCCTGAAAATCAGCGCCTTGCATCCGATTCAGGCAACCCGGAGCGGAGTTTTTCGCGGTTTTTTATTTACCGATCCGCATCAAAAACCAGTTAATAGTCATATTATCAACACTTTAATCATTCTTCATCCGTTTCACCCTTTCTCCCGCAACCCGAGGGTATCGCGCGATACCCTCAGGGGTTGCGGAAAGAGCGAGTATGAACCGATGATTTGATCAGGGTCCTCACAGGCATTTAGTTCGGTCGGGCCGTCAATTTTAGTCGTTCAAGCAGCGGCACCCTGCTCTGGAATTGTTCGAGGGAATCATAGTATCTTCTGTCGCGCTGGAGAAGTCCTGGCTGAAATACACCATCTTAATCCACCCGTTTTCCCAACCTTCCGGGTCTCCGGCCCACCAGCGGTTCGGACCTACCCCTGACACCGGCCACCCGGCCCAGCCCATCGTCTTTAATTCGCCTGCGGACGGGACCCCGCCTCTCGATTCGCAGTGTGGTTTGCACTGATACCAGCTCATGAGAATTACACGAGCCGTTTGGGTTCGACTGTCGATGTCGGCCCACTTTCCGTTGTATCGGTACTGGAACGTCACTGTCCGACTGCTCTCCGTCGAGGGGTTCGCAGGGATTTCAATCGTGGCAGAATAGTTCGCGACCTCCGTAAAGTCCGTCTTTATAACGAGCTGTGTGTTGCCGCTCATAGCGCGGACCTGATACCCGCCCCAGCCCGTAAGCGTCACGGTATAGGTGCCGCCTGCGCCCGGGATGTCGCCCGCGGGCGAGACGCTGGCTTTGGTCACGTTCCAGCCCTGCTGCGAGCAGGCGGCGCCGATCTTCGTCCACGTGCCGTTCCAATTATACTCGAAGGTCACCGAGCGATTATTATAGCTTAGATTACCCGGAACCGTCAGTAAAACCGCCGTACCGGATTTGGTAACCGTACCGCTTACGATTTCGGTGCCGCCGGACTGCGCACGGACCGCAACGTTCGAGGGAAGGTAGCCCGTGAGCGTGACATTGTACGAACCGCCCTGACCCGGAATCGTAGACGGAGCGTTGTGCGTGGCGGCGGTGACGGAATAACCCGCCTGCGTGCGGTCGGCGCCGATCTTCGTCCATGTGCCGTTCCACAGGTACTCGAACGCTACCGTGCGGGAGGTATAGCTGGCGTTGGCTGGAACAGCCAGCGAAACAGCAGTACCCGAAGCGGTGACCTTGCCCGTGGCGAGGGCCGTGCCGCCGCTCTGAGCCCGTACTTGGACACCCTCGTCAGGTAGGAGTCCTGTCAGGGTAAGGCTGTAAGTCTTACCCTCCGCGGGGATATCCCCGGCCGGCGTCACGGTGGCGGAGGCGACATACAGCGGCTTCTTCCCGCTCACCCGCCCGTCGGTGTCGATCAGCGAGAAGTGCGCAGCGGCCGAGCCTACGATCCGCGTAGTATAGGAGTAGACGTGGTTGGCCGTGACGTTGAAGTCCGAGAACATATCCTCGCCCAAGTAGATGTCGTAGTAGAGCGGGGCGTCCGCCGCCGTGGTGCTGTGCGTCTTGACCCGCGCATAGGTGGCGTAGGCCGGGGCCTTCGAGGCGTTCTTGTCCTGCACCTTCAAGATGCCCGTACCGCTGCCCCGGCGGTTCTGCCCGATGTACCATGTATAGCTGCGGCCCGTGCCGCCGGCAGTGCTCTGCACGTGCGGAGCCAGTCCGGCGGCCGCATTGTCGCGGAAGCCGAAGTTGGCGTCGGCAGCCGCGGGAGAGACCGCGGCCGTCCGGTCGGGAGCGAAGGCCGCACCGACGGGCACGCTGTAGAGCTCCACGCCGTCGAGCGCATAGTCCGTGACGTTATACGTCAGAGCCACCGTCACCTGCGCCATGCAGCGCCGCAGCGTGATGACAGGGACATTGGCGCCCGAGTCGCCCACCTGCACCTGTCCGTTGACGAGCACGCGCACCCCGGCGAGCGTCCCGGCATAGGGAACCTCCTCGAACGAGGTCACGGGCGAGGTGAAGAGCAGCACCTCGCGGAAGGCCGCAAGGTCGGGGACGGTCTCAGTCGAGAGCCCCGAGGCGGGGCCGCCCGCCACGACGCCGATGGTGTAGCCGTCGCCGCTGTTGAGCCGCACTTCGAGCGGACGTCCCGCCGCGAGCGCATCGACCTTTCGGCATTGCACGGCCTTGCCCGCGGCATCGAACTGGAACACCCACACGTTCGTGAGTTCCGCATCGGCACGCGTGGGCTGAGGAGGTCCCAGCGGCGGCGGTTCCGGCGGAACCGGCTGTCCCGGCTGTTCCGGCGGTCCCGCGCTCCGTCGCCGCATCCGCGGCCGGCAGGGCCCCCAGCGTCACGCTGAACAGCTCCCCGGCATCATCGGCCGAAGCGAGGCCGCCGTCCGGAGCAGCGTCCGGCGCAGCGGCGCAGGGCGCAGCGTCCTGCGGCACGATGCCTCGGGGCACGGCACCG
>OIWQ01003584.1_pt1 | contig 13797 bp, 8 predicted proteins | sample 1587571 | NCBI WGS metagenome assembly OIWQ01 (sample SAMEA3888910, study PRJEB22519) | human gut metagenome | biome: human gut; feature: human-associated habitat; material: faeces | place: Denmark | collected 2010 | reverse complement strand
AAGAGAACGTTTACTACTACATCACTACGCTGAACGAAAACTACCACATGCCGGCCATGCCGGAAGGCGCCGAGGAAGGTATCCGTAAAGGTATCTACAAACTCGAAACCATCGAAGGTAGCAAAGGTAAAGTTCAGCTGCTGGGCTCCGGTTCTATCCTGCGTCACGTGCGTGAAGCAGCGCAGATCCTGGCGAAAGACTACGGCGTGGGTTCCGACGTGTATAGCGTTACCTCCTTCACCGAACTGGCGCGTGATGGCCAGGATTGCGAACGCTGGAACATGCTGCACCCGCTGGAAACCCCGCGCGTGCCGTATATCGCTCAGGTAATGAACGACGCTCCGGCAGTGGCATCCACTGACTATATGAAACTGTTCGCTGAGCAGGTTCGTACTTACGTACCGGCTGATGATTACCGCGTACTGGGTACCGATGGCTTCGGTCGTTCCGACAGCCGTGAAAACCTGCGTCACCACTTCGAAGTCGATGCTTCCTATGTGGTCGTAGCAGCGCTGGGCGAACTGGCTAAACGTGGTGAAATCGATAAGAAAGTGGTGGCTGACGCTATCGCGAAATTCGACATCGATGCAGAAAAAGTTAACCCGCGTCTGGCGTAAGAGGTAAAAGAATAATGGCTATCGAAATCAAAGTACCGGACATCGGGGCTGATGAAGTTGAAATCACCGAGATCCTGGTCAAAGTTGGCGACAAAGTAGAAGCTGAACAGTCGCTGATCACCGTAGAAGGCGACAAAGCCTCTATGGAAGTCCCGTCTCCGCAGGCTGGCGTCGTGAAAGAGATTAAAGTCTCCGTCGGCGACAAAACCGAGACTGGCAAACTGATTATGATTTTCGATTCCGCCGAAGGTGCAGCCGCCGCTGCACCTGCGCAGGAAGAGAAGAAAGAAGCCGCTCCGGCCGCCGCTGCTCCAGCGGCTGCCGCGGCAGCGAAAGAAGTTCACGTCCCGGATATCGGCGGCGATGAAGTCGAAGTCACTGAGATCATGGTTAAAGTGGGCGACACCATCGCCGCTGAGCAATCCCTGATCACCGTAGAAGGCGATAAAGCCTCTATGGAAGTTCCGGCGCCGTTCGCCGGTACCGTCAAAGAGATCAAAATCAATACCGGCGATAAAGTTTCCACCGGCTCCCTGATTATGATCTTCGAAGTGGCGGGCGCTGCGCCTGCAGCCGCTCCGGCACAGGCTGCCGCGCCGGCTGCTGCGGCTCCGGCTGCCGCAGCAGGCGTGAAAGATGTTAACGTCCCGGACATCGGCGGCGACGAAGTTGAAGTCACCGAAGTGATGGTTAAAGTCGGCGATAAAGTCGCGGCGGAACAGTCCCTGATCACCGTAGAGGGCGACAAAGCCTCTATGGAAGTTCCGGCGCCGTTCGCGGGTACCGTTAAAGAGATCAAAATCAGCACCGGCGATAAAGTCAAAACCGGTTCCCTGATCATGGTCTTCGAAGTGGAAGGCGCTGCGCCTGCCGCCGCTCCGGCTCAGGCTGCTGCCCCGGCACCAGCTGCTGCCCCGGCTCAGGCCGCTAAGCCTGCCGCTGCGCCGGCTGCGAAAGCAGAAGGTAAAAGCGAATTCGCTGAAAACGATGCCTACGTTCACGCGACCCCGCTGATTCGCCGCCTGGCGCGCGAGTTCGGTGTTAACCTGGCGAAAGTGAAAGGCACCGGCCGTAAAGGTCGTATCCTGCGCGAAGACGTTCAGGCCTACGTGAAAGACGCGGTTAAACGCGCTGAATCCGCACCGGCGGCTGCCGCTGGCGGCGGTATCCCGGGCATGCTGCCGTGGCCGAAGGTTGACTTCAGCAAGTTTGGCGAAGTCGAAGAAGTGGAGCTGGGTCGTATCCAGAAAATCTCTGGCGCCAACCTGAGCCGTAACTGGGTGATGATTCCGCACGTTACCCACTTCGACAAAACCGATATCACCGATCTGGAAGCGTTCCGCAAGCAGCAGAATGCCGAAGCTGAGAAGCGTAAACTGGACGTGAAATTCACTCCAGTGGTCTTCATCATGAAAGCGGTTGCCGCTGCGCTTGAGCAGATGCCGCGCTTCAACAGCTCGCTCTCCGAAGATGGTCAGCGCCTGACGTTGAAGAAATACATCAACATCGGTGTGGCGGTGGATACCCCGAACGGTCTGGTGGTTCCGGTCTTCAAAGACGTGAACAAGAAGAGCATCACCGAGCTGTCTCGTGAATTGACCACCATCTCGAAGAAAGCGCGCGATGGAAAACTGACGGCTGGCGAAATGCAGGGCGGTTGCTTCACCATCTCCAGCATCGGCGGCCTGGGTACCACCCACTTCGCGCCGATTGTTAACGCGCCGGAAGTGGCCATCCTCGGCGTGTCTAAGTCCGCGATGGAGCCGGTATGGAATGGTAAAGAGTTTGTGCCGCGCCTGATGCTGCCGATCTCTCTGTCCTTCGACCACCGCGTCATCGACGGTGCTGATGGTGCCCGCTTCATTACCATCATTAACAACACCCTGAGCGACATTCGCCGCCTGGTGATGTAATCGAAAAAGCCGGCCTGACGGCCGGCTTTTTTCTGATAACCTCAGGCTGTTGGGGATTATCAGCAACAAAGGACAAAATCGTTTGCCGTTTGTTGTTTAAAAATTGTTAACAATTTTGTAAAATACACGCGGATAGAACGTCCCGGTGGACTTGGGCGTAAGAATAATAGCGTCAGACCCGCCGGATATAAATTACAGAGGTCATGATGAGTACTGAAATCAAAACTCAGGTCGTGGTACTTGGGGCAGGCCCCGCAGGTTACTCTGCAGCCTTCCGTTGCGCTGATTTAGGTCTGGAAACCGTCATCGTAGAACGTTACAGCACCCTCGGTGGTGTTTGTCTGAACGTGGGTTGTATCCCTTCTAAAGCGCTGCTGCACGTGGCAAAAGTTATCGAAGAAGCGAAAGCGCTGGCCGAACACGGCATCGTTTTCGGCGAACCGAAAACTGACATTGACAAGATCCGCACCTGGAAAGAAAAAGTCATCACTCAGCTGACCGGTGGTCTGGCTGGCATGGCCAAAGGTCGTAAAGTGAAGGTGGTTAACGGTCTGGGTAAATTTACCGGCGCTAACACCCTGGAAGTGGAAGGCGAAAACGGCAAAACCGTGATCAACTTCGACAACGCTATCATCGCGGCGGGTTCCCGTCCGATTCAGCTGCCGTTTATCCCGCATGAAGATCCGCGCGTATGGGACTCCACCGACGCGCTGGAACTGAAATCTGTACCGAAACGCATGCTGGTGATGGGCGGCGGTATCATCGGTCTGGAAATGGGTACCGTATACCATGCGCTGGGTTCAGAGATTGACGTGGTGGAAATGTTCGACCAGGTTATCCCGGCTGCCGACAAAGACGTGGTGAAAGTCTTCACCAAACGCATCAGCAAGAAATTTAACCTGATGCTGGAAACCAAAGTGACTGCCGTTGAAGCGAAAGAAGACGGTATTTACGTTTCCATGGAAGGTAAAAAAGCACCGGCGGAAGCGCAGCGTTACGACGCAGTGCTGGTCGCTATCGGCCGCGTACCGAATGGTAAAAACCTCGATGCAGGTAAAGCGGGCGTGGAAGTTGACGATCGCGGCTTCATCCGCGTTGACAAACAAATGCGCACCAACGTGCCGCACATCTTTGCTATCGGCGATATCGTCGGTCAGCCGATGCTGGCGCACAAAGGTGTCCATGAAGGCCACGTTGCCGCAGAAGTTATCTCCGGTCTGAAACACTACTTCGATCCGAAAGTGATCCCATCCATCGCCTACACTGAACCAGAAGTGGCATGGGTCGGTCTGACCGAGAAAGAAGCGAAAGAGAAAGGCATCAGCTACGAAACCGCCACCTTCCCGTGGGCTGCTTCCGGCCGTGCTATCGCTTCTGACTGCGCAGATGGTATGACCAAACTGATCTTCGACAAAGAGACCCACCGTGTTATCGGCGGCGCGATTGTCGGCACCAACGGCGGCGAGCTGCTGGGTGAGATCGGCCTGGCTATCGAGATGGGCTGTGACGCTGAAGACATCGCCCTGACCATCCACGCTCACCCGACTCTGCACGAGTCCGTTGGCCTGGCGGCGGAAGTGTTCGAAGGCAGCATCACCGACCTGCCAAACGCCAAAGCGAAGAAAAAGTAACTTTTTCTTTCAGGAAAAAAGCATAAGCGGCTCCGGGAGCCGCTTTTTTTATGCCTGATGTTTAGAACTATGTCACTGTTCATAAACCGCTACACCTCATACATACTTTGAAAATAGTCACTCAGTAAACTTATAGGTAGTTAATTATATCGATGAGGTGTGAGATGAAACGCTTTTTAACCACAGCGCTGGTCGCTGCAACGTTTTTTACCGGTGTGGCTTGCGCCGCTGACGCCAACATTCCCTGGGCGGACAACAGCGGCGGTACGGAAACGACCCACATTGCGGCGATGGGCCAGGATCTGAATGCCCAGCATCAGCAGGTGACGAAGACCAATGAAGGGGTATGGGCGGCGAATTCCGGTAGCATCAGCGCTGACGAAGCGGCATTATCCAGCACAAAACCAGCCTTTGCCGGCGATCCTTCTCTGATGCCTCACCAGGGCTAAGTGAATGAAAACGCCCGGTTGCGTGAGTGCAACCGGGCGTTTTTTTTAAGGTTCTGCCACTTGCCAGCCGGCGTCAGCGTCGGGGGTAAAACGCGTTATCTCCTGTGCCTTTGCGGCGCTCTCTTCACCGAGATTGGCCTGATAGACCCTATCCTGCTGATCGATCATAAAGCTCATCACGCCGGTTTCACCCCAGGCTATCGGCCAGGCCAGCAAGGCGATGCTCTGGTCATCGCGACCGGCGATAATTCGAAAGCGATAGCCATGGTAGCCGCTACCGGGCACCGTCGGGCTAAAGGCCGGACCGAGCGGGCTTGGCGCTTCGCCCGGCGAAGTTGGCCAGTACAAGCCATCTTTTTTGCCTTCGCTACTGATGATTTTCTGCGCCCAGCGGTGGTTCAGATGATAATAATCCTGCTGGGCATCAACATAGGCATGCATGGCGGCGATCGCCGACAGCTCATTGCGGCCGATGGCGCGGGTGAGGATCTCCTCTTCGCCAGCGGCCATATCAAAGCGCCATCCCTCAGACGCTTTTACGATAGGCACGGGCAGACGCCATGCCTCGCTACCGACATCGAGCCAGGCTTTGTCACCCTGCTGGATGATGACATGTTTCACCTGCCAGTCGCGTTGAAAGCGATCGACGGCGGCAGGGTCGATCCCGTCCGTGGGTAAAAACTGCTGCCAGTTATCGCCGAGTACTTCGCTCAGCGCGGCTTCATTAGGCTGGCTGATCGCTTCGGCCAGCGCAGTTGCGGCCTGTTCCGGCGTGGCAAACTGCTGTTGGGCGAAGGCGGCAAGCGGCGACAGCATTAACGTAAACAGGGCAACGGATAATGGGTTTCTCATTCTGCTCATCCTTAGCGGCGACGCAGTTCATGGTGTTCGGAAAGACGTTCTCTGGCGCCCTCGCGTAACTCGCGGTTTACGCCGGAAAACTGGCGGCTCTGCAGTCCTCGTTCCTGCTGCGCTTGCCAGGAGGGGGCGCGGCTTTCGTTGCCGCTAAGGGCGTTGGCGCGCAGATGGCTGAGCGTCTGCTGACGCTGGGCTGGCGTGGCGGACTGGAACTGCTGCCGGCGCTGCTGCTGCTGAGGTGTGCGGTTCTGCTCGTGGCTCCTGGCGGCTTCTCGACGCTGCTGTTGCTGCGGCGTGGGGTTTTTCAGCTGCGTTTTTGCCGCCTCGCGACGCTGCTGTTGGGTCGGCGTACTGTCGTAACCGCGGTAATTACTGCGTTGGGTGGCTTGCTTCAGCTGCGCCGAGGCCGCCTGACGCTGAGCGTCGCGTGAGGCGTTGTTTGCCGCCAGGTTGCCCGCTGTGGCCGTCGGTACGTTATGCTGCAGCTGGGTCATCGCTGCCTGGCGCTGCGCTTCGCGATCGACTGGCGCATGTTGGGTCGCGCTCAGTCCGCCGGAAACGTTGGTCTGATGGAAGCGCTGAGCTACCGTATTATCGGGATACGGTGTGTGTCCGCGATAGGCAGGATTGTGCTGCCAGTTAACGTGGTTTCCCGGCAGGTTTTCTCCTGTTATGTGATTGAAATTATTTACATTAATATTGATGTTATCGCCATTATGCGAGTAATCGCCGTGGTGGTAGTCGTCATCGTGATGGTGATGGTCATCATCATCCCAGTCGATACTGCTGAACAGCGCCCAGGTGGTGGCCACGCCGAGGCTGTACCCGAAGCCTTTGACGAAGCTATCGGTAAACTGCTCCCCGGGAGGGGGCGGCAGATAGACCGGCGGATAGGCGCTGTTCGGCCAGGTACCATAGACGGTGGAGGGGTTATAGCTGGGAACATAGACCACCTGTGGATTGGTCGGCTCTATTTTAATGACCTGCGTGGGCGCAGGCGCCGCTGTGTGGGCGGTTGCGGTTGCTGCCGTGCTGTTGCTGGCTGAAACCGGTGCGGCAGGGGTGACAATCACTTTCTGCTGCGGTGTGGATTTCAGCGTCCCGGTTTGTTGGGCAATGGCGCGCAGGCGCTGCACTGAATCCATCACATCATGCGGCTGGGCCAAAAACGCATTGCCAAGATTTTCCACCCAGGGCGGATTCTCGCCCATCATCGCCAGCAGGGCAGGGAAAGCGACAAGAGATTTGACGCTAGGGTCCCACGGCTGGCTGGCAACCGCCTGCACGGCCGCATCCCCTTTCATCGCGGGGTTATCCTGGGACCACTGGACCGCCTGCAGGACGTTGTCGGGATAAGTGGAGGCCATCAACACCTGCGACAGCAGACTGTCCGGGTAGAGCGCGATAGGGGCGACCCATTGATCAATTTGCGCCTGGGTGTAAGTGGCGGCCACCGGCTGTGTCGTCGACGCTGCGGGCGCTGGCGCTTGCTGCGCAGGCGGTTCAGCGATCGTCGCTGGGGTTCGGCTTTGCACATAGAGTGTTCCTGCCGCCGCGAGTAAGCCAGCGCTACAGAGCAGGGCGATAATATGGGGTTTGAACGGCAGTGACATGGAAACTCCTGACCCAAAAAGTAACCCATCTCGCTAAAGTATCTGCGAAAACGGCGCGTTTGCTGAGTATAAGTAAGCGGTATGGCTTTTTATTGATTATTGTTGGGATCGGCCCGTGGCGTTGTACGCGGAAAGGAATTTTTGTCGCGGGATTTGAACAGAAAGCCTGCAATATCCTGCCCTTAACGATTCAGCTAAATTTTAATGTTGCTTTTTTGTAAACAGATTAACACCTTTCAAAAATCCTGCTATGCTGCCGACGCGGTATCGGGCATTTACCCTACAAACTGCTGTCTCACAGGAGCGTGAAGAAAATCGCCCAGCCACTAAATCCTTCAAGATGCGTCACGCGGCAAGCTAAGCCAGGACAGAGGCAGATTGATTGAAGACGTGTAGGCCGCATTATGACAATGAGAGCGAGGAGAACCGTCGTGCTAGAAGAATACCGTAAGCACGTAGCTGAGCGTGCCGCCATGGGGATTGTTGCCAAACCCTTAGATGCAACCCAAATGGCCGCGCTGGTAGAACTGCTGAAAAACCCGCCTGCGGGCGAAGAAGAATTCCTGTTAGACCTGCTGATTAACCGTGTACCGCCGGGCGTCGACGAAGCCGCCTATGTTAAAGCTGGATTCCTTGCCGCGATCGCCAAAGGCGAAGCGACCTCCCCCCTGGTTACCCCTGAAAAAGCCGTTGAACTGCTGGGCACCATGCAGGGCGGTTACAATATCCATCCGCTGATCGATGCGCTGGACGACGCGAAACTGGCGCCGATTGCCGCGAAAGCGCTCTCCCATACCCTGCTGATGTTCGATAACTTCTACGACGTGGAAGAGAAAGCCAAAGCGGGTAACGAGCATGCTAAACAGGTTATGCAATCCTGGGCTGACGCCGAGTGGTTCCTGAACCGTCCGCAGCTGGCAGAGAAAATCACTGTTACCGTCTTCAAGGTCACCGGCGAAACGAACACCGATGATCTCTCTCCGGCGCCGGATGCGTGGTCGCGCCCGGATATCCCGCTGCATGCGCTGGCAATGCTCAAAAACCCCCGCGAAGGCATTGAGCCGGATCAGCCGGGCGTGGTTGGCCCAATCAAACAGATCGAAGCCCTGCAGCAGAAAGGCTACCCGCTGGCCTACGTCGGCGACGTGGTCGGGACCGGTTCTTCACGTAAATCCGCCACCAACTCGGTGCTGTGGTTTATGGGCGACGATATCCCGAACGTGCCGAACAAGCGCGGCGGCGGCCTGTGTCTGGGCGGTAAAATCGCGCCAATTTTCTTCAACACCATGGAAGATGCGGGCGCGCTGCCTATCGAAGTTGATGTGTCTAACCTGAACATGGGCGACGTAATCGACGTTTACCCGTTCAAAGGCGAAGTGCGTAACCACGAGACCAACGAACTGCTGGCCAGCTTCGAGCTGAAAACCGATGTGCTGATCGACGAAGTGCGGGCCGGCGGCCGTATTCCGCTGATCATCGGTCGCGGTCTGACCACCAAAGCGCGTGAAGCGCTGGGCCTGCCGCACAGCGATGTCTTCCGTCAGGCGAAAGACGTGGCGGAAAGCACCCGCGGCTTCTCGCTGGCGCAGAAAATGGTTGGCCGCGCCTGCGGCGTTGCCGGTATCCGTCCGGGCGCTTATTGCGAACCGAAAATGACCTCCGTCGGTTCTCAGGACACCACCGGTCCAATGACCCGTGATGAGCTGAAAGACCTGGCGTGCCTGGGCTTCTCTGCAGACCTGGTGATGCAGTCCTTCTGCCACACCGCGGCCTACCCGAAGCCGGTTGACGTTACCACGCACCACACTCTGCCGGACTTCATCATGAACCGCGGCGGTGTTTCTCTGCGTCCGGGCGATGGCGTGATTCACTCCTGGCTGAACCGCATGCTGCTGCCGGATACCGTGGGTACCGGCGGTGACTCCCACACCCGTTTCCCAATCGGCATCTCCTTCCCGGCAGGCTCTGGTCTGGTGGCCTTCGCCGCCGCGACCGGCGTGATGCCGCTGGATATGCCGGAATCGGTGCTGGTGCGTTTCAAAGGTAAAATGCAGCCGGGGATCACCCTGCGTGACCTGGTCCACGCCATCCCGCTGTACGCCATCAAGCAGGGCCTGCTGACCGTGGAGAAGAAAGGTAAGAAAAACATCTTCTCTGGTCGCATCCTCGAGATCGAAGGTCTGCCGGATCTGAAAGTCGAGCAGGCGTTCGAGTTGACCGATGCCTCGGCGGAGCGTTCTGCCGCCGGCTGCACCATCAAGCTGAATAAAGAGCCGATCGTTGAGTATCTGAACTCCAACATCGTTCTGCTGAAGTGGATGATCGCCGAAGGCTACGGCGACCGCCGTACCCTGGAGCGTCGTATCCAGGGCATGGAAAAATGGCTGGCGGATCCGCAGCTGCTGGAAGCCGATGCTGACGCGGAATACGCGGCAGTGATCGACATCGATCTGGCGGATATTAAAGAGCCGATTCTGTGCGCGCCGAACGATCCGGACGATGCCCGCCTGCTGTCTGATGTGCAGGGCGAGAAGATCGACGAAGTGTTCATCGGCTCCTGCATGACCAACATCGGCCACTTCCGTGCCGCCGGTAAGCTGCTGGACAGCCACAAAGGCCAACTGCCGACTCGCCTGTGGGTGGCGCCGCCAACCCGTATGGATGCCGCGCAGCTGACCGAAGAAGGCTACTATAGCGTGTTTGGTAAGAGCGGGGCGCGTATCGAAATCCCTGGCTGTTCCCTGTGTATGGGTAACCAGGCGCGCGTGGCCGACGGCGCGACGGTGGTTTCCACCTCTACCCGTAACTTCCCGAACCGTTTAGGTACCGGCGCTAACGTCTATCTGGCCTCTGCCGAACTGGCAGCGGTGGCTTCGCTGCTCGGCAAACTGCCGACGCCGGAAGAGTACCAGACCTTCGTGGCGCAGGTGGATAAGACGGCGGAAGATACCTACCGTTATCTGAACTTCAACCAGCTGGATCAGTACACTGAAAAAGCTGACGGCGTGATCTTCCAGACCGCGGTGTAAACCATTCGGTCAGCCCGGCTGACCGTTTGGCGATAAACTCTCCAATGCCCGGTGAACATTGCATCACCGGGCATTTTTATTTCCAAACCTCCCGCCCGCTACGCTTTTTTTCTTTCTGTCTGCTGCGATAATTACTGCATGGGTACAGTGCAGCGGTGACGCATTGCCCTTGCAGAGGAAAAGGCTATGGATTACGAATTTCTGCGCGATATTACCGGAGTGGTAAAGGTGCGAATGTCGATGGATCACGAGGCGATCGGCCACTGGTTCAACGAGGAGGTGAAAGGCAATCTTGCTCTGCTGGACGAAGTGGAGCAGGCTGCGCGCACCGTGAAGGGCAGCGAGCGTTCCTGGCAGCGTGCCGGGCATGAATATACGCTGTGGCTGGATGGCGAAGAGGTGATGATCCGCGCCAATCAGCTGGAGTTTTCCGGCGACGAAATCGAGGAGGGGATGAGCTACTACGACGAAGAAAGTCTCTCTCTGTGCGGTGTTGAGGATTTCCTGCAGGTGGTCGCCGCCTATCGTGAGTTTATGCAGCAGCGTTAATGACGCCTTTTATGTCGGGTGGCGCAGAACCGTAGCCCTGCAAAGTGTAGCGTGAGCAGGGGAAATCCCGGGAGCGGCTAGCGCCTGACCCGGTCTACCAGGCGGCGCAGAACTACAGGCCCGGCAAGCAAAAGCGCCGCCGGGCATTTCATAGATTACACGGCAGGAATATTGCGGCCGTAGTAAATCTCGCGCATCTCTTTCCATAGCAGGTCGGTAATGACCTTGCGCTCTTCGGCAGTCAACTCTTCCGGTCGGGTATGGAACATATAGTGCTTAAGGTCGAACTCCTTGAGCAACATTTTGGTATGGAAGATATTTTCCTGATAAACGTTGACGTCGACCATGTCATACAACGACTTCATATCGTCGGACATAAAGTTCTGAATCGAATTGATTTCATGATCGATAAAATGCTTCATCCCATTGATATCGCGGGTAAAGCCGCGCACGCGGTAGTCAATGGTCACAATGTCCGATTCCAGCTGGTGAATCAGATAGTTCAGCGCTTTAAGCGGGGAAATGACGCCGCACGTTGAAACTTCGATATCGGCGCGGAAGGTGCACAGGCCGCCCTCCGGATGGCTCTCCGGGTAGGTATGCACGCAGATATGGCTCTTATCGAGATGGGCGACCACGGTTTCCGGTAGCGGGCCAGGATGTTCGGTCTGGTCAATCAGCTTGGGATCGACAGGCTCTTCGCTGACCAGAATGGTCACGCTGGCGCCCTGGGGTTCATAATCCTGACGGGCGATATTCAGGATATTGGCGCCAATAATAGAACAGGTTTCTGTCAGGATCTCCGTCAGGCGATTGGCATTATAGAGTTCGTCGATATAGGCGATGTAGCCGTCGCGCTCTTCTGCCGTTTTGGCGTAACAGATATCGTAGATACAAAAACTCAGGCTTTTGGTCAGGTTGTTAAAGCCGTGCAGCTTCAATTTTTTCAATTTAGTTCACCCCCTTATTTCGCGTCACGGTGCGGACAGAGCATCATGCAGATATTGTGGTAAGGCGAAGGCCGCCGTATGGATTGCCGGATTGTAGTAACGGCAGGTCAGGTTGGCTTTGTGAAAGCGCGCCTGAATGATTTCGCTGGAGAGATGGCGCAGCGCCTCATTGTCGCTCGCCCAGGCAAAGGTCATGATCCCGCCGTAATAGGTTGGAATTGTCGCCTGGTAGAAGCTGACGTCGCGAAAATAGTGGCTTAGCTTGCGATGGCTGCCTACCGCTTCATCCTGTTGCAGGAAGCAGACGCCATTCTGGGCAACAAAGATCCCACCCGGGTTCAGGCAGCGTTTGCAGCCTTCATAAAAAGCCGAGGTGAACAGGCTTTCTCCCGGGCCGATAGGGTCGGTACAGTCCGAAATGATCACGTCAAACGTTTGCGTCGTCTGATTAACAAAATTGACGCCATCATCAATCACCAGCGTAAAGCGCGGATCGTCATAGGCGCCGGCGTTATGGTTCGGCAGGTACTGGCGGCAGAATGAAACTACCCCGGCGTCGATTTCCACCATGGTGATGGTTTCGATGCTACGGTGACGAGAGACTTCGCGCAGCATCGCGCCATCGCCGCCGCCAATGATTAACACATGCTTCGCGTTGCCGTGAGCCAGCAGCGGCACATGGGTCATCATTTCGTGATAGATGAACTCGTCGCGTTCGGTGGTTTGTACGACGCCATCCAGCGCCATCACCCGGCCAAAGGCGCGGTTATCAAAGATGATCAGATCCTGATGATCGGTTTTTTCGTGGTACAGCACGTTATCAACGCTAAAATACTGACCAAAATGGTCATGCAGCGTTTCATGCCACAGTGGATTATCGGCCACGATAAGGCTCCTCCTTCGTTAACATCTGTTACACCCGTAAAACGAGTGCAACATCATAGACAACTATAGATGAGGATGCACGGCGGTTATTGCAGCAATGAGGCAGGAATAACAGCCACCGCCCCGGAAGGGCGGTGGAGAGGATGAGGCTATTTTGCCGGCTCGGGTTGGCTATCTACTATCCGCACGGAATAAACCATGGTGGCGCCTGGCGGGATTTTTGGCGGTAATCCTTTACTGCCATAGGCCTTTTCAGGCGGGACGACGAGCGTCACAGAGCCGTGGTTCTGTAGACGCTTCAGCGGTTCGCGAAACACCGGGGGATAGGCATCCAGCTTTTGCGTAAGCGCCTGATCTTTCGCTTCCATATCGTTGATCACCGTCCCGTCCGTCAGCATCTCTTTGATCACCACGGTAACCAGGTCGTTACCGCTTATTTTTCCTTTACCCGGGTAATCGACGCGGCTGTAGACGCCCTCTTTAAAGACCACATCTTTTTTGCGCGCAAACGCCTGCTGATATTTCTTGCCGGCACTGATGTTTTTCTGCTCTATTTTATTCAGGTTCTGATAAACCTGCTGCGACACATCAAACAGCGCTTTGTTACGTTCCTGCTCTCCGAGACGAAGCTGGCCGCGAAAGGCATCTTCGATGCCCTGCAGCACCAGGCCTGCGTCGACGGTAACTCCCTGAGTGCGACGGGTGGTAAGGACGTTGAGCGCCTCGCTTCCCATCGAGGCGCCGATCGCATAAGCCTGCTGTTCTCCCGATGCGCTGAGTTTGGCGGCGGCGCTCTCGCCGCTGCGCGTTTTGGACTGTACAGAAAGCTGCGTTCTCAGCAGTTCGATTTCATCTTCTTTCATCCGTAGCTGGGCGTTGTCTTTATCCGCCTGCAGGCGATAGGCTGCCACTATGGCCGCCATCTCTGGTGGCTCATTTTTTGGCGCAGCGGCGTCGTTAGCGGGGCTATGCGGCGCTTTATCCGCGGCGGCCAGCCGGGTGGACAGCGATTGTTTATCGGCGTTAAGGGCTTTGACCTGATCGAGGGCAGCCTGCTGCGTCTTTTCCGCAGCGGCGAGGCGAATAGTCAGCGACTGCTTATCGGCGTTAAGGGCTTTAACCTGCTCGAGGACGGCCTGTTTCTCTTTTTCCGCGGCGGCCAGCCGGGTCGCCAGCGGCTGTTTGTCAGCGTTAAGCGCTTTAGCCTGGTCAAGAGCGGCCTGCTGCGCCTTCTCCGCAGCGGCGAGACGAATAGTCAGCGACTGCTTATCGGCGTTAAGGGCTTTAACCTGCTCGAGGACGG
>OIWQ01003578.1_pt1 | contig 13826 bp, 12 predicted proteins | sample 1587571 | NCBI WGS metagenome assembly OIWQ01 (sample SAMEA3888910, study PRJEB22519) | human gut metagenome | biome: human gut; feature: human-associated habitat; material: faeces | place: Denmark | collected 2010 | reverse complement strand
ACGAGGTAATGGTTGTTGCCTATGGTACTCAGAAGAAGAGTGCCTTCACAGGTTCTGCTGCTATTGTAGGCGCAGAAGATATTGGCAAGGTTCAGGTTACCAATGCTGTAGATGCCTTGAAGGGTAAGGCTGCAGGTGTGCAGATTTACACTGGCAGCGGTCAGCCTGGTGCTACTCCTACCATCCGTATTCGTGGTTTCAACTCTAAGAGTGCGGATAACGACCCTCTGATTGTGCTTGATGGTTCTCCATTCAGCGGTTCTCTTAACGACATCAACCCTGCTGACGTAGAGAGCATGACTGTATTGAAGGATGCTTCTTCTACAGCTCTTTATGGTGCCCGTGGTGGTAACGGTGTTATCTTGATTACAACCAAGAGCGGACAGAAAGGCACAAAGGGCACTCTTACCGTAGATGCTAAGTGGGGTTCCAACTCAAAGGCTGTGCCTGAGTACGAAACAATGAAGAGTCCTGCAAAGTACTATGAGATGTGGTACAAAGCACTGAACAACTATGCTCAGAATGTGAACCACATGGATGCCACACAGGCATGGAAGTGGGCTAACGACAATATGATTACCAATACCTCTTATGGTTTGGGTTACAATGTGTATACTATCCCAGAGGGACAGCAACTCATTGGTACCAACGGCAAGCTCAATCCTAACGCTACCCTTGGTTCTTACTCTACAATGAATGGAACAACCTATTATCTGACTCCAGATGACTGGATAGACGAAATCTACAACAACAGCCTTCGTCAGGAATATACTGTTACAGCAACAGGTGCTTCAGACAGAGGCACATTTTATGGCTCTGCCAACTATTTGAGCAATGACGGTATTACCGCAGCTTCTAACTATCGTCGTTTCACTTCTCGTTTGAAGGCAGACTATCAGGTTAACAAATGGTTGAAGGTGGGTGCCAACATGAGTTATGGTCACTTCAACAGCAATTCTCTTAGCGAGAGTGGTGACAATGGTAGTATTTTCGCAACTGTTGACATTGCGCCTATCTATCCTATGTATATGCGTGATGCCAATGGCAACATCATATACGACCAGAATTCACGCATGATAGCTTATGACTATGGTAGTGGTAAGGTAGCTCCATTCCGTGCTTTCATGCCTGGTGGCAACCCTATCTCTGATGCTAAACTGAATACAGACAATACAGAAGGAAACACATTTAACGGAACTGGCTTTGCTGAAATTCAGTTGCCTTATGGTTTCAAGTTTACTTCTATCAACAATGTATATCTCAACGAAAGCCGTTCTACAAGCACTACCAACCCATATTTCGGTCAGTATGCTGCAAGTAATGGTGTGGTGAACAAGGAGCACGACCGTACATGGTCTTACAACTATCAGCAGCGTATCAACTGGCATCAGGTTTATGGCAAGCACGATATTGAGGTGATGCTCGGTCATGAGTATTATCGTGTTTATGGTTATGGTCTGTATGCCAGCAAGCACAATCAGTTCTCTGTAGACAACAAGGAGTTAGCTGGTGCTGTTGTGTTGGACAATGGTACTTCTTCTATGAGCGAGTACAACACAGAGTCTTGGCTCAGCCGTGCCATGTATAACTACGATTCTCGTTACTTTGGTAGTGTTTCTGTTATGCGTCAGGCTTCTTCTCGTTTTGCTAAGGACAACTGGTGGGGTACTTTCTGGTCATTTGGTGCTGGTTGGAATATGCATAAGGAATCTTGGTTCAAGGTTAACTGGATTGACGAATTGAAGTTGAAGGCTTCTTATGGTGAGAATGGTAATGACGCTATTGGTAGCTATATGTATACCAAGTATTTCGCGATTTCCAACTCCAACAATGAAGTATCTTTGACACCTTCTTCTTTAGGTAACCCAAAGATTTCTTGGGAGAAGAACGGTAAGTTCAATATTGGTGTAGATTTCTCTTTGTTGAAGAACCGCATCTGGGGTAGCATCGAGTACTACAACAACACGACCTCAGATATGCTTTCTACGGTTTATCTCCGTGTATCTTACGGATGGAGCGGATATTTCGATAATATCGGTAATATGGTGAACCGTGGTGTCGAGATTGACCTTCATGCTGATGCTATCCGTACTAAGGATTTCACTTGGAATGTATATGTCAACATGACAACCAACCACAATGAGATAACAAAACTTTCAGACTCTTACAAGCAGAGTTGGTATGATGGTATAGGATTGGGTAGCCCGAGCGGTGCGTACTTCTATCAGGAGGGCAAGTCACTCTTCACATACTATACCAAGAAGTATGCAGGTGTAGATCCTGAGACAGGTCTTTCTCTTTTCTATAAGAACGTATATGAGAAGGATGAGAACAATAAGGACGTTTACTACAACAATGCTGGCGAAAAGGTTGATGACAGCTATACAGGCGTCAAGCATCGTAAAGTGGTAGGTCAGGAAACCACAGCTTCTTACAATGACGGTAGCGACTACCTTTGCGGTGATGTCCTGCCAGATGTATATGGTGGTTTCGGTACCAGTGTGGCCTGGAAGGGCCTTGATTTCTCTATGGATTTCCAGTATCAGATAGGTGGTCAGGTTTACGATGGTGCATACGCAAGCTTGATGAACTGCTCTGCAGGTCAGGCAATCCACGTAGATATGGAGAAAGCTTGGACACCAGAGAATACCAACACCAACGTGCCACGCTGGCAATATGCCGACTCATATATGTCTGCACATACAGACCGCTTCTTGACCAATGCTTCTTATCTTACATTGTCTAACATTACTTTGGGTTACACCTTGCCTACCCAGTGGATGCAGACTGTAGGTTTGCAGAAGGTACGTGTCTATATGGTAGCCGACAACATCTGGACATGGTCTAAGCGCCAGGGTCTTGACCCACGTCAGAGCATTACTGGTGGCAGCTCTAATTCAGTTTACCGTCCTATCCGTACCATCTCAGGAGGTATTACTGTTACATTCTAAACGTTTCACCTATAAAGAAAGAATAAAATGAACAAGAAAACAATATATCGTTCGATGGCTGGACTTGTGATGGCTGGATTCTCTCTGACTTCACTTACTGGCTGTATGGAGGTGACAGAACCTGCATCAAATATTGCCACCGAGGAGCAGATACAGAACTCCCCATCATCATCGGAATCGTTCCTGATGGCGATGCCTGCATATTTTAATAAGGTAAATACCTCTTGGGTACAAGATCAATTGCACTTCCCATTTGGTTATGGTGCCATCATGTATATACGTGACCTGATGACTGGCGACCTTTTGCAGTCTTCCAAGAACTATACTGTACACTTTTACTATTGGGCACAGAACAAGTATCAGGGTGATGGCTATTTGTTCGGACAGTACATCAGTACCTATTATTATAACTTTATCCTGACCATCAACAACATGGTGGGAGCTGTCAATCCCGAGAATGCCACCGACCAGCAGTTGGGCTATCTGGGTGCAGGTCTGGCTTTCCGTGCTATGTGTTATATCGACCTCGCCCGTATGTACGAGTTCCTGCCTAACGACAGAACCAGCAATATCAATGCTGAAGGTAACGACGTAAGCGGACTTACAGTGCCTATCGTTACTGCCGAGATGAATCAGGCAGACGCCCTCAACAACCCTCGTGCTACTCACGAGAAGATGAAGGAGTTTATCGAGAGCGATCTCAACAAGGCAGAGGAGTATATCAAGCACTTGACAAAAACAGCTGGTGGCGTGCTTCCTGATTTGTCTTGTGTTTATGGTCTGAAGGCTCGTCTGTATATGTGGGATGGCGACTACGAGAATGCTGCCAAGTATGCGCGTCTTGCCATCAACAATGCCAAGGTTCAGCCTATGAGCGAAGAGGCTTGCACTAACTATAAGACTGGTTTCAACGACATCACAAAGTGGATGTGGGGTGCTTCCCAGACCTCTGAGGATACCTCTGTTAAGACAGGTATTGTCAACTGGACTTCATGGCTCAGCAACCAGACTTCATTTGGTTATACTGGTTATGGTGAAGAGAATATGCCTTTCAATGAGATTGACAAGAGAATGTACGAGCGTATCAGCGATACTGACTTCCGCAAGACGGAATTCAAGGCTCCTGAAGGTTCTGAATTGGCTGATAAGGTGATTCAGATACCTGCAACAAAGAGCTTGGCAGACAAGCGTATGCCAGCATATGCATCTGTAAAGTTCCGTCCTAACGAGGGTAATACTGACGATCCTAACATCGGTGCCGCTTCTTCCTATCCTATTATGCGTGTTGAAGAAATGTACTTTATCGAGGCAGAGGCTGTAGCTCACACCAATGCTGCCAAGGGTAAGGAACTGTTGGAAACCTTTATGAAGACCTATCGTGATCCTAAGTACACTTGCAAGGTGTCTTCAACAGATGACGTGGTAGAGGAAATCGTATTCCAGAAGCGTGTAGAACTTTGGGGAGAGGGTCAGACCTTCTTTGATATCAAGCGTTTGAACTACTCAGTAACCCGTGGCTATCCAGGTACCAACTGGTACGACCTGACTCGTCTCAACACCAATGGCCGTCCTGCATGGATGAACCTCGTGTTCGTAGCTTACGAGGGTGATCGCAATCAGGGAGTAAGAGGTATGAACAATCCTGACCCATCAGATCTCTACACTCCATGGACTGAGCAATAGTAGTTTTTTATGAACGAATAGATAAACATAACAATTATGAAAAAAGCATTCAAATTTTCATATATGGTACTCCTGAGCTTGGTGGCATTCGCCATCAGCTCATGTACCAGCGACTACGACTACACGGGTGCACCTAAGGTTGCCAATGAAGTGTACTTCAGCAATGCCCAGCAGTCGAAGATAGAGTTGAGCAAGAGCAACTCCAGCTTTGTTGTTACACTTCATCGTGTAAAAACAGAGGGTGAACAGACCGTTCTTTTGAACTATACTCCAGATGAGGGAAGTATTTTCAGCGTGCCTAACCATGTGACATTTGCCGATGGTAAGGCTGAGGCTCCTATCACTATCACTTACAATCCTGAGAATTTGCAGTATGGTACTTATAATGGCGGTACCATCAGCGTTGCCAGTGAGGACTGTGACACAACATACGGTATAGGTTCATTTACCTTTAAGGCTGGTGCTACAGAGTGGATGGATATTACTTCTAATAAGTCGATGGGTGCTTACCGTGAGGATGTGCTGACTACATTCTTCGGTGTAGATAATGCTGTTGACGAAGTGAAGATTCAGAAGAGTGTTGTCGAGGAAGGAAAGTACCGTATCGTCAATCCTTATGCTTCTTGGAAAGGAGAAGAGGGTACTACCTATGATTCCGAGAACGACCATTACTGGGTAATCAATGCTACCGATCCAGATTTCGTCTATGTAGAAACTTGTCATACTGGTTTGGCTATCGGTAATTATGGTGAGATTACAGTTTCAAGTAATGTTGCTTACAACTTGGAGGGTGGAGCATCTCTTGATCTTATCAAGTCAAAGAAGCCAGAGTGGTTTGGTACCTTGAAGAATGGTATCATAACCATGCCAGCAAATACATTATTGATTTCTATGGCAAATTTCCAGGAAGGCGGCATGTTTTCAGCCAACAAGAGTGGTTTGTTTGCTATAGCTCTTCCTGGTAAGGCAATCGCAGATTACAGTGTCGAGGCTGCCTATAAGGGTCGTTTCACCGATGCCAATGACAATGATTTCGCACAGGTAACCATGACTTTAAGCAATGATGTTGCCAAGGTGAAGTATGCTCTTGTTCCTGCAAGCAGCGACTTGAATGCTACAGTAAGCGGTATCGTTGACGGCAGTGTGGCTTCTGAGGAAGTATCAGCTTCTGGTGATGTTCAGGTTCCTTTCGATGAGACTGGCAAGTATGTGCTCGTAATGGTAATGTATAATGCAAACGACGAGGCTGTAGGTTCAGATGTACTGAATCTCTCACTCAAGTCAAGCAAGGATGCTGCCGAGGTTTGGAATGATGTTGCTGCTGGTACAGTAACCATTGGTGTCAAGAGTTACGGTTCTATCCTCTTCCAAAAGGATCCTGGTGTGCTCATGGGTGAGCCAGTTGTTACAGAAGGTGTACTCTCACAGAGTGGTAGCGATCCTACCAAGTTCCGCATTACTCCTTTTGCTGTTGAGAAAGCTCCATTGGAGTTTACTGTTGCAGAGGATGGTACAATCACAGTAGATACACAGGAGACAGGTCTTGCTCTTCAGGATGGTACAGCCATCTTGGTAACTGATATTGTGACTTACTTTGGTGCTGATACTGATAATGGTAAGCTCTTTGCAAGCAAGGGATTCCTTTCTAAGTATGACAGTAGCAAGAAGCTCTATACCTTCTTCAATGTCTATACAGATGCCTCAGACAATGCTTATGCATTCGAGTCTGATACCTTCGAGGTAACAGATGAGGGTGAGGCTAAGATTCATGCTGCTTTTGCCAAGGCAAAGAAGGCTGCAGCACATCACTCAGCTGTAGTTTCTGCCAAGGCACATAAGATGTATGTGGCTAAGCGTGGAGCTTGGGCTAAGTAATACAGGCGTTTTTCCATAAACAAAAACACGATATGAGTTGAGGCTCCAGATAACTTGAATGGTTTTCTGGAGCCTTGTTTTTTCTAAACAGCTTTTAGAACAAAAGAAATATGATGATGAAAAGAAATATGAAACTACTGATGCTTGCTTCCCTACTGGGCTTTGTGGCTCTTTCTGCCCAAGCTGTACCTGCCAAAAAGGGTGTATGGCGTATGGTGACATTGGCTGATGGAACTCAGAAAAGGGTGGAACTTCGTGGTGATGAATTCTGCAGCTACTGGGTGGATGCTGAAGGCGTTAGCTATAATCTGGACAGCGAAAGCAAGCGATATGTAAGAGTTGATGCCAATGCTCTGCAACTACGTGCGAGTCAGTTGCGTGCCAAAGCCAATCAAGACCGTATTGAGCGTATGGCGAAGGCTCGTCACATGACTGCGAAAAAGAGTTTGGGGCAAACTAATGGTTCTTATTTTGGCAAGAAGAAAGGTCTTATTATTCTGGTGCAGTACAAGGATAAGAAATTTAAGTTTGGCCACAACCAGAAGATGTACAACAGAATAGCTAATGAGACTGGTTCTGCAAATTCGCTCGGCTTTGTGGGCAGTGTGAAAGATTATTTCCTGGCACAGAGTAATGGACAGTTTGAACTGGACTTTGATGTGGTGGGACCTTATACACTCAATCATGAATATGCTTACTATGGCGCACCTTCAGGAGACTCGCATGATGTCCGTCCTCGTGACATGGTGTATGATGCTTGTCGTTTGGCAGATCCGGATGTCAACTTTGCTGACTATGATTGGGATGGCGATGGCTATGTGGAGCAAGTGTATGTTCTCTTTGCAGGACTCGGACAGGCTGCAGGTGGTGACGAAAATACTATTTGGCCTCATGAATCCAAGTTGCAATATGGAAACAACGGTTCGTATGTAAGCAAGGACAATAATGTGGTGGTAAATACATACGCTTGTGGACCGGAACTTACCTTACAATATACTCCTATTGCTTACAGGGAACGTGTGGATGGTATCGGTACTCTCTGTCATGAGTTCTCCCATTGTTTAGGTTATCCAGACCTGTATGATACTGGTAATGGTGGAAATTTCGGAATGGGTGAATTCGACCTGATGGATGCTGGAAGCTATAATGGTGAGAGCTTCTGTCCTCCTAACTATTCTGCCTATGAAAAATGGTTTGCAGGCTGGATAACTCCCACTGTACTGGATAAACCAGCATCTGTAAAAGGTATGCAGGCTCAAGATGTGAAGTACGGACAAGCATTTGTGGTCTATAATGATAACAACAAGAACGAGTATTATCTTATCGAGAACAGACAACAGAATGTGGGTATCTGGGACAAGCAGCTGCCAGCCAGTGGCATGATGATTACCCATGTGGACTACGACAAGAATATCTGGGAGTGGAACAATGTCAATACCATTGTCAATTATAGTGGTGACTATGCTTATCTTAGCAACGATCATCAGCGTCTTACGATTTTTCATGCAGACAACGAAGAGGGTTCTTCTGCAGACTCGCAGGCTGGTGACCTGTATCCCTTTAATGGTAACAACAGTCTTACTGACACCTCTTCGCCTGCTGCTACCATCTATCAGGGTGGAACAACCATGGGCAAGCCTATCACCAATATTACCCAAAATGAGGATGGAAGCATCGACTTCGACTTCATGGGTGGCAGTAATGACAATATCATCTCGGGTATTCACTTCGTAGAGAATGATGAGATGTCTTCTTTCGGTCTGGGTGTTTACTCTTTGGACGGTCGTTATATGGGCACTTCAGTCAACAGTCTTGACAAAGGTATATATATCGTGAACGGCAAGAAGATTGTCAAATAATGTATGAAACAGAGAAATCTTATATTGCTTTTCTGTGCAGTCCTGTTGGTGGCAGGCTGTACGGAAAAGAAACAAAATCACATGAAGTCGCCCGACTTTGAAGCGAGTCGGGTGCTTAAGGACTCCATGCCGGAGCCTGTTAAGTTGGATAGCGACCTGCTCTCTGATGCAGGTACCGTCGTTCCTTACTTCCCAGGAGGTCTGAAAGCCATGCGTGCTTTCATTGCCAAACATGTGCGTTATCCTGAGGCTGCCCGCACGTTGAAAAAGGAAGGCAGGGTTATCATTTCAGCTCAGGTAGACACCAAGGGCAATCTCTCTCAATACAAGGTGATGATGAGCGACGACCCTCTTTTCGACAAGGAGGCTTTGAGAGTGGTAAAGTTGATGCCTCGCTTTGTTCCTAATGGGGAAGGCAAGGTGGTTGCCGGCTCCGTAGAGATTCCTGTCATGTTTAGATTGAAATAAAGCTGCCGCTTCCTTAACCTATCAAATACATTGCCCACCCATGGTTACTTACCATACCAAGGGTGGGCATTTCTTTTTATCTTCCTCACTCTCAAACATTTTCCAATAAATTCTTGCATCTTTCGGAAGAAAAGTGTAATTTTGCATAAGATTAGCTGCGCTCGGCAATTTGAAAGCAAGCTTTCATTGCGCTCACTGGCATAATCTTTGCACAAGATTAGCTGCATCTCAGCATAATATTCAAGCAAGCTTGATATTCTGCATTCGATTTGCATAATCTTTGCAGAAGATAAAGCTGCACTCGGCAATCTGAAAACAAGTTTTCATTGCGCTCGTTTGCATAATCTTTACATCATAAACAAATATATTGAATGATGGTTGTAGTTAGCACAAGAGACTTTCGCACTAATCAGACAAAGTATCTGAATTTGGCAAAAGCAGGAGAGCACGTAGTCCTAAAATCGCGTGCTGGCAATTTCCGCATCTTCCCCGATGACGGAAGCAATACCATTGACGCACCGCGCGACTTGATGAAAGAACTCAGAAACGCTTTGAGGGAGGTAAAAGAAGCCATTGCCGGAAAGCGTAAACTTCAATCAGCTGAAAGTTTGCTCGATGAGTTGTAATATTACAATATCAGTTTCTGACGACTTTGCAAAAGAAGCAAAACGTCTCGCTAAGAAATATCCAAGTTTTAAACAAGACTATAAGGATTTTCTTGTAAGCATTAAAAATAATCCCCTGCAAGGCGATGAGATTACAAAAAACATACGCAAAATCCGTATGGCTATCAAAGCTAAAGGCAAAGGAAAATCTGGTGGAGCAAGGGTCATTACTTTCAATATCCTTACAGATATAAAAAATGGTCATGTGGTTTTTCTTCTTCTCTATGATAAAGAGGATGCTTCAACAGTCAAAGTCAATGTTGTCAAGCAACTTGTGCGAGACATGGGATTTGATCTTGAATAGAATCTATAATGAAGCTGTTGGACTCTAACGAATTCCAACAGCATCTTGTCGTATATGCAGGATAAATCATTAAATAGTTGTGATTTAAAGATTTATCTTTGTTTTATTTGCAAAAGCAGTAACTTTAAAATCGAAAATGACTAATGACTAAATCTTGCGAAAGGTCATCAAAAGTCGAGTTTGACCACTTTGACCATGACCACTTTGACCACAATACAAAATAATCAGGCTCACCCCTTATGGAGCGAGCCTGATTGTATTAGATTTTCCTGTCACGTTTCACCAGAGTTGCTTGTCACCTCTGCTGTCAAGTCGCCCTTGGTGAGGCGGAAGGTGCGACCCTGGGCAATGGCTGCAAGCATTTGGGGGAGCTGGGCAAGAGTGGCGAATGCGAAGAGGAGTCCTACGGCGGAAAGAACACTGCTGTCGATTATTCCTAATGGAGGACTCAGAAATCCACCTACGAGAAGAAGAATGGAAAGAATGAGCGAGACATAGAATGTTTTCATAGAAGAGATTGATTTTTGTCTTTGTCAAGAATATTTTTTGTTTTGTCAAGAATTTGAGGAATTTGAGAATTTTTCTCTTATTACCTATCCGCTACGCGCGGTGAACGCTAATTCTCTGTTTCTCAAATTCTTGACTAAAAATACTCTTGACTAAAAATTATTCTCCGTCACCAGTGCCGCCGCCTTCGGTCTGAGAGCCGCCACCACCCTGGGTATTGTCGGTGTTACCGCCAGTCTGAGAGCTGCCGCCAGTCTGAGAACCGCCGCCTTCGGTAGTGCCGCCAGTAGATGGAGAAGCAGGCTTGCTGATGTCGACGTTGTCCTTGCCCTGCTTGATGGCCTTGATGACGGCAGCCTGTGCGTCACGGGATGCAACGAGGTTGAACTCTGCGTCGTCACGGAGTGACTTGAACTCTGCGCCTGGCTCCCAGATCACCTTCACGCCAGTGATGTTCTGAGCATTGAAGGCGTTGGGGTCCTCCACACCCTTGCTGGAGAGAGAAACGGAGAAGTCACCGAGGTCGCCGAGGCGGATCTTCTTGCCCTCAAGCAACTGCTCTCGCATACAGTCGACGGTGAGGTAGAGGATGGCTGCGATGTCTGCCCTGCTGTACACGCTGCCGTGGCTTGAGATGTGGCGGGCGAACTTGTCGATGTTCATCACTCCGGTGTACTGTGCGATGGCGAAGGCGTTCTGCTTCTCGGTCTTCACGAGTGCGAGGTCGGCTGGCTGTGGAGTCTTGCCCTCCTTCTTTGCCTGGTTGATGCGTGACTTTGCCTGGTTGATTTCGATGAGGTTTGCGTTCACGCTGCGCTTTACGATGCTGTAATTAATCATAGTTCTGTAGGTTTTTAAAATGATAGTTTAATACTTTGTCAGCTGCCCGATAGTGCCACCTTTTGGGTCTTAATAGATGACCGGCGCCTGTCGTCTATTGTGACCGCCCTTGGTCGTAATAGATGCCTCCTGCGAGGCTCCCTGAGCACTTTCATTGGTTGACGGTGCAAAGAAAATGCAAACGAGCGCAATGAAAGCTTGCTTTCAAATTGCCGAGTGCTGCTTTTCTTCTGCAAAGATACGACATTTTTCGGCTGTTTGTTCAAAAACGGGGGCAGTTTGAAAGTTAATAAAGATTAATCGCTGTGTAACCATCAGACTATCAGTATTTTGCAAGTGCTTGAAAAAGCCCGTTTTTAAGACCTGTTTTCTTGTAGTCTTTTCTGCTGGCATTGATTATTGCAAAAACGCCAGTGAAATTTTAGTCATTAGTCATTAAGAAAAATGGAAAAAAACGCATTTTCAAAGTTCCTTAATGACTCATGACTAATGACTATTTTGAAGTGTGTCTTTTTACACTTCTTGCGGTGTCATTAGTGTAAATGGACACCAGTCCTGGCTCTGTAGATGAGAGCAGTAATTGACTGAATATCGCTGCCCTTATTCTGTAAAAATATTTGAGTAGTCTGGTAATTCTTCTAAATATAAATATTTTTTACCTTCATAATCCATCTTGCAGACATAGTGCTGCAGCCCGTTGCTCACCACTAAGTAGTCTACATGCAGCAGCATATTGTAGGTGACAATCTGGTCGAAAACAGTCTGCGTGATAGGTATGTGAGGAGCCTTGTATTCAACGATCATGACCGGCTGCAGCTGCTTGTTGTAAAGGATGGTGTCGGCCCTGAGAACCTTGTCGCCCACATGCAGCGAAACCTCGTTGGCAAGCAGTGAGGCAGGGTAGTGGCGGTGCTCCACCATGAAGTGGACGAAGTGCTGTCGCACCCACTCTTCGGGAGTGAGCCGGACGTAGCGTCTTCTCAGAAAATCGAAAATCAGAGGCGCCTGCTTCGTGCCTTTCAGGCGTACGTCGAAGGGCGGTAAGTTGAGACTTGTCATGTTTGTTTTACCTTTTATATATATAGTCGCCGATTTCTTTCCTTTCTGGCAGATTGTTAGAAAAATATTTCGTATCTTTGTGGCTGAAATAAATTCCCAACATCGGCGAAGCTGATGCAAAGATACAAAAAATATCGTAATGGCAGAAAAAAAACAAGGCGTAAGTTATGAGTCGGTCATGAAAGATCTGAAGGCTCGCAACTTCTCACCCGTCTACTTGCTGATGGGTGACGAGTCGTACTATATCGACAAAATTTGTGATTATCTGATGGAACATGCGCTCCAGCCGGAAGAACGAGATTTCAACCAGGTGGTGCTTTTCGGGTCTCCCTCTGTGACGGCAGTCCAGGTGGTAGACCAGTGCAAGGGTTATCCTATGATGGCAGAGCATCGGGTGGTGATTCTGAAAGAGGCTCAAAATTTGAAAAATTTCGAGGCACTCGACAAGTATCTCGAAAATCCCGTAAAATCGACCATCTTATGTGTGTGCTATAAAAACGGAACTTTGAAGAGTCCGAAGACGCTCCTCACCAAGGTGGCACAGACGGGTGTGCTCTTGGAGAGCAAAAAAATGAAAGATTACCAACTGGCGGGTTTCATAGAGAAATATCTGAAAGTGCGCAACACCACCATCGAGCCGAAGGCCACACAGATGATTGCCGATCACATCGGCCCCGACTTGCACCGTCTTACCTCCGAGCTGGACAAGGTGCTTATTTCGCTGTCGGAAAACGACAGGAGAGTGACGCCCGAAATCGTGGAACGCGAAATCGGAGTGAGCAAGGATTTCAATGTCTTCGAGCTGAGAAATGCGATCATCAACAAGGATGTTTTCAAGGCAAATCAGATAGTACAATATTTTGACAATAATCCAAAGTCGGGTGGAGCCTTCTCGCTTCTCCCGTTGCTCTTTTCTTATTTCCAAAATTTGATGTTGGCATATTATGCACCCAATAAACAGAACGAAACAGAGCTCGCAAAATTCCTGGATTTGAAATCTACCTGGGGCGTGCGCGATTATACGACAGGAATGAGAAACTATAATGGAATGAAGGTGATGCAGATTATTGCCAAGATGAAGGAGGTGGATGCCAAGATGAAGGGCTTCAACAACCCCAATACTTCGGCTGGCGAACTGATGCAGGAACTCATCTTTTTCATCCTCCATTAAGCTGATTGGGCAGTCTGGTTTTTCTGCTTTTGGGGCGGCAGTCTTATCTCCAGTTTTGTAATTGAGTTTTCTAAAAATACAATGGGCAATCCTTTCCGGGGTTGCCCTTTTTCTTGTTTCTTATGTTGCCCCATTGGGGAGTGTTTCGGTATGGAGCTGGACTCCTCTTGCAGAAAAATGAGCCGGAAGTGAGGCCAGAAAAAGTAAATATGGGGCTATGTTGAATGAAAATAGGGGCAAAAATGGGGTGAAATTCAAGAAAAATAGCCAAAATTGCCCCTTTTTCTCCTCTGTTTGACCTATTTCTGATTTAAAAGGAGATTGCTTGAAAACAGTCATATTTTTATGTAAAGTGTTGATAAATAGTATTTTACGTTTCTAAATCGTTGTTTATCCTCCTCAAAACTCGCGAATTTGGATGTGGGTTAGCCTGTGATAAGCAAA
>OIWQ01003566.1_pt1 | contig 13874 bp, 9 predicted proteins | sample 1587571 | NCBI WGS metagenome assembly OIWQ01 (sample SAMEA3888910, study PRJEB22519) | human gut metagenome | biome: human gut; feature: human-associated habitat; material: faeces | place: Denmark | collected 2010 | reverse complement strand
CCTGACCCCCAGACCCGTAGGCGCCTCCGGCGCGTCCTTCGCCGTGGCATCGGGCAGCCACAGCTCCAGTTCCTTCGTCAGCTTGCTGTCATAGCCGGAGAGCTGCACCCTCGTGTTGCTGTACCAGCTTGCGCTCAGCGGGCTGTTCATGTCCTTTATCGCGTCCTTGTAGCTCTTCGGAAGGTAGTGGTCGCCATCCGGCGCTATCTCGAAATACGGGATATTCGTCACGCTCTCGAACGTCAGCGTCTTGCCGTCCGCCGACAGCACGCCGCCGTATTTGTTCACGCTGACCTTCATGCCCTCGCCCAGATGGATGGTCGCTTTGTACTGGGCTTCCCTCACGTACAGGTAGCCGTTGTCGGACACGACCTCAAGACCGTCCTTGTCCGAGAAGAAAAGTCCGGCTTTGGCATTGTCATTTGTGATTCGAATCCTGGAATAGGGATAATTCTTCGTAGTAACGCCGATGCACGCACCGTCCCGCTCCACATCCAAACTCAAACCGGCAGCGCTGAACGTAAAGCCATCGCCCACATACAGGTTGTCGTCCTTATTGGTATAGCTGCTGGCGGTGCTGGTGTTGTCGTAGATCTTCACCTGACCGATCAGCTTCACGTTATTGCTGCGGACGCACACACCGCCGCCGCCGGAAAGCTCATCGCTGCCGAGCTTCGCCTCGTTGTCATGGATCTCGACCTTGCTGCTGCTGGTGGTGGTGCCGATAGACAGCGTACCCTTGGTAAAGATACCGGCGCCTTCGCCATCGTACCCGTTACTGCGCGCCGAGCTGATATTTTCCGTAATGACAGCGTTCTCTATCTTCGCCGTAGCGCCGCTGGCGTTGTACAGGCCGCCGCCGTTGCCGCAGGCATCCTTGTCGCCCAGTCCATCCGTCCGGTCTTTATAGTTCAGCGCCTTGTTGCGGGTGAGGGTACCGTTCTCCATGGTGAAGGTTCCGGTGTTGTATACACCGCCGCCGCCCTGGGTGCCGTCGCCCACCTCAAACTCCATGATCTGGCGGATGGTCTCGCTGGCGCTCTCGCTGATGACCTGACGGCGGATGTTGGTGCCGATCTCCTGCACCACATTGCCGTTCTGGTCCGTGATCTTATCCACCACATGGGGGGTGACCAGATAGCCGCCGTTGACTGCCGCCGAGACGGCGGTGCACACCTGCAGCGGGGTCACGGCCATGGCCTGACCGAAGGCGGAGGAGGCCAGCTCCACCTCGCCCAGACGGCTCTTGCTGTAATACTGCATGAAGCTGGTCTCATTGGGCAGGTCCACACCGGTGCGCTCGGTAAAGCCGAAGGCATCAAAGTAATCATAGAACAGGCTGGAACCCACGCGCTGGCCCAGCTGGACAAAGTAGATGTTGCAGCTGTTGCGCAGGGCCTCGGCCAGATTCTGGGCCCCGTGCGCCTTTCTGCCGGCGCAGTGGTAGGTCTGCTTTGCCACACTGTACGCGCCGGAGCAGTTCAGAGTGGTGTAATAGGTCGCCTTGCCGCTGTCCACACCCATGGCGGCGGTGATGACCTTAAACACGCTTCCGGGGTAGTACAGCTCGGTGATGGTCTTGTTCTTCCACTGGATATCCCGGTAGGTGCCGGTGTAGTCGGCTTCCCCATCCGCGATCTTCTGGCCGTTCTCGTCCCGCAGGTAGTTGCCGTTCTCGTCTTTTTTGTAGATGGTGTACAGTTCCGGCTCGGCCTGCACCTGCTCCGTCAGGTAGGCCAGATTGGCACCGAAATCCTGTGGGTCATTGGGGTCAAAGTCCGGCTTGGAGGCCATGGCAAGGATGGCACCGGTCTTAACATTCATCACAATGGCGCAGCCACGGTTCTCAACGGTGTTGGCCGCCACGGCCTCGTTCAGGTAGCGCTCCACCACCTCCTGAATGTTCACATCCAGCGAGAGCACCAGATTGGAACCGTCCTTGGCGGCGTAGGTGGTGGCGTTTTCATCGGCAATGGCATTGCCGTAGGCGTTGCGCAGGGTGATGGTGCGGCCATTCACACCGGCCAGCGTGGACTCATAGGAGTTTTCCAGACCGTACACACCCTGACCATCCGCATTGCAGAAGCCCAGCACGGCAGCGGCAAAGCGGCCGTAGGGGTAATCCCGCTGGAAGCCCTTGGAGGCCGACACCGACACCCGCCCCTTGCGGACAGTGGGGGTGCCGTCGTCGCTCTCCTGCTGGCCCAGGCCCAGCTTGGCCAGGATCTTTTCCAGCGCACCGGCGGATTTTCCGCTCTTGCTGTGGGCCTTGTTGTAGGTCTTAACGTATTCTTCAATGGAGAGCTTGATGGCGTTGTTGACCTTGGTGGCCAGCACCTGATAGGAGCTTTCGTTTTGGGAGAGGGCATCGCAGACCGCCTGATACTGGGTCTGGTACTCCGTTGAAGTGGTGTCCACACTGTCCAGACTCTCGCCATCGCCCGAAAGCAGGCGCAGGGTGATCTGGGTGCAGACCTCCTTCATGGCGGCCTCATCGATGGTGCGTGTCTCCGCCTTGGTATCCTGATCGGTGGTGGTGGTATACAGGGCCGTGCTGTAAGAGGGGTCGGCCCAGATGGTCCAGACCACGCTGGTGGAAGCCAGCGTGATGCCGCTGGTGTCGTAGATCTCGCCGCGGGTGGCCTGAATGGTGCTGTCCAGCAGCTGCTGCTCGGCGGCGTACTGGCGGTAGGTGGCACCGTCGCGGATCTGGATCTTGTACAGGCTGTAGATCACGGTCAGCGCGGCGACCACCACAAGAAGCACGGCGGCACCAAAGCTGATATGACGCAGCCGGGCACTGAGCCGTGCGTGCGGGTCCGCACTGCGGCGGCGGGCACTGTTCTTTTTGGGATTGGAGGATGGTGTTTGCATTGCGTACTCCCGAAGAAAACCGAAAAAGCGTGCGCTGCCGCACGCTTTTCGTTGTTTGGTTTATTTTGCCGTTCTGACAGAGGCAAGAATGGTCATTGCCCCATCGTGGAGCAGATCCGACCACTGCCGCACAGCGGATGCCTTGCGCACCAGAACGCTGCCCTCATCCAGCCGGATGTAGGTGATCTGGCTCTGGTCGATCTTCATCAGCCCCAAGCGTGTGGCGGTCTCCTCAACACTTGTGATGTTGGTGCGGCTGTTCAGGGCACTGTTGTAGTATGTATACTGGCTCTGCTCGCTCACAAGCTCTGCCTTGGCGCTCTGGATCTGAGAATTCAGCTCCACCAGCTGTGCCTCGCTCCACAGCAGGCTCACCGCAAAGCCCACCAGCAAAGCCGCGCCCACCAGCTGCAGCGCGTGCTGCATGGCGGCCCGCACGGGATTCAGCCGCTTTTTGCCGCCCTTTTCTACCCGCAGCGGAACTTTGGGCTGTGCCTGCGGCGCTCTTCTGCGCCGGACCTCTGTCATATCGTATGCTGCCTGACCCATGGTGATCTCCTCCTCACATCTCCGGGGCTGTGCCGCCCTCAGATCTTTTCCAAAACCCGCAGGTGGGCCGAGCGGCTGCGCCGGTTCTCTTCCAGCTCCTGCGTGTTGGCTTCAATGGGTTTGCGTGTGATCAGCTTTGCCTTGGCCTTGCCGCCGCAGACGCACACCGGGAACTCCGGCGGGCAGGTGCAGGCGGTGGACCAGCGGCGGAACTTGTTTTTGACCAGCCGGTCCTCCAGCGAGTGGAAGGTGATCACGCAAAGTCTTCCACCCGGTGCGAGATGCGCAAAAATGGTGTCCAGCCCCTCTTCCAGTGCGTCCAGCTCATGGTTTACCGCAATGCGCAGTGCCTGGAAGGTGCGGCGGGAGGGGTTTTTGTTCTTCCGGCGCTCCGCCGGGGGCATGGCGCTGGCCACGATATCCGCCAGCTGCAATGTCGTTTCAATGGGGGCAGTTTCCCGGGCTTCCACGATCTTGCCCGCGATCTGCCAGGCGAAAGGCTCCTCGCCGTAATCCCGCAGGATGCGGGCCAGCTCCTCCCGGCTCTCGCTGTTCACGAGATCGGCGGCAGTCTCACCCTCCTGGCTCATCCGCATGTCCAGCGGGGCATCTGCCCGGTAGGAAAAGCCCCGGGCCGCGTCATCCAGCTGATGGCTGGACACGCCCAGATCGAGCAGCGCGCCGTTGATCGTTTCAATGCCCAGCTGCTCCAGAGCTTGTCCGGCATAGCGGAAGTTGATCTGCACCACGGTAGCAGGCAGGCCCGCCAGCCGAGCCCGGGCCGTCTGCACGGCATCGGGGTCCTGATCCAGCGAGATGAGCCTGCCGCCCTGTTCGCCGTTCAGCCGCAGGGCGATCTGGCGGGAGTGCCCCGCGCCGCCCGCCGTGCCGTCCAGATAGGTGCCCGCCGGGTCGATCTTCAGGCCGTCCAGGCACTCGTTCAGCAGCACCGGGACATGCTCAAACGAGGCCGGGTCAAAGGGCTGTGCTGTTTTTTCTGTGTCCATGTTCCCAGCCTCCTTTCAAAACTCAGATAAGATCCTGCATCTGCCGCCCTTTTCTGCCCGGAGCTGCTGCCCGGGAAAGCGGCCTGCGGCCTGCCGGGAGTTTGTGGCCCGGTCAGCCTTGAGGATACAATTTTATTGTAACAAAACAGGCCCCTGATTGCAAGAGTTTCCCTTTTGTTTTTTCTCTCAAAATGTACCAAAAAAAGCCCCTGCAAGCCGTCGTTTTTGCTTGCAGGGGCCGGAAGCTCTCACCGGGAAATTTCACATTCCCGCATCAGAGCTGTTTCCGGGGGCTCTGGCGCAGGTTTGCACGGACATTTTTGACCTGTGCGGCGTTTTCCGCCATCGTCTCTTCCGTGGTCTTGAGCATATTATCACAGTAGTCGGTCACGGTCTGGCGGACAGTGCGGGCCTCGGCCTGGGCGGCGGAGACGATCTCTCCGGCGCGCTGCTGGGCCGCCTTGACGATCTCGGCCTCGCTCACCAGCACACGGGCGCGCTCCTCGGCCTTTTTTACAATGGCCTGCGCCTGTGCGTTGGCCGATTCGATGAGCTGGGCACGGTCGCTGACAATGGACTGGGCCTGCCGCAGCTCCACAGGCAGGTTCTGGCGGATCTCGTCCAGATAATCCCGGATCTGCTCCACATCCACGATGCGCTTGCCGCCCGAAAGGGGCATTCCGGCGCTCTCCTCCAGCGTATCCTCAATGGTATCCAAAAGCTCGTTTACGTTCATTCCGCATCTCCCTCTCCGGCGCTCTGCCGGGGCTTACCATACTTCCACAGCAGGACTTTGCCGTATTTATACTGTTTTTTCAGGGTCATGCCGCCCACCTCGGCAGGCAGCACCAGGCCGGTCTCACTCTCGCAGATCACGATGCCGCCCGGAGCCAGGCATTTGTCCACGCCGGGCAGGATCTTTTCCAGCGTGCCGGTGTGGAAGGGCGGGTCCAGCAGCACGATGTCGAACTGCTCATGGCAGGCGGAGAGATACCGTGCCGCCTCGCCGATGTTGACCCGGCTGCGGTCAAACACGCCGCAGTTCTTGCAGTTCTTCATCACGATGTTCACGGCCTCCCGGTTCTCGTCCAGGAACACGCACCGGGCCGCACCCCGGCTCAGGGCCTCGATGCCCAGCTGGCCGCTGCCTGCGTAGAGGTCGAGCACCCGGGCACCGGGCAGGTCGAACTGGACGATGCTGAACATGGCCTCCTTGACCTGATCCATCGTCGGGCGGGTGATCTCGGTGCCGGGCAGGGCTTCCAGCCTGCGGCCCCGTGCTTCTCCTGCAATAACGCGCATGTATCTGCCTCCTTCTCCCGCTGTCCGGGCCCCCTGCCCGGCCAGCAGCTGTTTCGTGTTTTCGTATCTCCATATTATCGTCAAAACGCAACTCTTTGTCAAGGGCACGCGTTGCACTCAGGGTGCAATTGTGCTAAAATCAGGGCAAAGCGTCCCATGTGCGGCGCGTTTTGCCAAAAAAGGAGAGTATCTGCTTATGAAAGTCCTGCTCATCAACGGCAGCCCCCACGAGAAGGGCTGCACCTATACCGCCCTGTCCCTGATCGCCGGGGAGCTGAACGCCAGCGGCATCGAGACCGAGATCCTGAACGTCGGCACAAAGCCGGTGGGCGGCTGCATCGGCTGCGGCGGCTGTGCCGCCGGTAAGGGCTGCGTGTTCGGCGGCGTGGTCAACGAGGCCATCGAAAAGGCCAAGACCGCCGATGCCTTTGTGTTCGGCACACCTGTCCACTATGCGTCCGCCTCCGGCAACATGACCAGCTTCATGGACCGTCTGGCCTACGCGGGCGGCAAGTATCTGGCCTACAAGCCCGCCGCCATCTGCTGCTCGGCCCGCCGCGCCGGCACCACCAGCACCCTCGATCAGCTGGTGAAGTACCCCGAGTTCTTCCATATGCCGCTGGTCAGCGGCTCCTACTGGCCCATGGTCCACGGCTCGAACCCCGAGCAGGTGCTGCAGGACGCCGAGGGCTGCGCCGTCATGCAGGAGCTGGGCCGCAACATGGCCTGGCTGCTCAAGTGCATCGAACTGGGCAAAGCAAACGGCATCACCCACCCCGAGAATCCCCGCCGTCCCATGACCAATTTCATCCGCTGAACCCTGTGTTTTCCCTGCGCCTCTGTCCTCCCTGGCAGGGGCGTTTTTTGTCGTCAATCCGCATAAAAAGAGCTCTCTTTTTTCTGTTCCTCTCACAATTTTCTCTTTCTGCGATCCATGCTATAATGAAGATGAGATCAGAGAAGTTCACCCCCATACTTTCTCAAAAAGGAGGCGTTTACCATGAAAAAGATTCTTTCCGCATTTTTCGCCGCTTTTCTTCTGGCAGGTCTATGTGCTCTTCCCGCATTCGCAGTGTCTCAGGCTCGTTCTGTAAATGCTACAACAACTGCCGACACCGTGTCCCTTGTCTGCGAATATTGCGGACAGAGCGAGATGATTTGTGTGGATGAGTATTATGCTTCCTGGTATACAGTCAATTTTATTCCTTGTCAGGGACGCGATCCCCGATATAATGATTCGGTCGAGAATCGCACTCATGTTGAAATTTATCAATGTCAATCCTGTAAGTTTGGCACCAGCGTAGTTTCTACGGAAGAGCAGATTTCCCACAAACACCCCGCCATGCGTGCCTACGACCTTCCCAGATTCTGATATTTCCTTTGCGCCTCTGCCCTTGTCGGCAGGGGCGTTTCTGATTTTAGCAGCTTTTTCTGCAAAAACGGAAAAAATAAAGGACGGAGTGCTTTTTTCGTTCACAACTTTGTGGTAGCATGAGGGTAAGAATTTTTTTGTGCAGAGCGATGGAGACAAGCTATGGAACACTACGATTGGAACGACGGCTGGCTGTTTGCCCCCACCTTTGATCCCGCCATCGTCCGCCCCGTATGCACCGGGGTGGAACTGGAGCCGGTGCGCTTGCCCCACACGGTCAAAACGCTGCCCTACAACTATTGCAACGAGAACGAATACCAGCGGGTGTCCGGCTACCGGCGGGAGTTTTTTGCGCCCAAAGAGTGGCAGGGCCGCACGGTACTGCTGACCTTTGGAGCCGTGGCCCACGATGCCACCGTGTTCTGCAACGGGCGGCGGGTGTTCCACCACGGGTGCGGCTACACCGCCTTTACTGTGGACCTGACCGAATCGCTGCTGCTGGGCCAAAAAAATGTGGTGGCTGTCCGGTGCGACAGCCGGGAGGACCTGAACATTCCTCCCTTCGGCGGGCAGATCGATTTTCTGACCTACGGCGGCATCTACCGGGCCGTCAGTCTGGACGTGAAGGAGCCCGCCTACCTGCGCGACATCTTCATCGAGGCGCAGGCCGAGGGCGATTTCCGCATCTATTCCTCCACAGTGGGCGAGACCATCGGCTGCACCCTGCAGGCCGAGATTCGCAGCCCCGCCGGGAGCAGAGCCCTGTACAGCGGTGAGCTCAGCCTGCCCATTGTGGGCACCCTGAACGGCGTGCACCCCTGGAGCGTGGAGCACCCCTTCCTCTATACCCTGACCGTCCGGCTCATCCGGCCCGGCACCAGCGGCCTGCCCGACCGGGTGCTGGACGAAAAAACGGTGCGGTTCGGTTTCCGCACCGTGCAGTTCGTGGCAGGCGGGCTGTACCTGAACGGCCAGCGGGTGGAGCTGCGGGGCCTCAACCGCCGCCAGAGCTACGCCTATCAGGGCTATGCCATGCCGGACAGCATTCAACAGTTGGATGCCCAATTGTTGAAAAAGCAGCTGGGCTGCAATGCAGTGCGCACCAGCCACTACCCCCAGAGCCCGGCTTTTCTGGATGCCTGCGATGAGCTGGGCCTGCTGGTGTTCGTGGAGATGCCCGGCTGGCAGCACATCGGGGATGAAGCCTGGCAGGCCCAGGCATTGCAGAACTGCCGCGAGATGGTCTGCCAGTGCCGCAACCACCCCAGCGTGTTCCTGTGGGGCGTGCGGGTGAACGGCAGTTCCGACAACGAGGCCTTTTACAAGCGCACCAACGAAGCCGTCCATCGGCTGGACCCCACCCGCCCCACCGGCGGCGTGCGGATTGCCCGCAAGAGCCAGCTGCTCGAGGACGTTTACGCCTACAACGATTACTCCTACTCCGGCCGGGGCCCGGGCTGCGAGCCCCGGTCTGCCGTTACGCCTGACCTGCGCAAGGGTTACCTCATCAGCGAGTTCGGGGGCCAGCAGTTCCCGGCCAAAGCCTTTGACGACGAGCCGCACCGGCTGGCACAGGCTCTGCGCCATGCTGCCGTCCTCAACGATGCCATTGCCCAGCAGGGCGTGGCCGGTGCCCTTGGCTGGTGCATGGCCGATTACAACACCCACCGCGAGTTCGGCAGCGGCGACCGCATCTGCTACCACGGCGTGACGGACCTGTTCCGCAACCCGAAGCTCTCTGCCGCCGTCTACGCAAGCCAGAAAACGCCCCGCTCCCCTTCGGACGTGGTGTTCGAGGTCTCTTCCAGCATGGCGCTGGGCGACCACCCCGGCGGCTTTGCCGGGGCCTGCTGGGTGTTCACCAACGCCGAGAGCGTCCGCCTCTACCGGGGCAACGATTTCATTGCCGAGTTCACCCCCGACCGCCGGGGCCGCTTTGCCGCCCTGCCCCACCCGCCCATCGAGATCCAGGATTTCGTCGGCTCCCTGCTGGAAAAGTATGAGGGCCTTGACCAGAGCACGGCCCCGCAGGTGGCGGCCATCCTCAACGAGATGCGCCGGGACGCGCTGAACCTTTCGCCTCTCTCCCGGGCGCGGATGCTCTCCCTGCGGCTGAACGCAAACGACCTGCTCCGGATGTACTACAAATACATCGGCGTGCTGGGCGGGCCGTCCAGCGTTTACCGGTTTGAGGCAGTCTGGCACGGGCGCACCGTCCGCACCGTGGTCAAGGAGCCGGTGCAGTCGGTCCGGCTGGAATGCGTGGTGCACAACCCCATCCTGACCGACGGCCCCACCTGGGACTGCGCGGCGGTCAGCCTGCGGGCCATCGACCAGAACGGCAACCTGCTGCCCTACTGCGGCGAGGCCGTTCAGCTCAGCGTGGAAGGCCCGGTAAAGATCCTGGGCCCGGCCATCGTCCCCCTGCGGGGCGGCATGGCGGGCACCTACCTTGCCACCACCGGTGAAGCAGGCCGTGCCGTGCTTCACTGCCGGATGGAGGGCGCGCTGGATGTGGAGGCCGCCCTGACCGTGCGCAAGCGCTCCGGTGCAGAGAATGCCAATTAAATTTCGTCCTTTCATGGTAGATTTGCAATCTGTTCAAAGTTTTATCATGGTTGGCTGATATTCTATTGTTGTGAACAATCAAACGCCCTCTCCGTCCATGCGTCCGCGTGGCTGAGAGGGTTATTCTTGAGGACAAAGGACCGGAAATCTATGAGAGAGAAACTTCGTCAGTTTATGATCGGCCGCTATGGCACCGATGGCCTGAACCAATTCCTGAGCATTGCCTCGCTGGTGCTGCTCCTCATCGCCATCATCAGCCGGGTCAGCCTGTTCACCTATCTGGGCGCGGCCCTGCTGATCTTCTGCTACTACCGCACCTTCAGCCGGAACATCTCCAAGCGCACCGAGGAGAACTACAAGTTCTACACCCTGAAGGACCGGGTGGACAACAAGTTCAAGGGCTGGAAAGAGCAGTGGGCCAACCGCAAGGTCTATCACTACTACCGCTGCCCCCAGTGCCGCCAGAAGCTGCGCGTGCCCCGCGGCCGCGGCCGCATCCAGATCTCCTGCCCCCGCTGCGGCACCCAGTTCATCAAGAAGAGCTGAGCCATGTTCGGATATGTTATCCCGAATCAGGCCGCACTCAGCCCGGAGGCACAGGCGCGGTACCGCGCGGCCTACTGCGGGCTCTGCCGCCGCATTGGCGCGCTGCACGGCACCCGGGGGCGGCTGACCCTGAGCTATGACCTGACCTTTCTGGATCTGCTGCTGTGCAGCCTGTACGAGGGCGAAAGCGCCTGTGTGACAGGCTGTGACCACTGCCCCATCCACCCCATCCGGAAGGTGGAGTGGCGTTCCAGCGGCCCCACCGATTACTGCGCGGATCTGAGCGTGGCTTTGCACTACTACAACGCGCAGGACAAGTGGAACGATGACCACAGCCTGCTGGGCTTGGGTTTTGAAAAGATGCTTGCTGCCCCCACGCAGCAGGCCGCCGCCCGCTGGCCCCGCCAGTGCAGCGCCATCCGCACCTGTCTGGATCGGCTGGCCCGGTACGAAGCCGAGGGCAGCGAGGATCTGGATGCCGTTTCCGGCTGCTTTGGGGAACTGATGGCCGAGCTGTTCGATTACCGACAGGACCACTGGTCGCCGGAGCTGCGCAGCATTGGCTTCCATCTGGGCAAGTATATCTACCTGCTGGATGCCTACGATGACCTGGCCCGGGACGAGCGCAAGGGCGCATACAATCCCCTGCGCACCCTGAGCAGAGAACCCGGGTACGAGGAAGAGATGCGGGAGATCTTTGAGCTGCTGCTGGCCAACTGCGCCCGCAGCTTTGAGCGCCTGCCTTGTGTGGAGGACGTTGACCTTCTGCGCAACATCCTGTATTCGGGCGTGTGGCTCAAATATCACTGCAAAAATGCAAAAAAGAAGGACAAAACCGCCTGATCCCGGCGGTTTTCCTTGATTTTTCCGTTCCAGTCCTGTACACTAAAGATTGCTTGTGCGGCACAATGGCCGCACAGATGGTAATAGAGACGTGAGGAAGTAGACCGATGAGAGACCCCTATGAGGTTCTGGGCATCCAGCGCGGTGCCAGTGAAGACGAGATCAAAAAGGCTTACCGTGCCAAGTGCAAGCGCTGGCACCCTGACCTGAACCCCAACGACCCCACCGCCGAAGAGCACTTCAAAGAGGTGCAGGCAGCTTACGACGCCATCACCAAGGGCGACACCGGCCCCCAGATGGGCGGACAGCCCGGCGGCGGTTACGGCTACGGCCAGCAGGGTTATTATCAGGGCGGCTACCAGCAGGGATACGATCAGGGCTACAGCCAGAATGGCTGGCAGCAGGGCGATTTCGGCTTCGGGTTCGACCCGTTTGGTTTCGGATTTGGTTTTGGCGGCTACCAGCAGCAGAGCGGGGCCAGCTACTCCGGCTCTGACAGCCCCGAGATGCAGGCGGCCCGCAACTTTGTGGCCAATGGCCGCTATGCGGAGGCCCGCCGCGTGCTGGACGGCATGACCGGCCGCAATGCCCGGTGGTATTATCTTTCCTCCCTCGCAAATCAGGGCTTGGGCAACCGCATCGATGCGCTGCAGGATGCCCGCCGTGCCGTGCACATAGGCGAGAAGCGGGTAGCGCTTCTTCATGGCCAGTTCCGCGGCTTCCACAAATTTGGTGCCTTCGGCGGAACCGACGGAGCCGCCGCGGAAAGTGCCCGCGAACAGGGCGACGATCATTTTGGTGCCGTCCAGCTTGGCTTCGAAGGTAATGCAGCCGCTCTTGAGCTTGGTACGTTCCCGCGCTTCGGCGAGGCGGGCGTCGAAACCTTCAAACTGCAAGGGGTTGCTGGCTTCCACTTCGCCGTTGAATTCGCGGACGGAATCCTCGTCGAACACGTTTTTGACGAACCACTGGTATTCCATCGGGAAGTGGTGGCCGCACCACGTGCAGACGCCCGCGAATTCGCCGTACAGATCCGGGGACCACAGGTCGAGGCAGCCATGCGTGCCGGCATTCGGGCAGGTGATGGCGCGGTCTTCCTTGGCGCGGGGGCTGATGTACGTCCATTTGCCCTTGCGGGATTCGTTTTCCTCGTCCCAGTCGGAAAGCGTGGTCAGGTTGCGCACGGTTTCCGGTTCGATGGAGGGGCGCTGATCTCGCGGGATGCGGCAGAAGGGCGCGGTCAGGCGGCGCTTCAGCAGGTGCATCTCGGACGTCATTTCGTCCATCAGATAGGCGAATTTGCGCTGATGCTTGGTGATGAGCGCATATTTGATGCGGGCGGAGATGTTGCCCCACGACTCGCGCATACTGTTGCGCATCTTGTTGAGGAAGGGGCGGCGGTCGATGTAGGCCCCGCGCGAGAGGCGGAGGAATTTTTTCTGGCGGCGCAGGACAAGGCGCTCGCGGGCTCCCTGGCTGAGGTGCCAGCGGATATACATCTCGTCGAGGTTGATGTCGTCGCGGCTCATGCGGCGGAGCAGCGCGCCGCGGAACATGCCCGAGCGCACGGACAGGACGGTCTCGTCGGTGGCCCGGATGATTTCCTGCCGCAAGGTGCGGAAGAAGTCGTAATGGTACGGGCGCGCGCCGAGGCTGGGTTCCTGAATGACCCTGTCGATATAGCCGAATTGGAGGTTGTCCTCGGCGGTGATGTGCAGCTGGGTGGCGCAGCGCTCGATGAGCTCGGGGGTGGCGCGCTGGCCGGGCTTCAGGCGGCCTTCGATGGCCGCAGCGCCTTCGGGGGAAATGACCGAGTAGTAGCCGTGCGAGAGCATGAGGCGGCGGTCCGCCAGCGAAATGGCTTCGGCGCCGCCGGAACCGCCTTCGGAGAACACGGCGACCATAGGCACGGTGAGCCCGGCCATTTCATAGAGGTTTTTCGCAATCTGCTGCGCCGCGCCGGGCGTGAAGACATAGGTATGGATCGGGATGCCTTCGGTTTCCGCGACCTTCATGTACTGGAGGGCTTTGGAGTTGCCCCACGGCTTGACGGAGCCGCCGTTGCGGAATTCCTCGCCGTGGCCTTTTTCCTGGCCGATGACCATGATGAGCTGGTTGTAGGTCTTCTTGCCGCGGCGGCGGGTGATGGTGGCGCGGGCGATGAGCATACTCGGATCGATGCTGTGCTCTTCCTGACCGCCGATTTCCGTGAAGTTGTCGTACACGTTCTCAAGGATGTCACGCAGGCAGATACGCTGCGGGTGGCGGACGATGCGCACCTTGTCCATAGGCTGGATCTTCGTTTCCAGCTTGCGCTCCATGAACGTGAACAGTTCTTCCAGCGTGGTGAGCTCCGCGTCCGGATCGGACTGGATGCCCTCCGTGGCGCGGCGGAAGAATTCGTTCAGGCGGTTGTGCAGCAGCTCGATGTCTTCCGGGTGCTTGCCGTCAAAGATATCCCGGATATAATTGAGGCGTTCGCTCAGATGATGTGCTCTTTTTTCGATATCCATGCTGTATCCAGTAATCCGCTAGAAGCGGAGAATGCGGCCCGTATTGGCCCGGAGGAAGTTGACGTTGGACTTCAGTTCGCCGGACTGGTTCTCACCCTGCAGGGTCAGCTCGTCGAGGAACTGCATACCACGTTCCTTGGCCTGTTCGAGGTTTTCGCCCCAGATGATGGCAAGCGCGAGGTTCGGGTCGAATTCCGTGGGGATTTCGTACGACTCGTCCGTGGGCACGTGCGTGTGCATCTTGAGCCAGGGATGGCTCGGCCAGCCGGAGGCGTCGATACGGCCGACCCACGGCGTGAA
>OIWQ01003564.1_pt1 | contig 13880 bp, 9 predicted proteins | sample 1587571 | NCBI WGS metagenome assembly OIWQ01 (sample SAMEA3888910, study PRJEB22519) | human gut metagenome | biome: human gut; feature: human-associated habitat; material: faeces | place: Denmark | collected 2010 | reverse complement strand
AGGAGTTCTTTTCTACTCCGACAATCGCTTGTCACCTATACATGGTATCTTTCCTTCTGTATAAATCCGGGGAAATCCTTTCTCTATTATATTGCATTTTTTATGAATATCGTATAAATTACCATAGAGATTTCTTCTGAAAACATGGATATTTTTCCTATAAGCACGTTTCAGCTGTACCGTTCTCCGGAAACGGCGGTTCCGGCAGGGAGGCTCCGGGTCTCTTCGCTGGGAATCCATGAGGCAATGCTGCCGGGGATGCTCCGCTACCATCAGCAGAGAGAACTTCTGCTGATGTTCTTCCACACACCGGCCCGGGCGGGGAACGAGACGGACTGCCGGGGCGGTTTCATCCTCTGGCCGCATGGAACGCTCTGTTATTACGGGAATCCGGAGCGTTCCTGGGATCACTCCTGGTGCGTGCTCGAAGGGAGTGCGGCAAACCTCCTCCGGGAACTGCACGGACTCCCGGCGGGGCGCGCATTGAAAGCCGATGCCGAACCGGTGTTTCTCCGTTATTTCGAGGCGATTCTGCGCGAACTGAACTCCCGCCAGCAACAGGATGAATATGTGCTCGAACACCTGGTCGATCTGCTCTTTTACGAACTGAGCCGCCTGATCCGGAACCCGGAACTGCAGATTCCGAAGCGGTTGCAGAGAGCGGAGGAGTTCATGTGGACCAGAATCGCCGATCCGCTGACGCTGGAGGAGATCGCCCGGGAGGCCGCGCTGTCGGTGTCGCGCTTTTCCGCTCTCTTTCACCGCTACTACGGGGAACCGCCGATGCAGTACCTGAACCGCAAGCGGATGAATCTCGCCGCTCAGCAGCTGCTCTATCATGCGGGCAGCTGCAAGCAGATTGCGGAGATGACCGGATTCGCCGATCAGTTCCATTTTTCGCGCCGCTTCCGCCAGTTCTGGGGCGTATCGCCCCGGGAGTTCCGGGCGGAGAAGATGCTGCGGCACCTCAACGGCGGCGGGGAGGTTGCCGGACATACGGATTCATGAGCGGGAGAAGTGCGGTCAGGCGTCCAGCTTCTCCAGAAGATCCAGCGCGGCCGGGACATCGCCCTGCGGCAACTGTGCAATCACCTCGGGTGAACGATCCCACCAGCGGGTTTTGAGCAGCCGGGCGATGGTTTTCTCGTCGAACCGGTACTTGATGACGCGCGCCGGAACCCCGACCGCGATGGCGTAGGGCGGAATGTCCTTCGTCACCACCGCCCCCGCGCCGATCACCGCGCCGTCGCCGATGGATACGCCGTCCATGATCGCCACATTGAGCCCGATCCAAACATCGTTGCCGATGTGGACGGGGCGTTTGTTCTGAAATTCAACTCGGTTCTCCGGCGGAATGTTCAACCCGTCCTCCTCACCGGTGTAGGAGACCGGGTGCGTTGTCAGCGCATGCACCGGATGCATGGAAGTTCCAATCGAGACATTTTTCGCAATGGAGCAGAATTTCCCGATCCGGGTGCGGGAGTCCACGATCGTGCTGCCCGGCACCACATAGGTATGTTCCCCGATGATGCCCGCCCGGAACAGTTTCCGGTTCAACCGGGCCAGACGGGAATGGCGACGGCGAAAATCCCGGCGTTTCCGGCTGCTGTAAAAATAGAGCAGAAACGCAGCAATCTTGAACAGAAATGAATCCATCTTCCCCCTCCGCAAATATTCCATTTCTCTTTCGCCGGCGGCGATGTGACGCTCCCCGTCTTCCGCACTTCGTGTGCCGCCGTGTTTTCTTTTTTTCACCCGTTCTGCAGGAGACGCTCCAGCTCCGCCACCCGGTGATCATGGGTGTGACAGGCGAGACAGCGGCGGCGCGCCGCCGCTCCGACCGCTTCGGCAAATCCCGGCTCGGCAAGACACTGTTCCACCCGGGCAAGCAGCTCCTCCGGCGTGCGAAACAGCAGAATCTCCCTCCCCGGTTCAAACGCCGCCTCCGCCTCCTCCACATACTCCGCAATCAGACAGCGGCCCGTGGAGGGTATGGCGAAACACTGCAAACTCAAAATCGTCCGGAACTGGTCCAGCGGTTCCTGCAGAATGTTGATCATCGCGTCGGAAGCCTGATAGATCTTCACCAGCTCCCGCCCCGCGACATTGCGGCTCAGACGGGCGCAGCGATCCAACCCCGCCCGCCGGCTCTCCGGATTGCGGCGCCAGCGGTCGCCGTACAATGCGAGCCCCTTCCCGGCCAGAAGCGAACAAAATTCCACCCGCCGCTTCGTCGCCCGCCCGATGTAGGAAACCGGCGCCTGGAAGCGACGGCGGTCATCGGCCGAAAGCTCCATCGGCGCATAATAGTCCGGATCCGCGGCGGAAGGCAGATAGAACGCCTTCACCCCCTCTTCCGCGGCAGAGCGCACCATGTACTGCGATGCCGTGAGCGGCAGATCCACCTGACGGAACGTGGCGACCACCTCCTTCACCGGATTGTGCGGCCCATCCAGGTCATGGATGGCCACCACCCCCTTGTAATAGGATTTCAACCGGGCAAAATCATACTTCCAGCTGGCGACACAGTAGATGAGGTCCGGGCGGAAACGCTTCACCAGCCGTTCCAGCGAACGCTGGCGGCGCTCATCGGCCATATGCCGGGGCAGAGAGATGCCGCAGAACAACGCCATCCGGTGATAGTCCCCGACGATGATCTCATGGCCGCGCCGCCGGAAGGCCGCTTCGATATGGGAAAGATGAAGTCCCATCCAGGAACTTTGCTTGCCGAGCATGAGAACGCGCATTCTGTTACCTCTCCTCCTGACAGACCGTACATTTCCGGTTCCGGACGAACTCCTCCAGCAGGTCGACGGCGACCCCGGCCCGGCGGCAGAAATCCCGCCCGCCGCCGTGCGAGATGATCCGCGCCCGGTAGTCGCCGAGGCGGCCGAGCATCTCCGTCAGCTGCTGTTGAAACACCCTGTCACTCCACGGTTCCGGAACGACGACGCCCCCCGCCTCTGCAACAAAATCGCTGAATCCGCACGCCTCCGAGCAGATCACCGGCAGCCCGGAGGCGATTCCTTCGAGCAGGACATTGCCCGCCGCCTCGTTGCGTGCGGGGTGAACCATGAGATCGGCGGCGGTGAGCAGTTCCGGAACATCTTTCCGGGGCCCCAATACGCGGAGCGACTGCTCCGGCACTCCGCAACGGCGTCCGAACGTCAGAATGCGGCGCGCCTGAGCGGCTCCGGCAATGCAGAAACAACAGCGCTCCCGCAACTCCTCCGGCAGTGCCGCAACGGCCCGGATGACCCGGTCGATTCCTTTGCCGAAAAAGTGGCCGCCCACTTCGAGCAGCATCAGCGAATGCTCCGGCACGCCCAGTTCCCGGCGTTTCTCCTTCCGGATACGCTCCGCGTCCGGCCGGAGGCGGAATTCGGGAGAAATTCCGGGCGGAAGGTAGAAGAACCGCTCCTCCGGCGTGCCGTAACAGCGCATGAAGTCCCGCTTCTGGCGCGGGGTGATGTAGAAGATATTCGTCCGGCTCTGCGGGGAGAACACCTCCCGCTCCTGTTCGAGAAAGGAGCGGTAACGCGGCAGCAGTTTCAACAGCAGTGGCGAGTGCTTGCGCGGCATCTCCACCGCGAGACAGTTGTCGGCAGCGAAATACCAGTCACAGCCGCCGAACCGGTTGAAGGTGAGCGAAAGGTCAAACGTCTCCTGCTTCAGCGCCGCGGCGAAGCGCTCCGCGAACCCCCGGGCGCGGCGGTGGTTCGAACCGCCGCCATTCTCCAGCAGCCGCACGCGGATTCCGGAACGGGGCGCGGCCCCCTCCCACGCGCCGGTGAAGACGGTCACCTCGTGACCGCGGGCAGCCGCGCACTCGGCAATCCGCAGCATATCGGACTGCAAACCGCCGAATGGAAAATATTTGAACAGAGCAAATGCAAACCGCATGAACCGGATTCCCGCTATCTCACCAACCGCAATGACCGGGATAATATATGCCGAGGGCGGAAGATTTCAAGCGGCATCCAGTGGAACCACCGCTTTTCCTCAGGAATAAATCCCGGGAAAAAGCGCTACCCGCCTTGACTTCCCGCCGGAACTTGCTACAGTATGACGCAGGAGAACTGAACCGTACCATGGACACACCCAATTCCCAGGAAATTGAAGTTGCCGGCAAAGTCATCACGCTCACCCGGCAGATCGAAAGCCGTCTTGTCGCGCTCGGCGCCTCCGGCAACGGCCTGCGTGAAAAATCGGAATCCCTCGCCGGAAAATTTCCGCGGGAGGTGGAGAAACTGCTCGCATTCATCGGCTGCATCCGCAACCGGATCGCGCATGAAGACCAACCCGGAATCTCGCCGGAAGAGCTTCAGTTCTTCGAAGAAGCCGTCGCCGCGGTTCTGGAAGAACTGAAACTGCCGGGCGAAACGGCGGCAGAATCCGCCGGCACACCGGCGGCAACGCTGCCTCCTCCCCCTCCCCCTCCGGCGCCGGTTACGCCGCCGGAACCCGCCGTTTCCGCCACTCCGGTGAAACCCGCCGCCCGGCCGTCTTCGCCCCAATCCAAGGCGACTGCGCCGTCTCAACCGGCGGTTGCACCTCCTGCCCGCCCGGAACTGGTTCCGTCACTCGCGGGGAGGATTCCGCTGCTGCACCTGGCCTACGCAGTGGAGCTGGCGTACACGGCACTGCGTCCGGCGCGGCGGCCGCTGTTTCTGGCGTTGCTGGAAGTCGGGGCTGTGGTTCTGGCGGTTTTCGCTCTGCTTGACGGAATCTACTATCTGGCGGGGCTGGCAGGGTCGATTTTTCTGTTGAGTTACGCCGCGATCCTCTACGAGGGGTGGTTCCGCTCCGCTGAACGGCTTCCGCTGGCATTCTTTCTCATTCCGGGGGCAAATCTGCTCTGGATTCTGCGGGAGCTGCTGCGACTGACCGGCTGGTTCCGGCTGGCGGCGGCATTCACGATTCTCGCGGTCTGGATAGTCGCGCTCTTTCTCATCCTCCGCCGGGAGTTTCTCGCTGCCGGCATTCTTGCCCTGCTCAGTTACCTGGTTTCGGTCGCCGCGACCTTCCTGCCGGCTAGCGGCGAGAGCAAGGAGTAATCCCTGTGTGTTTGCGCCCCTCCCCGCCGCACGGTACAGTTGTAACCTCCTGGCAGGAGGTATGCCGGACTGAAATGCGAAACCGGGTCCATACGGCGGAGAAAACAAGGAACTATCACTCTACTGAGTTTCCGCGTTGCATGGCGGCCGGATCAGGTGCCGTGTAGGCGGCATCCCCGCCGTATCGCTGATAGCCGCGGTACACCTTCACAAAACAGTACAGCCCGCAGAGGCCGATGACTCCCCCCATCGTGAAGAGATGCGGGTAATAGTTTCCGGTGAGATCCAGAAACTTCCCGGCCAGCGGTACACCGATCACACTGGCCAGCGCGTTGATCAGCATCATGGCCGAATTGAACTGGGCGAAGTATTCGCGCGGGAAAAGCCGCGGCGCGTAAGAGGCCATCAGCGTGTTGTAGCTCATGATGGAGATTCCCTGCACCAGATAAAGCCACGCAAACGTCGATTCGGTCGTGGCGATCTGCCCGCCGACGAAGAGGATCACCGTCTGAAGCGCCATCGACACAATGCCGGTCCGGATCGGGTGAAACCGGTCGGAGAACCAGCCGAGAAAGAAACTCAACACGAAGGAGACCAGGCAGATCAGCGAACTCACCTTGCCGTAGAAGTCCATATCCATCTGAAGGCTCTTCACATAGAAGATCCCGTAGATGTTGAACGGCACCACCGAGAAGCCCGCAACAACGGAGGCCATGACCACCCAGCGGTAGTACGGGAGGGAAAAACACTCCCGGAAATAGGTCCGGACCGCGTTTTTTACCGAGGGCGGCCCGGAGGAGACCGTTTCCGGCGGCGGGTACTCCCCCTCCTTCACCTTGAGGCAGATGCTGAAGAGCCCGGCGCCATAAAGCAACGCCAGTCCGAAGAAAATCACCATCGCATGCGTTTCGGCGTACCCCATCACAAAGTAGTTGAAGAGAAACGCGCAGCCGAGGCTGATCGCGCGGAACATCGCGAAGAAGCGCCCGAGAAATTCGGTTGGCACCACATCGGTGGCCAGTGCATTGAAAATCGCGCTGGCGAGCGTGGTTCCGAAATCGAGCACCGCCCAGAAGAAGCAGAAGACCAGCAGCGCCGCCAGGTGAAAGGAGAGATGCTCCGGGCCGACAAGCTGCTGAATCCACCGGGCGAGCTGCGGCGTGACGCCCAGCCCGAACAATCCGACGAGAATGAAAGGAGTGGTCATAAAGAGATAGGGGATGCGCCGCCCGAACCTGCCGCGGTGGCGGTCGGAGCGGTAACTCACGATCGGGCAGAGAAAAATGTTGGTGAAGTTCGGGAATGAGACCATGATGATGCCGTAGAGGAAGTCCGATACCTCGAACCGTTTCAGCATCAATCCGGCGACGGTTCCGGTGGCCCGGTCCTTCATCGAGTAGGCGAAATCGCCCCACATCAGCCAGAGGAAGAGAACGACAAGTCCGCCGGCGGTGTAGACCAGCGTGCCGTTGCGCCATGTTTTCGCCGGTTTCATCGGAAATCTCCGGTGCGGGCGAGACGCCAGGAGTCCCCTCCATCCCGGGAGACCAGAATCACCGGCTCGCCGCCGCGCAACTGCACCATGCCGCCAGCCTCCCACGACTCCCAGTGCCGGACCGGTTTCATCTCCAGCTGCCCGGCGGAGGCGGAGTAGGGAATCGTCTCCTCCAGCTCCGGATAGTGGAACCGCATCGTTTCAAAATAGTCCGGCGGCCAGAAGGACTGTGGCGGCACGGCAAAGTAGGTGAGGTAGAGCGCGTTGTTGTGCGGATTGATCGCAACCTTGTGCATCCAGCTGTGATACAGCATCTTGGAAGGAGCGACAATCGTGCGGGCACTCTCCCACTCCTTCCCCGGTTTCTTGCGGAACATCACCAGCCGGTTGTTGTAAAGCCCGGTGGTGGAGCGATGAAAACTGTACAGCGTCCCGTCAGTGCCGCAGTTCAGCGACCCGTAACTGCACCGCTCCTGCCCCTGTTCGGGCTGGAGGAAGCGGACCGGTTCGAAAGCTTCCGCCGAGTACGGTTGCTTTGAACGGGTGTAGAGCGGCGGGTTGTGGTGCCCGTTGACGATCACTTCGAGGCGGCCCTGCGGGTCGAAGCTGATTGCGCCCCAGTTGTGCCCGTCCAGCGCGGAGCCGGCGGAGCCGAGGTAGACCGGCGCACTCTTCCGCCCGGTTTTGCGGTCGTAGACGGTGAGAAAGGTCGGCACCCCGTTCCGGCTGCTCACCGGCAGAAAGCGGGAGTGGAACAAGTGGTGATACTGGACGTCGAACTGCAGATTCCGCGCCGGCGCCTCCGGTCCGGGAAACGAGGCGGGCAGCGAGCGGCCGTGGCGGGTTTTCGCCAGATTGTCGACCGTCCAGAGCCGGGAGAGACCGGTTTCGCCGGGATGGAGCGCTTTGAGCTCTTCAAGGATTCCGCGACAGCGACGGCTGTTCGGCCAGTATTCGAGCAGCCACCCCCAGATCACGAACAGTTTGTCCGTCGAAGAGAGTACGATGTTGCCGTCGCCGGAGTGGTAGTTGCAGCCGATGGCGGTCTCCGCCACCTCCACCGGTTCGCCCAATTTCAGCCCGTCGGCGGTGCGCTCCGGCAGCAGAAGCTGAAGCCCGCGGTACGCCGCATCGAAGTAGCCGTAACTGGAGAGCAGAATCACCGGCGGGCGCTCCAGAGCGGCCGGATTGTTCCCGTCGATCTTTTCGAAACTGGCGATCGGGTGCGGCAGCTGATAGACTTTGAAAGTGCGGAAATGATCGGGCGAAAAGAGCAGCAATGCGGTTCGCGTTCGCCAGTCATACCGTTTTCCCTGCCGGTTGAGCGCCTCCACCTGTGCGAGACAGTAGGCGTTCCCCACGCGGTCGAAGCGGACGACCGGGTCGCCGCCCTGCGCCCCCCAGTTGTAATAGAGCCCGGCATACCCCTGCTGTTTCGCCCACGCCTCCAGATGCGGACGGAGCGAAACGGCCTGCCACCGGCCTTCATCGTCGAGGAACTGAATGAGCTCCCTTGCCGTGATGTACGCTCTGCCAGACGGGGAGAAGCTCACATAACCCGGATTGTAGCGGGGGTAGTAGGCGTAAAGGTCGCGTTCCGTCCGGTTGTGGTGGCCGTAGCTGATGAAACGGTCGCGGGTGACGACCGGGCCGTCGGCCGAATCCTCCGACCAGGAGTGGTTCAGGTTCGGCGAGGGCCGGTCGGGCAGCCGGATCTGAAAGAGTTCCGGCGTTACGGCGGCCGGAGCCGCGGCTTTGCCCGGAAGCGGTTCGATCTCCAGCAACCGCATGGCGGCACAGGGCGCGGGGTGGTGTCCGCCCGCCTTGGCGAAAAGGTAGATGCCGGAGAGCCGGTTCCATCCGGCGGGACGGTTGATCGGGCGGGCGGCGGCGAGCTCGAACTCCACGCTCCTCTTGCCGGTGAAGTTGAGGGGAATTTCAAAGCAGTAGTAACTGCGCCCCTTCCCTGCCGGATTATCGGAACGGAAGCCGAGCGTGATGATGTTGTTGCTTTTGACCAATGATTCCAGCGTGACCCGGATGGCGCGGCAGCCGGACCAGTCGAGCATGAGTCCGGTCCGAGCCAGTGTGGGATAGCGGTGCATGTCGCGCCAGAACCCCTGCCGTACACCGCGGTCAAACTCTTCCAGCGGGCGGTGCGGCAATCTCCATTCGCGCGAGGAGAACTCTTGATTGGACCAGAGATCCTGTTCGGAAAGATTCCGTTCCTTCATGATCCGGACCAGATCCGGACTGAGGGAGTGGAACTCCTCCATCTTCACCGGGATGTTTCCTGACGCGGCAACCCAGCTCCACGTCAGAGCGGAAACCAGAGAAAGCAGTTGTATTTTTCTCATCGTCATTTGCTGTTGATATTCCAGAGCGCATCCTTGTCGCCGTTGCTGTAGAATTCCTGCACATAGGGATTCATGCCGGCGGCGTAGGAGTGGCGGGGAATCCGCACGCCGGTTTCCTTGGGCGCAACATGCCCGTCGGCATAGCAGACGTTGCTGGAAAAGTTGTGGCGACCGTCGATCTGCCCCACATCATCCGCTGTCTGAAAGTTCGACCAGACCTGAAAAAAGCCGTCATCCTTCCATTTGGTACAATAGGTATCCGCCAGCAGCAGCAGTTTCGACGGAGCGGCCGCCCGCGTCATTTTTCCCCGGCTGCCCAGAGTATCGGTTCTTCCGATCAGACGATTCATTCCATAATGGACGTAGCGGCCGCCGTTGTAGTTTGCTCCGGCATCGTCCCACGCACTCTGCCAGTCTTTGCGCGTCATCATCCGGATATTGTATCTGTCGTTCGTCAGTACCGGACAGGAAAAGACTTTTCCGGAAAGAGTGTAATCCAACCCGATTCTAACCGACCATGGTTTCAATTTGTTCATGGCGTTGGTGATCTCCAGCGGAATCAGAACATCGACATTGTCGTTGCAGTACATCTGAAGAGCATTGCCAAGCTGCTTGAGGTTATTGAGACAATTGACCGAGTTCGCCCGGTCTCTCGCCTTGTTCAGCGCCGGCAGCAGCATGGCCGCCAGAATGGCGATGATCGCGATCACGATGAGGAGTTCGATCAGAGTAAAAGTCCGATGGTTTCGCGAGAGGTCACGTTTCATTTCCGGCTCCTTCCTGTTGTCATTTCAAATCACTGCCTGTGGTGAGTTTCCATTTCTGAGAAGCGGGGTCTAGCGTCAGCAGCGTCAGTTCCGCCGCCGGACTGATGTACATTTTGCACCGGTTTCCTTCCGGAATGCCGGGATCGCTCTTTCCGCCCCGGTAGATCTTCTCGTGATCCGGATTCTGGAAAATATCGAAGAGATACTGATCGAGCGTCAGCTGCTTCATCGAAGAGTACGAGTAGAAACCGAGTGTGATTCCGCCGGTGGCCGGATTGTAGATCGCCTTGTGCCCCCAGACCTTATACATATAACGATACGGAGTGACCAGCACCGTTTCTCCCTGCCACGGTTTTCCGGCCGGTTTCACGAAGAGCCCGAGATGATTGTTGTATACCCCCGTAGTACTGCGGTGGATGGTGTACAAGGTATCGTTTTTGTCGCAGTTCAAGGTGGCGTACGACAGGAACGGGGTCAACCGGCCCGGCTTCACATACTCCGGCGCACTCCAGCCGCCATAAGGGTTGTCCGGTTCGAGACTGTGTGTGTAGGCGACCGGATTGTGGTGGCCGTTGGCGATGACGTGCAGAATGCCGCGGCTGTCGACGGTGATCGCCGGCCAGTTGTGGCCATCGTCATTTGCGCCCCCCGAGAGCAGATAGCGCGGTTCGCCGAGTTTGCCGGTTTTCAGGTTGTACTCAATGATGAAAGTCGGCGTTCCATTCTTGCTGTATTCGGTGAAGGTTTTGCCGCTGCGCTGCTGTTGATAGCTCAGTTTCAACCCCGGATGGTCTGGGGGAATCGGCGGCATCACGGTCGCTTTCGCGCCTTTTACATTCCGCATGGCAATCGCATTGACCGAAGCGACGCCGAATACGATGAACACCTTGTCGCCCCGGGTGATCGCGAAATTTCCGCCCCCGGAATGCTGATCAGGCGAGATGGCGAATTCGGCGTATTTGATCCTTTTCCCGAGATCGAGCGTGCCGTCTTCCTTCCGCGTGGGAGTGAGCAGATATCCCGCCGGATCCCCGTCGCGGAAATAGCTGTAGTCGCCGAGGAGAATCAGCGGCGGCCGTTTCAGGCAGTCCTGATTGTGGCCGTCGAGCTTTTCAAACGAAGCGAGGCGGCCCGGCAGCGGATAGACGTCGAAGCTCTTCAACTTGTCGCGCGAGTGAAGCAGCAATGTGGTCCGGGTGTGCCAGTCGACCGACCGCCCGTTCTCATCGAGTTTCTCCACCGGCACGAGCAGGTAGAAATCGCCGTGGTTGTCGTAGCGGATCGCCTTCTCGCCGAGCGACTGCCCCCAGCTGAGCTGCAGCCCCGGCCAGTTCCGGGATTTCGCCCACTGTTTCAAGACGGGGATGAGGTCGGTGCAGTGCCACTTGCCGTCGCTTCCCTTGTACTGCACCAGGTCGCCGGAGTGAATATACGCCTTTCCGTCCGGACCGTAGCTGACGAAACCGGGCAGAAAGTTCGGGCAGTAGTCAAAAATTGCCCGTTCCGCCGCCAGATAATACTGGTGAGAGTACGGGGCGTATATGGCGCGGTTTTCCCGGGTCTCCGGATAAGGATGGTTGAGATAGGCGCGCTGAAATTCATTTTTGTTCATTTTGAAAATGAACCCGTCCGCATCCTTTTCCTGCCGGGTTTCGCCCGGAAACGCCGCGCTGTTGTCCGGTTCATTCGAAGGCTGGAGCTGCCGAAGTACGAGATCGGTGGCAGGGTGAGGCTGCGATCCATTCATGCGGGTGAAGAACCAAATGCCGTCGATTTTGTCCCATCCGGCCGGGCTTCCTGCCGGTTGAAATTTGTCGCGCGGAATGGTGATGGTTTTCTCCCCGGTGAAGTTGACGGCGAACGGGTAACGGTAATAGTCCCGGTACGGTGTCGCTGGGGAATCCGCAGAGAAGGCGAGCCAGACCGTCTCGCCGGTCGCCTCCTTCGAGGAGAGCTTCAGCGAAACCGCCGGAGCCTTGCTCCAGTCCGCCGGAACCTGCCGGGCATGAAGTGTCGGATAGAGGGGGTGATGGTTCCAGCAGAGCCCCGCCGCGACCGGAACCGTACCGAGAGCCAGTTGGCGCATCGTCTTCGCCTCGATCTTTTCGCCGAACCGGTTGCCGAAACGGGATTTGGCGGACCACATCTGTGATTCCGGCATCGTGTCAAGCAGCTCGACCGGCGCGGTCAGCCAGGCGGCGGGGGAGGAGAAGTTGAGCACCTCCTCCGGAGTGAATTTCTTCTCCCAGGGATAGAGCCGTTCCCGCACCCGCTGCTGCCAGTTCTCCGGCAGTTTGGAATCGTAGGCAATCGGGTCCTGTAACACGAGATCACCGGCTTCGCCCGCCTTGCCGCCGCCGAGGGTCAACGGACTGGAACCGGTTCGCAGCGCGTCGGGCGGAACCGCCGAAAACACCTCCTTGCCGTCGATGAAGAGTTTGCCGTAGTTTTGCCCGTCCAGCTCCATGGCGATGTGGTGAAAACGACCGGCCGTGAGCCGGACCGGACTTCTGCCGATGAAGTTCTCCTTGCCGTCGGACTGCTTCCAGGTCATGCCGTAAAGGGAATACTCCCCGTTTCCGGCGGGAGCTACGAAAAACTGCCACTGATTGTTTCTGCCGCGGCGGCGGGCGATGTGACGGAACACCGGTTTCTCCGGCAGTTTGACCCAGCACTCGAAGGCCACGCTCTGCGGATTGCCCGGATAAGGGAGTTCGATCCGGGCATCGGGTCCTTTCAGCAGCAGAGCGGGTTGCCCATCCAGTCCCTTGACCACGCGCACATCACCGGAAATTTTCCCTTTGCGCCCGTCGGTTCCGGCAATGGAACCGTCACGCAGACTCTCCGGCTGTACCCCCAGAGGAGCCGCGGCACACGCCGCCGCCAACAAGCCGACCCCGATCCATCCCGTCATTTTTCTGCGATCCATGTCAAACTCCTGTATTTCATACCTGTATTATCCAGGGTGTGAACAAGCGTGGATTTCGATTCCTTCAGTCCGCAAATTCCAGCGTGGCGGAATAGCACCGTTTTAAAACCGGCACATGCTTTTTATCGGCAATTCGATCGGCAAGATACTGGATGGCGTCTTCGGTCATCTGCGCCAGAGGCATCTTCACATAGCCGAAGGGGAAGCCGCAGAAATTGCGCATTTCGCCGATGTCGTCGAAACTGACGACACTCATATCCTCCGGAATGCGGATTCCCAGCCGGCGCGCCGCTGCCGCGAACGGCAGGAAATGGGCGCCGAACGGAATGTAGACCGCATCGGGGCGATGGGTTTTCAGATACTCGATCATGGCGGCAGTATACTCGGCATCCGGCCGGTTCTGCACCAGGCGGCAGAAAAGTTCCGGATCCGGGAAACTGCGGTTCAATGCTCTCAAATAGCCGTTGACTCTTTCATTTGCACAGGAGGTGCTGTCGACGGGGGTGACCAGTGCGATCTTTCGAAATCCCTTTTCCTGCAGGTGTTGCACTGCCCGGCGGGACTCTTCAAAATAGTCGACGTAGACCGAGGCGATATCCGGATGGCGGGAGATGCGGTTGAAGAGAATGACTTCGATGCCGCGCCCGGCGATGGTTTCCAGATCGGGGTTCTGATCCAGACTCAGGGCGAACACCCCTTTCCAGTGATCGGGCGTGATGAGTTCCGCGGAAATCCGGTTGACCAGCGAGAGCTTCATCGGGTGCCGGGCCACCGCGTTGGCCGCCGCCAGATAGATCTTGGTGTGATACCAGCTGATGTTGAAGTCGGTCTGCGTGAGGTTGATGGCGATGTCGTAAAGTTCCCGCGGCGGGGAGAAGGCGGGGTCCGCCGGATCGCAGACGAAGGAGCCAAGTCCATTTTTTTTGACGATCAACCCCTCCTTCTCCAGTTTGGCGAGGGCGGTGCGGACCGAGACCCGGCTGATGCCGTACCGTTCGCACAGTTCCGGTTCCGAAAGGATCCGGCTTTTCGGCGGCAGCTGGCCGCTGCGGATTGCCTGCTGGAGCTCCTCAAGCATTCTGCTGTAGACCACCTTGCGGCGGACCGGTTTGTGAACCAATTCATCAAACATATCTCTCTCCGGTATTTAATACCTGTATTATTATACCCAAAAAGAAGACGAAAAGCAAGTGTATTTCAGAAAAAAAGGATTTTTTTAATAAGAACTTATCAACTAATAATATCATAACGGAGGATAAATTGCCATAATTTTAT
>OIWQ01003548.1_pt1 | contig 13923 bp, 19 predicted proteins | sample 1587571 | NCBI WGS metagenome assembly OIWQ01 (sample SAMEA3888910, study PRJEB22519) | human gut metagenome | biome: human gut; feature: human-associated habitat; material: faeces | place: Denmark | collected 2010 | reverse complement strand
ATACAGTTTGCCCGTATCTGAAACAACGGGGTGCGGATGTCCTTATCCGTAAAAAGGAGAGCATATGGCTGAAGAAGTCAACAACACAGAGAATACAGAAAACGGCAATGTGCAGCAGGACACAAATACAGGTGCGGCAAATACAGAGCCGGAGAAGAAGTATTCCGAAGAGGAGATGAACGGTATCTCCAAGAAAAACAGCGAAAAGGCTGTTGCCAAGGTTCTCAGAGAGCTTGGCATCACAGACAGGGTCAAAGCAAAGGAAATCCTTTCCAAGGCGGCAGCGGAGGAAGCGGCAAACTCAGAGAACAACGGTACCGACGAAGAGATGTCGCAAATTCAGCAGGCGCTTGCCAAAGAGAGAGAACGTGCGGATGGCGCAGTGCTTGAAAGCTTGCTTCTTGCCGCTCATGTTGACGCAAAGAAGGTCATGAAAGCTGCAAGGCTCGTTGAACGTGACAAATGCGTTGATGATGACGGAAACTTTGACCGTGAAAAGGCATCGGCACAGGTTGCCGAGCTTTTGAAAGAATGGCCTGAGCTTGTCATTAAGTCTGACGAAGGCAACGTCGGCTTTGTTATCGGCGGCGACGGCAAACCGGGCGCAGAACAGAAGAAAACGCCCGAAAAGAAAGTTCCGCAGAAACGTTGGAACAGATTTAACTAAGAAAGGAAGATTTTAAATGTCAAACATTAACTATGCTCAGCAGTGGGCACCGGAGCTTCTTGATATCCTCATACAGGGTTCAATGATTTCTCCGTTTATCACAACAAATGTAAAGTGGCTCGGTGCAAAGACTTTCCACTTTACACAGATGTCAACCTCAGGCTACAAGAGCCACAACCGTAACGGAGGCTGGAACAGAGGTAACTTTGTTCAGGCTGATGTGCCGTTCACTCTTATGCACGACAGAGATGTTGAATTCTGCGTTGACAGACTCGACGTGGACGAGAGCAACGCAACCGCTTCAATCAAGAACATTTCCGAGACATTCACCAGCACACAGAGCGTCCCCGAAGCAAACGCATTGTTCTTCTCACGCTGTGCGACCAAGGCAAAGTCACTCGCAGGCTATCACAGCGAGACGGCGATCTCGGCATATACAGCCGACAATGTATATTCAAAGCTCAAGGGCTATATCAGTCATCTTCGCCGCTACAGAGCGATGGGCGCACTTGTTATGTATGTTCGCTCGGATATTATGGACTTACTCGAAAGGTCGACAGAGCTTCAGCGTAAGATCGAGCTTACTCAGATCGCCGAGGGCGGTACGGGTATTGAAACGAGAGTAACATCAATCGACGGTGTACCGATTTTTGAGGTCATTGACGATGAGGTATTTTATGACAGCTTTGATTTTGATTCCGAGGACGGCGGCTTCGTTCCTGCTTCAGCTTCGGCTGCCGTTTATGAGCTTACGTCGGACGTTGCGGTTGATTCAAGCAAGACCTACTACACACGCAGCGGCTCTGAGGGTGCGTACACATATACAGCGGTCAAATCACCCGCTGTAGGCTCGATTTCGACTTACTACGAAATGACAAAGCCTGCCGTTGAGAGCTCAAAGAAGATCAATGTCCTCATTGCTTCGCCGCTCACAACCAAGTTTGTACCGAAGCTCTCGAGCATTTATTACTTTGCACCGGGCGGACACACACAGGGCGACTGCTATCTTTATCAGAACAGAGCTTTCTCGGATGTCTTTACTTTCCCGAACGGTAAGAACAACAAGATTGACAGCCTTTACGTTGACGTTGAGGCTTAAGGAGTAATCAACATGGCTTATGCTGACTTTTCGGATTATCGAAATATAATCGGTGAGGACGATATCCTCGAAACAAAAGAGATAGAGGATAATTTGGAGTTAGCCTCTGTCAAGATTGATGAAATGACTTTCGGACGAATTAACGGGGTGGGGTTTGATAATCTCACTCCGTTTCAGCGTGAGTGCATACGCAAAGCGACCTGCTATCAGGCACAGTATATTGTTGAGAACGGCTACGATGAAACCGACGTGTTAAGCTATACCGTCGGCAAACTGAGCGTCACGCAGAGACAGCAGGAGAGCACGTCAAGCAAATATCATATGAACCCGACCGCTCTTGCATTGCTCAGAAAATCGGGGCTTATGTGGCGAGGTGCTTGATATGGCAAAAAGAGTTAAAAGACTCGGTTTTCCCGATTGGCTTCTCAATAACGAATGTGTTATTTCCGTTGATACAGAGGAGCTGAACGAGGACGGCGAAACGGTCGTGTATAAGACCGAACCGATGAAGTGTATATTCGACGAAGCGTCAAAGACGGTGTTTACGGCTGACGGCAAGAGGGTAACGCTCGCAGGAACGGTTATCGTCAAGGGTGATTTTGCCCCTGCGCTGCCTATTTTATCAAGCGGCACCGTGACAATCAACGGACGGACAATGCAGATATATTCTGCCGCACGTCCGAGAAACCCTGACGGCACGGTGCACCACACGGAATTTGAGGTGATGTGATGAACGTTAAGGTGAAAATCAATCACAAGAATCTGGCTGCGATAGAGGATATTGCGGCTCAGGCTCTCATCGAAACCGCCGATGCAATTAAAACCGACATACAACAGTCCGAAACAATGCCCTTTGATACGGGAACTTTACAAAAAGATTCAACCTTTGTTGACAGCAGTCAAGCCAAAGATTTTAAAGTAACTATTGAGTTTGATCAACCTTATGCAAGGCGGATGTATTTCCACCCGGAATACAATTTCACACGGGAGCATAACAAGGCCGCGGGCGGAGAATGGTGCGAACCGTATCTTAACGGTGCAAAGAAAGATTTTGCACAGAGTGAGTTTGAGAAATATATGCACAATGGAATGAAACGCTTAGGAGGATAAAATGACACTTTCGGATTTGAGGGATTATTTCAAGTCGGATTTTCCGTGGAAAGAAAGCATATCCGTCGGAAAGATTGACAAGAACAAGGAACGGGCAGTGTGCTTTTATCATTCAAAGGTTTCACGTCCGAAAATTAACACAATCGGCGGCAAGGGTAACAGGTCATATACCGTGTTGCCGATTTCTATTTTGCTGCGCTTCGGCAAGAATTACGAAGCTGCTACAGAGAAAGCCGAAGAGATTTACAATTTCTTTGACGAGAAAACATTTGACCTTAATAACGAGCGTGTTTTCGTTATATCGCCGTATAACGCACCCATTGATTTGGGTACAGACGATCAGGGCGTGTATGAAAATTCGCTCGAATTTGATTTATATATTACAAAGAAAGGTGATTGATTATGGCTACAGAATTTAAAGGCGTATTCCCTGTAAATGAAATGGACTTTACCATTGATAAGGCGTCGGAAACCGCCAGATCCTCCACCCCGAGCTATGTTACTATAGCCGATATGGAATCGGCATCCGTTGCAATAGATACGGGTGTTGAGACATGGAATCCGTTGGAGGCTAAGGGCTGGCAGAGAGCACTTGCAACGGCTAAGTCTATTACAATTTCCATGTCCGGCAAGAGAAATGTCGGCGACCCAGGTAACGATTATGTTGCAAGCAAGGCATGGACGAACGGTCAGGCTTGTAATACAACATACAAGATTTCATTCCCGAACGGTGATACACTTGAGGTACCGTGTGTGATTCAGGTAAAAAGCCTCGCCGGTGCAGATTCAACGAATGTTGCACCGCTCGAATTTGACCTTGTATCCGACGGTAAGCCCAAATATACAGCGTCAGCAAGCACAAGCTCAACCGATGAGAGCGGAACTGTTAATTCCGAAACAGGATCTAACTAAAAACAAGGGGGCAGGGCGACTTGTCCCCGATTATTTTTTAAAAGGAGTTTTTTACTATGAAAATCATTGATACAAAGGGCGCAATTCTTTCGGGCGACAATCATCCGTCACTCAAAATCGGCGACAAGCTCTATATAGTTGACGATCGCCGTTCTACATGGAAGAAGATTGAAGCTGTTCAGAATGACGACAGCATTATTGAAAAGGACGAGGAAATCATCAGGCTTGCTCTCGGTAAGAAGCCGGCAGATGAAATCCTTAACAACAAGGACCTTTCTGTCCTTGATTTTACAAATCTCACATTTTTCATCATGTCCGCTATTACCGGTGAGGACTACGACGAACTCAAAAAGGCGGCAAGAGAAAGAAAAAACTGACCGAAGAATCGTATTACGATGAAGATTTTGACGAGGCTTTGATTATATCGAGCTTTGCCAAGCAGTACGGAATACGATTGATGCAGGAAGATATTTCGGTCTCGGAATACAGAAAATTACTTGTTGGAATTATGGGCAATACACCTCTCGGCGAAGTGGTGAGAATAAGGGCAGAAACCGACCGTGAAACGATTGAGCAAATGACGGTACAGGAAAAGAAAATCCGCTCGGAATGGCAGAAGTTTAGGGCTTCTCAGAACCAAACGCCGCAGATTACAATATCGCTTGAGCAGTTCCAGCAGATGATGAAATCATTAGCGGGGTGATAAAATGGCAAACGTAGGAACGCTCACTTTTTAGCTCCAGCTGAATAAAGACCAATTTAAAAAGGACGTTGTCTCTGCCGCAAAGTCGGCACAGAAAACTTGCGGACAGTCCGCTACGGGTATATCGTCGGCTTTTGGCAGCGCTTTCAAGAGGGTCGGAGTTGCCGCAGCGGCCGCATTTTCGGTTAAAGCGATAACGGCCTTTTCAAAGGAATGTATTGATCTCGGTTCCGACTTGACGGAAGTGCAGAACGTTGTTGATGTTACTTTCGGTCAGGGAGCAAGCAAGATCAATGCGTGGGCGAAAACAACAGCGTCGGCGTTCGGAATATCCGAGCTGTCGGCGAAACAATATAGCGGCACAATGGGCGCAATGCTCAAGTCAATGGGCTTGACGACAGACGCATCACTCAATATGTCGCAGAAAATAACCGAGCTTGCGGGCGATTTGGCGTCATTTTACAATCTTGATGTTGACGACGCTTTCACAAAGATAAGATCGGGAATTTCGGGAGAAACCGAGCCTTTGAAGCAGCTCGGTATCAATATGTCGGTAGCAAATCTTGAGGCCTATGCAATGTCAAAGGGCATTACAACGGCTTATCAGAAGATGTCACAATCTGATCAAGCTCTATTGAGATACAATTACTTGCTGTCGGTTACAGCCGATGCACAGGGTGACTTTTCCCGAACGTCGGATTCCTGGGCGAATCAGGTGCGAATATTATCCCTAAACTTCGATTCGCTGAAATCAAACATCGGTCAGCTGTTGATTACAGCACTGACACCGCTGTTGAAACAGCTTAACACTCTTATTGAATATGCGAACAGAGCGGCGAGTGCGATTGCAGGACTGTTCAGCGGCTCTGTTGCAACAGCCACAGCAGGAGCAGGGTCGGCAATGTCGGGACTTTCGGGCTCGGCGGTTGATGCCGCAAGCGATATAATGTCAACGGGCACAGCGGCGGAAAAAGCGGCAAAAAAAGTCAAAAATGCCTTTGCTGCTTATGACGAGATCAACACATTGAATAAGACCGAAACGGACAGCGGAAGCAGCTCCGATGTAGGCAGTGCTTTAGGTGGCGGTGCAGGTGCCGCTTCGGGCTATAGCTCGGCACTCAGCGATAGCCTTGATTCCGCATCGGCAAAGTTAAGTAGCTTCTTTGACCCATTAGTAGCAGCATGGGATAGCAAGGGCAAGCCTCTTGTGGATTCTATTCATTCGGCTTTTCAGAAAATCAAGGATTTTTGCGGAGCAATAAAACTGAGCTTTGCGGAGATTTGGAATAACGGCACGGCTCAACAAACGCTTGAGCTTATTTTGGGCATTGTTACACGAATTTTTGACACTGTCGGTAATGTGGCAAATGCCTTTACCGAGGCATGGAAAAACGCTTCAACAGGCGATAGAATAATTCAGAACATTGCTGATGTAATCAATAATGTTTTATACATTGTTGACGATGTCGGAAAAGCGATATCGGATTGGTGGCAGAGCGAACGAGGAGCGTCATTTGCTTCGGCAATAACAGAATGCTTTGAAAAGGTCACCAATGCTGCAAAGAGGATATCGGATGCACTCAAAGAAATTTGGGATAACGGCGGAAGCGAATTATTTAATAATATTCGGAATATTGTCGGGAACATAGTTGAGATAATATCAATTATTATCGGGTATATTGCTGACCTGTATGCTGATCTGATAGAAGGTCTTGTTCCGAGTGCCGAAAGCGGATTGCAAAGCGTTAATGATGAGTTATCGTCCTTCAACGATGTTCTTGATTGGCTGAAAACTGACGGAAAGCCAATTCTTGAGGGTGTAGCTTATGCGATAGGACTTGTTACAGCCGGTATTATAGCATATGAGGTTGCAACAAAAGCGCTCGCAGTAGCTCAAAAAGTTTATGCAGCCGTACAAGCTGTTGTTAATGCTGTTATGACCGCAAATCCTATTGGATTGGTTGTTGCCGGTATCGTTGCTCTTGTCGCAATAATTCTTGTTTGCATTAAACATTGGGACGAAATCAAGGCGGCAGCCGTTGCCGCATGGGACGTTATCAAGGCTACATGGGAAAAGGTTTCAAATTGGTTCAAAACCTCGGTTATTGACCCGATAGCGAATTTCTTCCGTAATCTGTGGGCGAGCATTACCAACATTTTCAATAATGTTAAAACGTTCTTCCAAAATGCTTTCAGCCAAGCATGGCAGGCGATTAAGAACGTATTTTCAGGTGTCGGCTCGTTCTTCGGAGGAATATGGAATACAATTAAATCAAAGTTTACATCAATCGGAACAAGCATTGGTAACGCCATAGGTGGAGCTTTTAAGAAGGTTGTTAATTCCATTATTTCATTTGCAGAGAACACGATAAATGGCTTCATCAGGGCAATCAACAGAGCGATTGGTTTGATTAACAAAATACCGGGCGTCAACATTTCTCTGATTCGAGAGTTGTCTATCCCGAAGCTTGCAACAGGCGGCTATCTCAAGGCCAACAATCCAACGCTTGCAGTCGTCGGCGATAACAAGCGTGAGGGTGAAATCGTAACGCCCGAATCGAAGATAAGGGAACAGGTAAAGTTAGCACTTGCAGAAATGGGAACGGCCGTTAATAACGGTGTGCAAACCGTTAAGCTGATGATTGAACTGGTTATCAGATATCCCGACGGCAGGACGGTTATTAAGCAAATCAATGAAGCTCAGATAGCCGAAGGCCGTATTCTTTTGGAGATATAAAGGAGCGTTGCATATGGATAAATACGAAGTATAGGTCAACGGGACTACTAAGCTCAAAGCCGACCATATGAGCTGGGAATATCCGCAAACCGACGGCGACGGCAGCGGCGCAACCGATGAAAATGTAATGATAAGAGAGGTTTTACCCGAGAGGGATAAAATCTCTCTTTCTTTTCAGGGTGAGGGGCTGACAGAAGCCGACATAAGGACAATTTTGACCGTCAGACATTATGAAACCTGCACGGTCAATTATTATGATTTGTACGCAGGAACAAGGGTCACACGAACCATGTATCCTGTTTCCGATGCAATAAAAACAAAGTACATGACGGACAGCGGCGAATTTATCGTAGAGCCGTTTGAGCTGCGATTTATTCAGACGATACCGGTTTAAGGAGGAATGATATATGTATAATCCCGGCGGAGAGTATCTGTCTTATATTAAAGACAGCACAATCCGAAAACCGAGATCTAAGATCGTGGTTGACAGCAAAACATACACGGGACTGGAACATCTTGTTTCATTTCCGAAAATCACGCATGAGACGGAGAAAATGATAGGCGGATTTCCGGCAAAGACCTGTGAATTTGAGATTTATAACCTTGACGGCAGCTTGAACCTTAACGGTAAAGAGGTTCAGGTTTATCGTGGACTTGATATCAGCGATACTAAGACGGTGTGGGTGCCGATGGGCTTGTTCTATGCTGACGGTGAAGATGTGACGAACAATTCGACCAAACGCACAATTCAGTTCAAGGGAACAGACCGTACACGCTTATTTGATACTCCGTTTAAAAATGTCTACAGTAACGGGATAATTCCAGCAGAAACAGTGGTATCAACTGTCGTAGAGAAAATTTGCTTAAAACATGGCTTGTCCGTTGATACAGCAACAAAAGCCAATATCATTTCTTACCGCTTTACCGAAGCCGTAGGAACGCCCGAGAGCACAACAGACAGGCAGATGATTTCATGGTTCGCCGAACTGAGCGGATGTATCCCGATTATTTCCCGTGACGGTCAGAGTCTCGTTTTTACAAGACCGACATACAAGGAAACGGTAACGGAAGCAGGAAAAACGTATCCGAGCGGATCATACGCCGATAAACGTAAATATAAAACATTATCGGCTGAACCTCTGTACGGCCCTGTTAACGCCGTATCTTTCGGTCATGCTGACTATGATGACGCATATGTTTATCAGGACGATGCAGACGTTCAAGCAAACGGATTGCACGAATGGCAGATCAATGACAATCCGCTCGTTGAAAACGACAAGACAGGCATTGCACCGAAGGTGTTTGCAAAAATAAAGGGCATGAAGCTGTACCCGTTCAATCTAAATGATTTTATCGACGATTACCTTTTTGACATCAACGACGGGATACAAATTAAGAAAAAGGACGGAACATACATAACGTCTTACGTCCTTGGCATGAGCACAACATCACGAATTCGCTCAACCTTTAAGGCAGGAACACAGGACTCGTCAACGGCTGATAGAAACCTTGTCGGAAGTGTAAAAACAGACCTCAAAAGTGTAAAACTGAGCGTTGACCATGTTAACAATCAGATAACAGCACTTGTCAAGGAATCTGACGACAAGTATTCCGAATTTACTCAAACCATAAACGGTATTAAGGGCGAAATAGTTGATACCAAGAATGATCTTGAAGCAAAAATCACGGCAACTGCTTCGGCGGCAACAAGCCAATATACGGCGCTGAAAACGGAGGTTAAGGAAAACTATGTGGCGAACAGCACATACAATACGTTTGTAAATCAGACCGCCGAAAAGTTTTCAACACAGGCAGAGTCAATCAAGAATATTCAGGGCGCAGGATATATCACCGAGGAGCGGTGTAATTCGCTCATTGAAGCACAGTCGGACAAGATTACGCTTTCGGTTGAGGAAAACCTGAAAATCGGCACAAGAAATATTCTGCTGAATTCCGAGTGCTTTGCAGGGTTCACACCGACGAAATATAAGGTCGACAAAGCGCTGATATATCCGTCATACCCCGATACATATGTACCGTCGGGGAAATACAGTCAAGTGATTTTTACCGCTGATTCGACAGGCGGAGATACAGGAATAACAAGGGGTATCCGTTTTGTTGAGTCTGATATCCTCGGTCAGAGCACTGTTGATAAGGTCAAGCCGAATACGACATATACATTGTCATTTTGGCTTAAAACAGACGGTGCATTCTCACACCCGGGTAATCTTGTTGCTTCATCTGCGATTTATGCCGGAGAAGGCGTGAAGGTTACTCTTGACACAAATCGTAGTACTGCTCCGGCGCTCACAACCTCGTGGCAGAAATATGTATTGACTTTCAAGATTACAGGCTCAATCAGTAATTTTTATATAATGCTTTTCTTTACAGACTGTTTAGCAAGCACACAATACCGAGTTGACATTTCCTCATTCAAGCTTGAAGAAGGCAACATTGCTACCGATTGGACGCCGTCGGAGATAGATATGGTAAGTGATGCAACTTATCAGTCTTTTATAAAGTTGCTGCCAGGCAAGATAAGTGCAGGGGTTGAATCGACAGTTAACGATCAATACATAGCAGATAAAATAAATCAGAAGTGTGTATCGGTAACACTCGACACAAACGGTGTTACCATAGAAAATGGAGCACTAACTTTAAAAGATGAAATCGGTGATAGTATGATTGATAGTTCGGGAATTCATTCGGAATACCTTAATTTTGGAAAAATGATTAACCTTGATACAATAAAGAACGGTACATATTTTTCAACTATTCCGTATACCACTACTGCAACGAAAAATATAGATATTTGGACGTTGAGGAATTATACCGGTACAGATACAGGAATAAAAAATGCAAAGGAAGCAGTCGACGTAATTACAAATATACCTGAGTTAAAACAACTTTTTTGGAACAATTCAAATAATTGGTTTTGCTCTTATGGCTCGAGTTCGACGGATACAAATACCGTTTATATTGCAAAGCTTGATAACATTGATGAGACGCAAACATACCTTTTGACTTATGACATAATTCTTGCATCTGTAGCGAACGGAAAAGGGTTAATTCCGCAAAGAGTTCACCTCGGGACAGATAAAAGTATCAGTTATGAGGTTGGCATTGATACACTTACTTCAGGGAATGCTGATGTTTCCGGTACAACATATCAATATAGATATGGAACACTCACATGCTCCGTCAGAGGATACGATTTGATCAAGAAAAAAGGTGGGCAAAAAGCAAACGCCAGGTTTAATATACAAATTCTTTCTTTAGGAAATTTGGGAACAGGACAAGATTCTATTTCATGGCTGTATGCAATGCATTCCCCAAACGCTTCATATATGGGATTTATCGGCAATATTGAACTTAAAACATTTGTTGGAGCAACACTGAATGCCAGAGCTTTGCTAAACTCAAACACTGATTATTTTTTTGATCTTGGCACAGGAGTATTTTCAACAGACGAAATCGGTTGTAATAATTTAAGAGCTACTGCTTTGCCATCAGTGCTTTCTGCAACCGACAATCTAAAACCTGTGTATGTCGATGAAACAACAGGACAATTATACAGGCTTGCGTAAAGGAGGCACACATGAAAACATCAATCAAACAAATTTTAAACGCCCGTGAGACGCTTTCACGGCTTGCGGGGCGGACATTGCCTGTAAAGCAGAGCTACAGACTGGCAAAGCTCATTAAAGCTGTAAATGACGAGCTGAGCATATATGAGGGTGAGAGGATAAAGCTTTGCGAGAAATACGGTACCTTGAATAAGGAGAAGCGTATCTACGAGTTTGAGGATGAGACGTACAAGAGCTTTGAGACTGATATTAACGTCTTGCAGAGCCAAGAGGTCGAGCTTGATATCAAGCTGATTGACATCAGCGACCTTGAGCTTTCGGCGCAGGATATCATCAGTATTGAGCCGTTTATCGAGGTGATCACCGATGATTAACCGAATTACAGTCAGCGAAAAAAGGGGATTGTTTCCCGAATATTCAAGCCTCGGAACAATAGGGGAGAAGAACGCAACGACGCTGTTGTTTCTTCTCCCTGTTGCGTTGCAGGGATACAGTAAAAATATCGTCTGTGAGACCGCACAGGGCAGCTTTAATTATGAGGTATTAAACGATACCTTTGACCTGCCGAGTGAGGTTCTGACGGATAATACGCTGAAATTACAGCTTGTTCTCAAGGACGGTGACAAAGTCATATGGAAGTCAATTCCGTACACATTCACCCTCAATCCGACCCTTGACGACAGCGGAGAAAATGTCATTGAAAAAGCAAAATCGGAACAGAAAGAAGCGGATAGAACGGAGTTTGGCGAAACTTTATCCGACCTCACAGGGCAGGATTTGAAAAAATCGGACTGGGATGAGCTTATTGACATTGCGAATGAATTGCCACTTAAAACTGAGCAAAATGTCCTTGATCTGACGAACTATTCCGCGCTGACATATGCTTTTGAACACGCAACGACAGCTCCGAGCTTGATTACAGGTGGCTATAAGCTCGACAAGGAAGAATCTGACGATCCCGACTCACCCGACGTTTTGATTAAGCTTCCATTTCTTGAAACACCGAATGCGGTGTACAGTAAAAGTACCCGTGTTTCGCAATCTGTCGAGGAGTGCGGATTCAGCGTTAAAGGCTCGGCGAAAACAATCGCAGGAAATGAAAGAAGTATGTTTAATTCTCTCGGCGGAACGGTTGCGGCAAATCTAAAAAAACTTACACTTGCCGACTTTGAGTGCGTCGTTGACCCTCGCGGTATCTTCAACGACAGCGGTTCTATTGAGGAAATAACATTGATCGAGAGAGGAAACAATGCAGAAGAACACAACGCCGGTTATTGGTACGAATTTTTCCGAAACTGTTCAAACCTACAATCAATTCTTGGAACACCACTTGACCTGAGCCGCGGAACGGGGTACACACGAACGTTTCAGAAGTGTTCAAAGTTAAGGTATGTCCGTTTTAAGCCACTCACAATCAGTCATGACCTCGATCTTTCAGACTGTCCTGCTTTGATGAAAGGAAAGTACGGAGCAAGCTCTGATGACCAGGGAACGCTCTTGTCAATTGTTAATGGTGTGCGTGAATACCGTTCGGAATTGGGGCAGATTACGATTAAATTCTCGGCACTTGTAAAGGACTATTTAACCTCGTGGCGTTGCGTACAAGACTCCGAAACGGGGTTGTACGTTGCATCCACGCAGGGCATGACCCTTGCAACCGTTTTGACGAGCTACAAAGGAGTGATTATCGCATGACTTACGAAAAGCAACCAATCAAACACGCAACCGTATCAATCGTTGAGGATAGCGGCTTTAAAATGCTTGTGATTGAGCCGAACGAGGGCTACAAGCTCAGAGCAAACGGCGACAACACATACAGCACTCAGCAGATAATGTTTTCGGCAGATTTTGAAAGCTTACTGAATAATTATCACGCAGTTCCTATTGATACACCTGATGAGCAGGTCGAAAAACCTCCGATTTTGCCGACAGAGGACGAAGAAATTCCCGACAGCCTGTCGCTCGCTATAATTAAGGGGGTGTATGACAATGACGAGAGCGGAAGCTAAAGCAATACGGCGAAAGGTCGTACAGGGTGAAACGGTTGAAAAGCTCGGCGGCATAACCGAGAAGATAGAGCAGTCGGATAAAATCGGGTATGATTGGCACAACTATTATGTCGGAGACAAGCTCGTGAAATCTATATATGTTGAGCAGGACAATCCGGTAGGCACACAGGACAACCCGTTTGAATGGGAACCCGGTATGAAGCTTATCCAGAACGGATATTACACATACAACGGCAAGAGGTATGTTGCAATTGCCGAGAGTTCGCCCGAAACAATCACAGAAGAATATCTCGTTGAATTTTAAGGAGGAATAATCATGTTACAGCCAACAGGAAACAAACTCATAGACACAATTATCTACGTCGGTGCATCGGCAATCGCATTTAATGTGATTCTGCCGATCTGTGCCGTTATCCTTAAAGCCCTCGGGCTGATGTGAGGTGCGGTACAGCATGGAAGGAATAATCGCAGCAATCATCACGGGCGTCTTGTCGCTTATCGGCGTTGTAATAAGCAACATTGCGGCAAATGCCAAGATGTCAAAGGAACTTGAAAAGGCACAGGCGGTAACGGATACCAAAATTGAAGAATTAACACGAGAAGTACGGGAGCATAACAACTTTGCGAAGCGTGTTCCCGTGCTCGAAGAAAAGGCAAAGGTCGCAGATCACCGTATCAGCGATTTAGAGCATATCAATCAGAAAGACTAAGGAGGAATCACAATGAAAAAGATTAACATTAAAGGTGTAACGGCGCAGACATGGGCAAGAACGCTCGTTCTCTTGCTTGCACTCATCAGCCAGCTTGCTGTTATTCTCGGCAAGAGAAGCGAAGCAATCGACATTGAGCAATGGCAGGAGTATGTTACATATGCTTTCACCGTCGGCGCATCAATCGTCGCATGGTGGAAGAACAATTCGTTTACCAACAAAGCACAGACAGCTGACAATATTTTGAACGGAGGTGACGACAATGGCTAAGAGAGTATATGTCGGCATCGGTCACGGCGGTTATGACTCCGGAGCTACCGGCAACGGCTTCAAGGAAAAGGACTTGACGCTTTCAATCGGCAAATATTGCAATGAGCGTTTAAAGCAGT
>OIWQ01003542.1_pt1 | contig 13936 bp, 11 predicted proteins | sample 1587571 | NCBI WGS metagenome assembly OIWQ01 (sample SAMEA3888910, study PRJEB22519) | human gut metagenome | biome: human gut; feature: human-associated habitat; material: faeces | place: Denmark | collected 2010 | reverse complement strand
GGTGTCGCGTCTCTCCCCGTACCGCCGAGCCATGGAACACTTCCGCAGTCAAACATGCCCGCGCGAACTCGTACTGGCTCGACACCGGCGAAGGGGAGCGGAAATGCGACGGGTTCTTTCCGCAAAAAAGCGGGAAGAACCTTCGTATTTCCGCGGCTCTACTCCCACCGGCCCGCACCCGCCGTCGAGCTCTGCCCAACCGACGACCCAACCTGGCACCGGCACCATGCCGGACGCAGGGGGTACGGGGGGCGGCGGACACGCCCCCCGCCTCTCTCCCACGAGCTGCGATGACGTCACGCGTGAACCCGCAACGCCGTCTCCACGTTGCCGAAGGGAGCACTGACCTGAATTCCCGCCACTCGGTCACGCACCGCCGCTGCACTTTCCCGGGCAATGGCGATACCGGTTTCTCGCTGCGCTTCACGGGTTTCCGCGGCCGCCATGCGTTCCATGATCGAATCCGGAACAACCACACCGGGCACTTCCGTGCGCATAAATTCCGCATTGCGCAGACTGGTCAGCGGCCAGATTCCGGCGATTACCGGAACATTCAGATGGGCAATCCGGTCCAGAAACGAGAAGAGCGACACTTCGGCGAAGACCGGCTGCGTAATGATAAAATCAGCACCGGCCTCCACCTTTTCGCAGGTGCGGCGATACTCACGCTCCAAATCGATCGCATTGGGATCTGCACCGACGCCGATTACGCAACGGGTAACGGCATTCAGCGCCTGACCGCCCAGATCCACGCCGCGGTTCATCCGTGCCTGAATCTTCACCAGACCGATCGAATCGACGTCAAACACGCCGGAACTGAACGGATAATCCCCCAGTTTCGGCGGATCGCCCGTGATGAAAAGCACATTGTTGATTCCGGCTCCGGCGCAGCCGAGCAGTTCCGCCTGGAGGCCGATCAGACTGCGGTCGCGACAGCAGCAGTGCAGCACCGTTTCGATACCGGTTTCGCGTTGCAGGGTAATCGCCGTCACCAGCGGAGAGATGCGGGCACTCGCCCGTGGACCATCCGGCAGATTGACAGCATCAATCCCCGCTTCGCGGCAGCGTCGTGCTCCGGCGATCGTCTTCGACAGATCAAAGCCGCGCGGCGGAGTGATTTCCACCAGCTTGATCCACTCGCCGGCCGCCAGTTTTGCGCCGAGAGCGGAACGCTCTTTCAGGGGAACCGGCTCCGCCAGATCCTCCTTCACCGCTTCAACCGTGGGAATCCGCCGTTTTTCCGCCCGCATCAACGGTTTAATCGTCCTCGCCAGCTCTTCGATGTGAGCGGGGGTTATGCCGCAGCAACCGCCGATGGCAGCTGCCCCCAGCGAAGCGTAGCGCTTGGCGTACGTGCTGAAATATTCCGCACTGGTCATGTAGATCATCCGCCCGTCGATCCCCTTCGGAACTCCGGCGTTGGGCTGTACAATAATCGGCAGATTGGTCTTGCCGACCAGTTCCTCCAGTTCAATCAGCGTGCTTTCCGGACCGCCGCCGCAGTTCAACCCGATCGCCGTCGGCGCGTCTCCGGGGTAACAGGCGAGCAGTTTCAGAAATTCATCCAGACTGTTCCCGTGGCAGCGCGACTGAGGATCGATGGCGAAGCTGAGCACATAGGGCCGCCCCCGGAACGATTTCATCGCTTCCAGCGCTCCTCCCAGATCAATGGTGGTGCGCAATGATTCAAAGATGATGAAATCCGCTTCGGAAAGCGCGCCGATCTGCTCGATGAGCAACTCGACACGGCTTGCTGTATCAGCGGGAGATTCCGGTTCCCCGACCGGACCGACCGAACCGGCCACCAGGGCCCGGCCGTCGGCGGCGCGGCGCGCCAGTTCCACACCGGCGCGGTTGATCGCCTCAGTCTGATCGGCAAGGCCGAAGTGGGAGAGCCTTCGCGCATTCGCGTTGAAAGTGTTGGTGGTCAACACCTCCGCCCCGGCTTTCAGGTATTCGTTGTGGATATCGAGGATCACATCCGGGTTGGTGATGGACAACTGTTCGAACGAGGCGTTGATAAAAAAGTTCCGACGGTAAATTTCCGTGCCGATTGCACCGTCGAAAATTACCAGCGACTCGGCAAGTTTCTCCTTGAGTGGATTCATCGTTTCTTCAATCCGGTTTCGATTGGGTTGTTATCTGCATACTTCCCCATACAATATCACGGATTTCCCCGGATATCAATGCTGTTTGCGTTTTTTCCGCCGGGAAAGCGTCGGCAGACTAAAACGGCGGCTCCTCCGGGGGAGGGGCGTTTCGAGTCGGGGAGGGGACATCCGCTTCGAAGTCACTCCACTCCCCCTCTTTCCCGTCATCGCGGGTCAGCAGTTCAATCTTCCGCTCCAGGGCGTCGAGTTTGCCGCGGCAGGCGTTCACCAGCCGGCTGCCGGTCTCAAAGTCTTTCATCAGTTCTTCCAGCGGCAGACGGCCGGTCTCCATTTTGGCAACCAGGGTTTCCAGTCGCTCCAGCGCCTGCTCGAACGGCATGGCGTCCAGCTCTTCCGGGGGAATCGGGGTAGTATCGTCCGGCATGATAGATTCAGCTCCGTTTGTTCGTTTTCAGAGAAAGATTCGGGTCGATGGTTCGAAATTCGCAATGCTCCCGGTCATACCCGAAAAGATGCCCGGTGGCAATCACAAAATACCACGCATGCAATGCAAGTTTTCCGGCCTCCACCCGCCGACGGACCCAGGGGAAGGTGAGCAGATTTTCCAGTGCCAGAACCAGCGACGCCTCTTCACAGGCGTGCCGGCGGGTCATTTCGTCCGCATCCGGAAGTTTTTCCAGCACCGCGCGCCGCGCCGGTTCCGCCAGATCGAGCCATCGCTCCAGAAATTCCCCCGCCGGCGTCTCCGGCGTCCGTTTCATCAGCGCGTGGATTCCGCCGCAGTCCGAGTGCCCGAGCACGATGATATGTTCCACTTCCAGAGCGTTCACCGCGTATTCCAGCGCGGCACTGACGCCATGGTGACACGTATCCGGTTCGCAGGGCGGAACCAGATTGGCGACGTTGCGGATGACAAAAAGATCCCCCGGCGCACTCTGCATGAGCAGCGCCGGGTCCACCCGGGAGTCGGAACAGGCGATCACCAGAATCCGGGGATTCTGGCCATGTTTCAGCTGATCAAACAGTTCCGCATCGCCGGAAAAATAGATGTTCCGGAAACTCCGGAATCCGTGGATCAGTCTTGCAATCGCATCTTCCACCGGGCACTTACTCCAGCATTCCAAGCATGAAGCGATAGACCTTGTCTCCGTCTCCCGGCAGAAATTCATGCCCGAAGTCCGGATAGAGCACCACCTCTTTCGGGGAGGTGATCTTGTTGAATGCGGCAAACTGGCTCGACGGCGGGCAGACGGTATCCATCAGTCCGGTCGCCATCCGCACCCGGCAGCGAATCCGGGGGGCCAGATTCTGCACGTCGATGTACCCGAGCCGCTCGAAAAATGCATCTTCATGCGCGTGAGTGGGATCCACCTGCCGGAAATAGTACTGGATATCTTCGTACGCCGCTTTGGCCAGATCCATATTCCACACTCTCCGGTAATCGCAGAGGAACGGATAGGAGGCCGCCGCCCGGTTGACTTCAGGCACCAGCGCCGCACAGGCAAGGGTGAGACCGCCGCCCTGACTGCCGCCCATCACGCCGACCCGGGTCACATCGACATCGTCCATCGCCATCACCAGTCGAACCAGTTCAGCGGTGTCGAGGTAATTGCTCCGGAAAAGCAGTTTCTTCGGGTCCGGATCGGCCGCGCCACGAACGATGTGGCCGCGCAAAGTCATCCCCTCAACCAGGGAGACATCCTGCGATTTCCCGCCCTGTCCGCGGCAGTCGAGCGCCGCCACGGTGAACCCCGACTGCACATAATTCAACATTCCGCTCCAGTCACCGGAGTGGCCGGAGTACCCGTGAAACTGCACCACCGCCGGATGCGGCTTCGTCGCATTTTTCGGGCGCGCCAGTTTGGCATAGATGCGCGCCCCGCCGACTCCGCGGAAGTACAGGTCGAAACATTCTGCATTCGGCGCCTGGAACTCCGCAGGAATCAACTCCATCTGCGGGTCAACGGCGTTCAATTCTTCCAGCGACTCCTCCCAGTAGCGGTCAAAATCAGCCGGGCGCGGGCTGCTGCCCTGATAGACTTTGAGCTGATCCAACGGCATATCGACTAACATGATACAATCCTTTCCTCTATTGATACAGCAAAAGAACGGCGGAAACATTCCGCCGCTCTTTTTGAGTTGGTTTCCTTCGTTACTTTTTGAGCAGATAATCCGGCTGATCCGTCCGGAACGGCGACGCGGGGAATCCCTCCTTGTTGTAGAGATTCGCATTGCCCGGATAGCTCGACCAGGCGTAGCGCACCGCCACGGGCTCCTTGACCGCATCCGACCAGACAACGACCTCGTCGCCGTCGATCTTCGCTTTCGCCCAGACGAATTTTCCATCCTTCCCGGCGATTGCAAAGGAGGCGAGCTCTCCGCCGTTTGCCACCAGCCCGCTGCCGACGTTGTCAAAGGAGAGATAGACTTTGCCGTCCTTGATCTCCATCGACTTGTAGAGCGGCCCGGCGGAAACGGTCTTGCTGCCGTAGGCAATGCGCTCCGCCTCTCGTGCCATGCGGTAGGCCAGCGTCTGCTTGTCCGACGGATGAATGTCAAAGGGATCGCCGATGTCGATCGCCACCGCCATTCCGGTGTTGGGAATCGTCAAGGTCGCCGTCTGCACTTCGCGCAGTTTCGACCAGTTGTTGTCAGCCGGCTGCCGGTTGACCCAGAAATCCGCCGGACCGGGATTCTTCGGCGAGTGACGTTCAAACGCGGCAAGCTGCACGAAGAGGAACGGCATCTCCGGATTGTTCCATTTCTTCCGCCAGTCCTGGATCAGCAGCGGATGCAGAACCATGTAATCCTCATAGCGTCCGGCATTGGATTCTCCCTGATACCAGATGACGCCGCGAATCGGATAGATGGTCCAGGGGGCGACCATCGAGTTGTAGAGGGTCGCAGGGAAATGGGAGGCGCGGCCGGCCGTAGGAGAAAGCATCGGCGGTTCCGGCCTGGCCCCGATTTTGGCGAGGTCCGCCTTGAACTCCATCTTGCTCTTCCAGCCGTTCGCAAGACTGATCTTGCCCTCCGGCGTGGAGGCAAGCCGCAGATAAACCGTGTTGGACGGCCCCAGCAGCCCGCCGTCACCGAACATATCGGAGGCACGCACGGCGATGACGTTCCGGCCGACCCGGACCAGTTTTCCCGGGATGGTATATTTGCGCTCTTTCGACCAGTACTCCGGCGTTTCCGTGCCGATTGCACCGACTTTCACGCCGTTGAAGTAGGTTTCATCGCAATCGTCAATGGCTCCGAGGAAAAGCTGCAGATCCTTTCCAGCCCAGGCGGCGGGAATATCCACCGTGCGGCGGAACCAGATCACACCGTCGGTATCCGCCGGGAATGTGGCCGGAATGGAGCAGTCGCTCCAGCTGGAATCGTCAAAGGCGGGCGCCTTCCAGAGCGCCGCTTCCGCAGTCTGTTTGGCGCCGTAGTCATAGAACCGTTTCTCCCATTTGGAGAACTCCAGCGCGTTTTTCTTCCACAGCTCCTGAAGTTTTTTCTCGATCTCCTCCTTGCTCATACCGACGGCGGAGATTCGCTCCAGTTCGCGGGTGCGGCCGGCGGAACGATAGCCGTCGGCACTGATCCAGCTCTCGATCGGCGTGCCGCCCCAGCTCGAATTGATGAGCCCGATCGGCACATCCAGATCCTGCTGAAGTCGCCGCCCGAAATAGTACCCGAGCGCGCTGAACGGTTTGACCGCTTCCGGTGTCGCAGGAGTCCAGCCGGGACCGGCGATCTCCTCCTGCTCAATGCCCGGCGAGACCGAACGGCGCAGATTGGTGTTGAAAAGGCGGATTTTCGAGTTGTTCGCCCGAGCCGCCTCCCGGTCGCCGTTCAGGCTGTTCCAGAACTGCCGTCCGCTCCAGACCGGCATCTCCATGTTGCTCTGACCGCTGCAGAGCCAGACTTCGCCGATCAGAACATCGTCGAAGCGCACCGGCTGCGACGTCTTGCCGCCTTCCACCAGAACGGTGTAGGGGCCGCCCGCTTCCATCGCCGGCAGATCGGTCATCCATTTGCCGTGCTCATCGGCTTCGGCATATGTGGAGTTTTCTCCGATGGTCACTTTGACCGATTTGCCGGGGGCCGCAGTTCCTCCGATCCGGATGGGCACGCCGCGCTGAAGCACCATGTGGTCTCCATACACTTTGTGCACGGTGAATTTCTCCGCCATTTCCGGAGAAGAGAACATTGCGCAGGCACCCAGCAGAAACGCCAGTGCCAGCGTTGCCACCGGCAATACGATGTTCCGCATACTCTACCCTTTCGATTGTTGGTTGGGGAAATTGCAATTTACCCTATTATAACCTCATTTTCCTGATTATGCAATCAGAAAAAATGATTTTCGGCTTGATTTTTTCCCAGTCGGCACTACTTTAAAAGCATGATGGAGTATTTCCATTACCCTAAAACTTCAACAAGGAGTCTTTCTCATGGCGATCAGCTACAAAGATCTCGGCCTTGTGAACACCCGTGAGCTGTTCAAGAAGGCAATCAAGGGCGGATACGCGATCCCCGCGTACAATTTCAACAACATGGAACAGATGCAGGCGATCATTCAGGCCTGTGTCGAAACCGAATCCCCGGTCATCCTTCAGGTCTCGAAGGGTGCCCGTGAGTATGCCAACCAGACCCTGCTCCGCTATATGGCTCAGGGCGCGGTCGAGTATGCCAAGGAGATCTCCGGCGGCAAGGGTATTCCGATCGTTCTCCACCTCGACCACGGTCCGGATTTCGAAACCTGCAAGAGCTGCATCGACAACGGTTTCTCCTCGGTCATGATCGACGGATCCCATCTCCCCTATGAAGAGAACATCAAGGAGACCCGCAAGGTCGTCGAATACGCGCACAAGTTCGACGTCACCGTCGAAGGCGAACTCGGCGTTCTCGCCGGCGTCGAAGATGATGTCAAGGCGACAGCTCACACCTACACCCGTCCGGAAGAGGTGGAGGATTTCGTCAAGCGCACCGGCGTCGACTCTCTGGCGATCGCCATCGGCACCTCCCACGGCGCCTACAAGTTCAAGCCGGGCGAGAATCCGCGCATCCGTCTCGACATCCTTGCCGAGATTGAAAAGCGCATCCCGGGATTCCCGATCGTGCTGCACGGCTCCTCCAGCGTTCCGCAGGATCTGGTCAAGATCATCAACGAACATGGCGGCAAACTCAAGGATGCGATCGGCATCGGCGAAGATCAGCTCCGTGCCGCGGCCCGTTCCGCGGTCTGCAAGATCAACATCGACTCCGACGGCCGTCTGGCGATGACCGCGGCGATCCGCAAGGTTTTCGACGAGAAGCCCGAAGAGTTCGACCCGCGCAAGTACCTCGGCCCGGCCCGTACCGCTCTCAAAGAGCTCTACAAGCGCAAGAACATCGAGGTGCTCGGTTCCGCCGGTCATGCGTACGACAAGTAATTGTCGTATAACAGATTAAGTTCTGTCAAAAAGCCGCTCTCAGAAAACTGGGAGCGGCTTTTTCCGTGCCGGTGCTTGAATGGAATGAAACCGAAAGAGGGCAGGGGGGCCGGAGAAGCTACTGTCGATGCCGGGGATCGAGAGCGTCACGCAGTGCGTCTCCCAGTACATTCAACGCCAGCACCAGCACGAACATGAATCCGGTAGCGGCGGCGATTTCCCACCATATGCCGCGCCAGAGCCGGTCCTGCCCGTCGGAGATCATCACGCCCCAGCTCGGAGCGCTCTGCACACCGAACCCGAGATAGCTCACGATCACTTCCAGCATGACTGCTCCAGCAAAGGAGAGAGTGAAGTAGATGATGACCAGATGGAACACATTCGGCAGAATATGTCGCAGGATGATCACCGGAGAACTGACGCCGGCAACTTTCGCCGCCGCGACATAGGGCAGGGCGCGCAGTCGCATCGTCTCGCCGCGCACTACCCGGCAGAGGGTGACCCAGCCGGTCATGCCGATGGCGAGATAGACGGCCAGCATTCCCGGCTCCGCCCGCAAAATCGTTCCGAGCACGCCGGCAAAATCCATCATGCTGTCGGATAGAAAGTTCCGGGAAACAAGAAGAGCAAAGGCCAGGATGAAAAGCAGCGTCGGCATGGAGGCAAAGGTGCTGTACGCCCAGACCACCCAGTCATCGAATTTCCCGCCGTAAAATCCGGCGATTGCGCCGAGAGTGACTCCGATGAAGACTGCGATAAAACTGGCGATCACGCCGACCTTTACCGCGGTGGCACTGCCGGCGGCAGCCCGCAGAAGAACGTCACGCCCCTGGTAATCGGTTCCCATCCAGTGTTCGCGGGAAGGGGGGGCGTAGCGCGCCGTATCATCCGTACGCTGATAAACCGGTATAATACCCCGTTGTTCGCAGTATATGGAATACCCTTCCGTCCCCGCCGCCAGCAGCAGATAGAAGAGCACTGCGGCAAGTGACAGAACTGCGGACGGCATCCGCAGAAGCAGTCGCCAGGCGGTAATTCGCGGCGCCGTCATCCCCGCGTCTCCGCAAGTGCATGCAGTTTGACCTGGAGCAGAGCGATATCCGCCGGAGTAACTCCGTCGATACGCCCGGCCTGCGCCAGCGTGGTCGGGCAGACTTTCAGAAGTTTTGCCCGGGATTCGTTGCTCAAACCGCGTACGGCATTGTAGTCAAAATCCGCCGGTATCGCCAGATGTTCCAGCCGATGAAGTCGAACGATTTCCGCCGCTTCCCGCTGCAGATATCCGTCGTATTTGGCTTCAACCAGCAGTTCGCGCCAGACACGTCTGCCCATCGGGGTATCCGGCAGTTCCGGCAGGAGCCGCGCGGGGAAGGGCAGGGGAGCCGTGTTTCCCCGTTCTGCCGGGAAGGGCGCATCCGGCCCCAGTTCGGCCAGATGCTTCAACAGCGGCCGCCCGGAAAATTTTTCGTTCCGGCAACGGGTCAATGAAGCGTCGAGCAGCTCTTTGAATTTCAAAAATTCCCGGTATTTCGACTCCGGAAGAAGCCCGTTCTCTCTGGCGAACTCCGTCAACCGGAGATCGGCATTGTCCTGTCGCAGCGACAGGCGATATTCCGCCCGGCTGGTGAAAAGACGGTACGGTTCCACAATCTCTTTGGTGGTGAGATCGTCGATCATCACGCCGATATAACTGCGGTCGCGCCCCAGCTCGGCCAGAGCATGGCCGGCGACCGCTTTCGCTGCATTCACTCCCGCCACCAGTCCCTGGCCGGCGGCCTCTTCGTAGCCGCTGGTACCGTTGATCTGCCCAGCGGTGAAGAGGTTGTCGTACCGTTTGACCCGGAGGGTTCGTTCCAGCTGGTCCGGATAGAGGAAGTCGTATTCAATCGCATAGGCGTAACGGGAGATCACCGCCTGTTCCAGCCCCGGCACCGAACGGACCATCTGCCGCTGCACCTCGGGAGGCAGGCTGGTGGAGATTCCATTAATATAGAACTCTTCCGTCTGGGCACCTTCCGGCTCCAGATAGAGCAGGTGACGCGGATGCTGCGGAAAACGAACCACCTTATCTTCAAACGAGGGACAGTAACGTGTGCCGATCCCTTTGATAATCCCTTGATACATCGGAGAATACTGTAAATTCTCCCGGACGATTTCCGCTGTTCGTCCGGTGGAGTAGACCTGATAGCAGGGCAGATCATGCCGAATTGCCTCCGGGAGGGCAGGGGAGAGTTCCCGGCTCCAGTGGCTGAACCGCTCCTCCGTCTTTTCGCTTGGCTGAAGCTGCATGCCGGAGAAATCGATGGTTTTGGCAAGGATGCGGGGAGGGGTGCCGGTCTTCAAACGGCCGAGTCGAAGCCCCAGTGTTCCTTCAAGAGCTCCGGAAAGAGACGCCGCCGGAAAATCGCCGGCCCGTCCTCCCGGAAAATGGCGTAACCCATAGTGGAGCGTGCCCCGCAGAAATGTTCCGGTGGTGATGACAACCGCGCCGCAGCGGATCTGATCGCCAAACTGGTTTTCGACGCCGACAATCCGCTCTTTTTCGACGAGGAAACCGGTGACTTCCGACTGCAGAATATCGATACCGGGTGTCTGTTCGAGCAAATATTTCATGCCGCGCTGATAGCAGACCTTATCGCATTGGGAACGGGGTGACCAGACCGCCGGCCCTTTGGTGCGGTTCAACATGCGAAACTGAATCGACGCCGCATCGGTGACGACTCCCATCGCGCCGCCCATTGCGTCGATTTCCCGAACCACCTGTCCTTTGGCGATACCGCCGATCGCCGGGTTGCAACTCATCTGGGCAATGTGGTCCAGATTCAGGGTAATCAGCAGTGTTTCAGCTCCAAGCCGGGCTGCCGCAAATGCCGCTTCGCAGCCGGCGTGTCCGGCTCCGATAACAACAACATCGTACTGTTTCATCGTGGTTGACAAATTTCCTTGCTATGGCAGAATGACATCTTATTAAAATAAAACATTCCGCACGTTTTATCAAATCGGTTTAAAAAGATACTCTCAATAAAAAATCATTATTTATCGACAATTTTATGATCAAGTTATTAACAATCGCCTTGTTTGGAATTCATATCCTTTTTATAGAAAAGAGATTAAACAAGATCCCCTCACCCGTTGTATCGACTTGATTCTTAACATAACATACATTATGCGACGTTAGAAATATACCGTAAAGCCACGAGAAAGGCCCGGAAATCCCGACGGGTACAATCACCCTGCCGCCGGGACGAAATCAGACGCACGAAACGCAACAGCGTTTTTTCGTTTGCGTCAGTTGATTTCGCCCCGGACGTCATCTAACGACTGATAAACGGCAGGAACAGCCGAAGGCGGAACAGGAGGCGCAGTTTTACTATCGATTAGACGAATACAAACATAAAAATCTCGACGAGTTTGAACCTTATCAAAAACACCAAACAAAAAACCAATATAAGGAATACGACAAAGAAATGGCACCCCCTGTTCTATTGTAAACTCACGACCAGAAGAAGAAACGTTCGCAAGCAGAAAAGGACGAGTATCAGACACTAAAACTTGAGTAGTAACCTTCGAGAGCGTCTTTTTTACATCAGAAACAGGGCGGGAGTGCTCAACAGACGAATCAAAAACCCAAACACCGCCAGAATTATAAGCAGACAAATCAATAAGAAGTCCGGTTTCCTGCGTACTATAACCAGAGATAACGCGGTTACCATACTCTGACGTTGAATAAACCGGCCGATCAGTTTCATCACCAATCTGTAAAGAAACCTTAGAACCAGACAAAATACCAACTTGAGTATCAACCAAATATCGAGTAGAAATAACAGCTTGATCAAGTTGCAAAGATGCTTTTGCAGACATTGCAAGATGTGTAACGGGATGGACATTTTTTAACATATTCTCCCATGAAACACCATAATCAAAAGACTTTTCCCAATCAAGACCAACCTGAAAATCATTCGAGTAAACCACCTCAATAACCTTTAATTGACAACGAGCAACCTGCCTATCCAATGTTAAAGAAAGAGAATCGGAAATACGCTTTAACTCACGTTCAGACCCCTGAACGATCAATTTATCATTCACCAGCTTAACAGCATTAGGAAAAACAGCTTCAATCTTTTGATCAATCCCCAAAGAAGGAAAAACCATAATTTTCGACTGATTACCGCCTATATAATACTGCCCTGCCCTTTCTACCCACTCAACCCCCAAAAGCCAAGTAATCAGATCGAGAACATCAACAAGATCACAACCTGAAACATCAGCAAAAATAAGCTTATCTTTGAGATCATCGAACACCACGACATTAACATTATAATACTCGCTGATCGACTGGCAGACTTGCCACAATGGAACCCCTTGACAAGACAGAAAAAAATCTTTAGGGTTGCTTTCCTGCTGCTGTTCCTGCTGATCCTGCTGCTGGAACTCTGACGAACGAGGAGAGGGAGCAGCGACCGCCCCCAGCGAAATAAACAAACCTGCGATCAAAGCGAACAATCTTCTCATCTTCATAAACATCACCTATCTTTAAAACAATACCATTAGGATAAACCAAACGATTAGGAGAAACAGCCAAAGGCGAATAATACAAAACTGGCTGCTTTTCCTGCTGAACCTGCTCAACAAGTTTTTCAGGCAGTTTCTTTATTTGTTCCCCCCCTGCCCCGGTTGAAAGCTCCACTTTCTGCCCCTTGACAAACTTTAAATATTCATTCCATCCAACACAACCACCTATTACCATACAGGAAACGAAAGCAAGAGGAAGCCACAAACAGCTCACGAAATGCAAAAGATTCTTTAAAACATTCGTACCTGTATCTGTACTTGTTGCATTTTCATCAGGCAAGGATTTGCCCGGTACTGATTCAGCGCGACTAAATGAATCATAGCACTGAAAAACATGTTTTCGAGGAAACAAAGACCACGAATCAGAATATTCCTTGTCTCCATGCTCATAACCACGAATGATAAAGAACTGAACAGGCCATTTCAAACCTTTCAGCCAAGTAAAACGCTCAAAGATATTGGAATACTTCGCATTCCTGATTACATACAGATATTGAACGCCACGACGAATATTTACATCAAGATCGCTTTCAGAGTGAGAAATAAGAAACATATCATCCTTGTAATGACCATGCTGACGAGTATAAGCGAGCAGTTCCCGCCGACGCTCAGCAGTATCATCAGACTTGTCGCGATAATCCGAAGATGAAAAATATTGATACAATTCATCTAAAACAATAACTGCGTTCGCCTGAGTAACCTGCCAAAAACGTAAAATAGCTTTTTCCGGCAAAATCTGATGAAACTTACACCAATCAGGATTTTTTCGATAAAATTCGCGCGCTTCACCAAAAGAACGAAACTTTTTAAAAAGATAAATCCGACGCAATGCAAGAGAATATTTCGCAGGAGAACGAAAAAGCCCTTTACAAATGATATCAGGATGTAAAGGAAGATTTGTATAAATAGGACGAGAGGAAGATTTCAAATAATCCTGAATAATCGTAACAGAAAAATAAGATTTTCCGGCTCGTTGTTTACCTGTAATAACGTAAAGCAAAACAAACCTCCATCAATAAATTGTCGGAATCAACTTCACGATAATCTTTAATGAAAGCACAGCAAACCAAACACCAAGCAAAACAGTAAGAATATGAAGAACTTCCGAAACAGGCAAAAAGTAATTAACCCAAGATAAATAAACTGAATCCAAAAAAGTAACATTGCCAAACGGATTAGTAACAACAGATTCATAAAGAGGGGAAAAAACCTCAACGCGAATATAATTATAAAATTCAGTCAACAACGAAATGGCCATATCAACAAGCCATTGAAGACCATCAACAACAGACTGAATAAGAAAAGTAAACCCCTCCCGAATTTTTTCCCAAAATGAAGAAAGGAGAGAACCAATTGTAGACATTTAGAACTCCAAAGAACGCAAAATTTTAATCAGAAGAATAAAACCACCAATATAAACAAGACCTGCGAGAATATCGCGAATTGTACCGAAAATAGTATCAAAAGGAGACGTCCCAAAATTAATTACAATATCCTGCGAAATTTGACAAACCGCGGGAAAAGGAATTGTAACAACCGGAGCAGAACGACCAGCAGAGGGAATAACCCCCGTCAAAAAGTCAGGAGCATCACCAGAAAAAGAAACAAAATCACCAGAATCAGGAACATCGGCAAACTCACCAGCAGAAACAGACGAACCAGAAAAATCACCAACTCCATCACCGCCATCGCCGCCATCGCCACCATCTCCGCCGATATCAACACCGCCGCCGCCGCCATCGCCGCCGCCATCGCCGCCATCGCCGCCATCAGGATCTGGATCAGGTTCCGGATCTGGATCAGGTTCCGGATCTGGATCAGGTTCCG
>OIWQ01003504.1_pt1 | contig 14020 bp, 14 predicted proteins | sample 1587571 | NCBI WGS metagenome assembly OIWQ01 (sample SAMEA3888910, study PRJEB22519) | human gut metagenome | biome: human gut; feature: human-associated habitat; material: faeces | place: Denmark | collected 2010 | reverse complement strand
GTTCGGGAGGAATCCTCGGAAAAGGATTTCTCAACGGCACTCAGACAAAGCTGAAATACGTGCCGGAGCAGCACACCGACTTCATTTTCTGCACCATCGGCGAGGAAGAGGGCTTTATTGGCTCGGCGGCGGTGATTGCCGCGTTCCTGTTCCTCGTGCTGCGCATTCTGCAAATTGCCGAACGGCAGCGGACGGCATTCGGAAGGGTGTACTGCTACTGTGTGGCTTCGTATTTCATTTTCCACATCGGCATCAACATCGGTATGGTCATCGGGCTATGCCCCGTAATCGGCATTCCTCTGCCGTTCTTCAGCTACGGAGGATCGTCGCTGTGGGGATTCACAATCCTAATTTTCACGCTTCTTAAAATCGATGCCTCGCGCGAGGACAGATAGCCTCAACGTCGCTTACTTTCCGGAAAAACGACGCTCCACAACCTCCCAGTCCACAACGTTCCAGATGTTGTGAAGATAGTCAGCGCGCCGATTCTGATAGTCAAGGTAATACGCGTGCTCCCACACGTCGATACACAACAGTGGGTGCAGCCCGTCCATCCTCAACGGGGTGTCGGCATTCGGTGTGTTGATTACCATCAAATGATTGTCGGAGTCTGCAACAAGCCATGTCCATCCGGAGCCAAACAACGCTGCTCCCGACTGCTCCATCTTTGTCTTCAGCACATCGACCGACCCGAAGCACCGCTCCACTGCGGCAAGAAAAGCCTTGTCGGAGGCTGGCTTTGGCGATGGCGACAGCGCGTCGAAATAGAAAAGATGATTCCATGCCTGGGCGGCATTGTTGAGCAACGCGCCGTCGGCGACTCGCACAATCCCGTCGAGCGGCAACTCCGACAATGGAGTTTCAGCTGCAAGTTTGTCTACATTCTCAAGATATGTGCGCGTATGCTTCCCATAGTGGAAGTCAATAGTTGTGGCACTGATGGCGCCGGTCAATGCGTCCGCCTGCCACGGCAGTTTTGGTAGTTCGTGTTTCATAATGGTAAAACTTTAATATTCACCCATATAAACACTCACCACCACAAAATTGTTCAATCCGCTACGTCGAGGCGCGGTTGTAGAGCACTATGCCTATTATGAGATACACCACATTAGGAATCCACATTGCCACAAACGGCGACGTATAGCCAGAAACGGCAAATGTCGACGTGACCGTGGAAAACAGGATATACGAGAAACTCAGCACCAAACCGATACCAATGTTGATACCCATTCCGCTCTTCACCTTGCGCGACGACAGCGACATGCCGATAAGCGTCAGGATAAACGCCGCGCCGGTCATGGCGAAACGCCGTTCATACTCAATCTCAAAACTTTTGATATTCGCCACACCACGCATTTTCTGCCGGTCAATGTAGGCCTTCAGCTTCGGTGAGGTCATCTTTTCGTGGTCGTTCTCAGCAATCAGGAAGTCGCGCGGCTCAATCGGGATGATGGTGTCGAGAGTAGCTCCTTTTTTTATCTCCTCGCGCATCCCTCTGAAATTGCGTATCATGTAGTTTTTCATCGACCAGCGGTAAAGTGTGTCGTAAACCGCCGTCGTTGCAACCATTCGCGACACGAGCTTTTTGTCTTTAAACGTCTCGAGCGAGAAGTTGTATGCCGTTTTCGACGAGTTCTCAAAACGCGACATATAGGCGATTTCTCCGGGCGTCACCTGCAACTGGATGTTGACGCCATAGTCTATAGCCTTGTTTTTCACATATTTGTTCTGATAGTTGATTCGCTTCACATTGGCGGGCGGGATGACATAAGAGTCAAGCACAAACGTGAAGCTGGCAATAACCAATGCCGACGCCATATAAGGCAGCAGCAACCGTCGGAAACTGACGCCGCTCGACAAGATGGCGATAATCTCGGAGTTCTCAGCCATCTTCGACGTGAAAAAAATCACGGCGATAAACGTGAACAGCGGACTGAACTGATTCGCCATGTAGGGAATATAGTTCAGATAATATTCAAAAATGGTTGCCTTCACCGGTGCTTTCATAAAACTGTCGAGCTTCTCGTTGATGTCAAACATCACGATAATCGCAAGGATAAGCACGATGGCAAACACGTATGTGCCAAGAAACTTCTTGATGATATAACCATCAAGAGTCTTCACATACGGCTTGGGCAACTTGATTTGTCTTTTCATAAGCGTTGCATTACACGGACCACTGTTTCGTCCTTCCAGGCTTTGAAATCGCCTGCAAGAATGTGGCTGCGGGCTTCTCCCACAAGCCACAGATAGAATGCAAGATTGTGTATCGACGCAATCTGCATGGCAAGAATCTCCTGACTAACAAATAGATGGCGGAGATAAGCCCGACTATACATACGGTCAACCTCCGACGCGCCGTCAATCTCTATCGGCGAGAAATCGTCTGCCCACTTCTTGTTGCGCATATTCATTATGCCATTCTTGGTGAAAAGCATTCCGTTGCGTCCGTTGCGCGTAGGCATCACGCAGTCCATCATGTCGACGCCGCGCTCGATTGCCTCGAGAATATTTGCCGGCGTACCGACTCCCATAAGATAACGGGGCTTGTCTTTTGGCAGTATCTCATTGACAATCTCGATCATCTCATACATCTTCTCCGTAGGCTCGCCAACTGCCAGACCGCCAATGGCATTGCCGTCGGCACCAAGATCGGCGACAAACTTGGCCGACTCCTGACGAAGGTCTTTATAGACACAGCCTTGCACAATCGGGAAATATGCCTGACTGTAGCCATATTTGCCATCGGTTGCCTTATAGTGGTCCCATCCGCGGCGCAGCCAGCGCAGAGTCAACGCCAACGACTTTTTGGCATACTGATAGTCGGAATCGCCCGGCGGACACTCGTCAAGCGCCATCATTATGTCGGAACCGATGGAACGCTGTATGTCGACCACTCCCTCTGGCGTGAACAGATGTTTCGAGCCGTCGATGTGTGAACGGAAATACGCGCCTTCCTCCTTCAGTTTCCGGTTGGCGGAAAGGGAAAACACCTGGAATCCTCCGCTGTCGGTAAGAATCGGACGCTTCCAGCCATTGAACTTATGCAGTCCGCCGGCCTTCTCTATGATGTCCATTCCCGGACGCAGATACAGGTGATATGTGTTGCCCAGGATAATCTGGGCCTTGATGTCGTTTTCAAGTTCGTGGAAATGCACAGCCTTGACCGAACCCACTGTGCCAACCGGCATGAAAATCGGGGTCTCTATAGTGCCGTGCGCAGTGGTTATGAGTCCCGCTCGCGCGTTGCTGTTCAAATCCTCTTTTTGCAGTTCAAAATCCATATTTTTCGAGCCATTTTATTTCAAACTACAAAATTAAGCAAATTCTGCGAAAGTAAGCGACTGAAACAGCAAGATGTAGCGCATAATCATTCGTTTTTACGACAAAATTGCTCCTTCGCTCTGACAAAATAGCAGAAAAAAGCATGTGGCACAAGGATTGCTGACTTGATGACTGAATTTTATTAATTACGTATAAACCAAATAAATATATACATTATGAATTTTGACAACTTTACAATCAAATCGCAAGAGGTCGTACAGCAGGCTGTACAGACCGCTCAGCAGAACGGCAACCAGGCCATTGAGCCGGAGCATCTGCTGAAGGCTTTGCTCGACAAAGGCGAGTCGGTTGTGAAATTCGTTTTCCAGAAGCTCGGCGTAAACCAGCAACTGGTTGCGATGCAACTCGACAAGGCGCTGTCGGCTCTGCCAAAGGTGAGCGGCGGCGAACCTTACCTGTCGCGCGAGTCAAACGATGTGTTGCTGAAAGCCATCGACTGCGCAAAGCGGCTCGGTGACGAATACGTGACATTGGAGGCTATTCTTATAGCGCTCCTGAAGGTCAACACCAAAGTGTCGACAATACTGAAAGACAACGGCGTGACCGAACAGGATCTTGAGGCTGCGGTAAAAGAACTGCGAAAGGGCGAGAAGGCTACGAGCCAAAGCGCGGAGGATTCCTACAACGCTTTGAGCAAATATGCCATCAACCTTAACGAGCGTGCCCGCAGTGGAAAACTCGACCCTGTGATAGGCCGTGACGACGAGATACGACGTGTGCTGCAGATTCTTAGCCGACGCACGAAAAACAACCCTATTCTTGTGGGCGAGCCTGGTACCGGCAAAACGGCTATCGCCGAGGGTCTGGCTCAACGGATTGTGCGTGGCGATGTGCCTGAAAACTTGAAAACCAAACAATTGTACTCACTCGATATGGGTGCGCTTGTGGCTGGTGCCAAATACAAAGGTGAGTTTGAGGAACGTCTGAAAGCAATCGTCAACGAGGTGACCAAAAGCAACGGCGAGATTATCCTCTTCATCGATGAGATACACACGCTTGTCGGTGCAGGAAAGGGAGAAGGCGCCATGGATGCCGCAAATATCCTGAAACCGGCTTTGGCAAGGGGTGACTTGAGGAGCATCGGTGCGACAACGCTCGATGAGTATCAGAAGTACTTCGAGAAGGACAAAGCGCTGGAGCGTCGTTTCCAGATTGTCATGGTCAACGAGCCTGACGAGCTGAGCAGCATCGCCATCCTGCGTGGTCTGAAGGAACGCTATGAGAACCATCACAAAGTGCGTATCATGGACGAGGCGATAATTGCCGCCGTGCAACTTTCGGAACGCTATATAACCGACCGTTTCCTGCCCGATAAGGCAATTGACCTTATTGATGAGGCTGCCTCTAAATTGAGAATCGAAATTGACTCTGTGCCACAGGCTCTTGACGAAATTATCCGCAAAATCTCTCAACTCGAAATCGAACGGGAGGCAATCAAACGCGAAGAGGGCGAATCCGACAAAGTGAAAGGTTTGGAGAAGGAGCTGTCCGACCTGCGCGAGGAAGAGAAGAGCTACATGGCTAAATGGAAAGCCGAAAAGGAGCTGATAAACAAAATTCAGCAGAACAAAATCGACATTGAGCAGCTCAAATTCGAGGCCGACAAGGCTGAGCGCGACGGCGACTATGCAAAGGTGGCTGAAATACGCTACTCCCGCATCAAGAACAAGGAGGATGAAAACAAGCAATTGCAGCAACAACTCCACGACATGCAGGGCGACAGATCGCTGATAAAGGAGGAAGTCGACGCTGAGGATATTGCCGACATCGTGTCGAGATGGACGGGAATACCTGTGGCGAAGATGGTGACAAGCGAGAAGGAGAAACTGCTCCATCTCGAGGAAGAACTGCACAAACGGGTTGTGGGACAGGACGAGGCGATTTCGGCTATTGCTGATGCCGTGCGCCGCTCACGTGCCGGACTTAACGACCCCAACCGCCCTATCGGTTCTTTCATATTCCTCGGAACCACCGGTGTGGGCAAGACGGAATTGGCAAAGGCTTTGGCTGACTATCTGTTCAACGACGAGAATATGATGACGCGTATCGACATGAGCGAGTATCAGGAGAAGTTCTCGGTGTCAAGGCTCATCGGGCCTCCTCCCGGATACGTTGGATACGAGGAAGGCGGACAGCTGACGGAGGCCGTAAGGCGCAAACCGTACTCTGTGGTGCTCTTCGATGAGATTGAGAAAGCGCACCCCGACGTCTTCAACATCCTGCTTCAGGTGCTCGACGACGGACGGCTGACGGACAACAAGGGACGCACGGTCAATTTCAAGAACACAATCATCATCATGACCTCAAACATGGGCTCGCAGCTCATCCGCGAGAATTTCTCGAAGATGACCGACGCAAACAAGGCTGAGACCGTCGAAACCACCAAGAACCAGGTGCTTGAGATGTTGAAGTCGACAATCCGTCCGGAGTTCCTGAACCGTATTGATGAGATTATAATGTTCACGCCTCTGTCGAAATCCGAAATCAAGGAGATTGTGGCTCTCCAAGTCAACAATGCTCGCCGTATGCTCGCTAAAAACGACATAGAGCTCGACATTACCGACAAAGCGCTCTCCTTGCTTGCCGACGAAGGCTACGACCCTGAGTTCGGCGCACGTCCGGTTAAGCGTGTCATCCAGCGTGAGATTCTCAACCGCTTGTCGAAAGACATTCTTGCCGGAAACGTTACGAAAGATAAGTCTATCGTTATCGACGCCGACGGTGACCAATTCGTGTTCCGAAACAAATAAAAACCCTATCATCATACTGATAAAAAGGCAACCGCATAGAAATGTGCGGTTGCCTTTTTGCGTTTCCACAGCACCATATCCAAGGCACTAATTACATAAATAACAGCAAATAAATTTGTACTACACTTCCAACCACAAGCAATGCCATGATTGTCGACATTGCATAATTCAAGCCTCTTTCCCCAGCCGTTGCGTCTTTTTTCGCCTTAACAGGCAGTAAATCAAAAAGGACGCTGAGCAGAAAGCACTGCAGATAGTCTTTGACAAACCACGTCGCCTTACCAACCGCTTTGCAAAGGCTGCCGCCTATGCGGCGTGCCTCATCGAAAATAGGATCATTGTTTGAGAGAGTCTTCTCATAGTAGGTTTTTGCTTCCATGACTTTGTGTTTTTATCTTTACACTGCAAAGCAACTGTCTTTGCGGGCATATTGTTTGCCCACTCAACATAACAAAACATAAACGCGGGAGGCGGCACTGAAATTTCAGCACCGCCTCCCGTTTTTTAAATCTTTATCGTCAGTCAACGTAGGTTATTACACAACGTTTCTGTGTCTCGTAAGGAAGGTCGTTGTAACGATGGGCGAAATCAAGCGACGTTAACGTCTTGGCTGAATCAATCTGCGGAGAAAAGACATAAGACTCTTTTCCCGAAGCGGCTTTATAGATTACATAAGGCAGCATCTTGCCGAAATTGCCCTTCTCGGCAAGCACCGCATATTTGAGCATGCCGCGCGACGTCATTGTCATCATCGCTATAAAGTTGACGTCGATGTTGCAGTCGTCGCGCAACGGCAATGCCGGGTCAAACTGATAGACCAATCTTTTATCGGTTGTGACAATGAAAAGGTTGCTTTTCACGTCTACATCATAAAGCCAGGTCGACTCTCCATTTGTGCGCTTTGCAAGAAAGCCTTCGACGCCGTATGTCATTTGCATATCGCCTACCGACACAATGCGTTTCAAATCGTCGAGCGTGGCATTGACCACCTCGTCGGGCATACCGGTTTCTTTCATTGTATACACGCATTTACCAGATTGGCTGCGGTCGATGGTCACAACCACGTCGCTCTCTGTCAATGCCACCTTGTCGCGGCTATGATAGTCTGCTCCGACAATCACATCGCCTGAATATCTAAACGCAAGCGACTCCTCATAAACCGCGTTCATTTCTCTGTCAAAATTTGTCATTTCTATCTTGGCAACACGCGCCGACACCGATGGCTTAGGCTCGTCGCCTCCAGTCATGCCTGCCTGGCTGAACTGGAATTTCACCGTTTCTTTGTGGCATGTGACAGTCACCGTTGCCGAGCGGTATTTTTTCGTTGTGTTGGCGGCGATAAACGCTGTCAGCTCCACAGTTCCCGCTTCGCCTTCCGTTTTGTCAAGCGTGAGCCACCCCTGGTCCGACGTGCCGTAGCCCACGGTCGCTGTCCACACGTCACGAGCCTTCAACACCGGCAAGGTCTCCCTGCGGAGATTGCTGTTTATCGAAAAATTCTGCGATTTGCCCGTCAGCCACTTCTCCGAATCGTTGTCGTCGCCGCAGGAGGCAAGCACTATGCCTATAATCGCCATTATCAAGCTGAATCTAACTTTCATATACTTATAAATTTAAAAAAGAGGAAAGCCGACTTTCTGCGGTCAGCCATCCCCTTGTTTGTCAACTGTTATTTTTCTTCTTCTGGCACGGGCGGCGGAGTGGCAGAGTCGTCGGGATCGCTCAGACTGTCGGTCTCCGATTTGTCTGCGTCGCCAGCAGCGATGCTGCGCTGACGCTCTTTCTCCTCGTTGGCTTTGATTATCTCATCCGCACGCGACGCCCATTTGCGCTTGCCGAAGATATGCTCCACGTCTTCTGTGAAGATAACCTCCCGCGTAAGCAACAAGTCGCGCAACTGATGATGTCCGCCCTCATATTCTTTCAATATCTGTTTTGCTCGCTCATACTGCTCCGAGAGCACGCGCGTAACCTCCGCGTCAATCATACGGGCACGGTCCTCGCTGTAAGGCTTTGCAAACATATAGTCCTGACCTGTCGAGTCATAGTAGCTTACATTTGGCAACGACTTGCTCATTCCATAATATGCCACGATGGCATACGCCTGTTTCGACGCGCGTTCAAGGTCGTTGAGCGCTCCTGTCGACACGCAGCCGAGAAACAAGTCTTCTGCTGCACGACCGCCAAGCAACGAGCAAATCTCGTCAAGCAACGCCTGCTCTGGCGTGATCTGACGCTCTTCTGGCAGATACCAGGCGGCTCCGAGAGCCTTGCCGCGCGGCACAATGGTTACTTTGATCAGCGGATTGGCATATTTCAAATGCCAGCTTATTGTGGCATGGCCTGCCTCATGGGTGGCGATTGACTCGCGCTCTTCCTCTGTCGTGATTTTAGAGCGTTTCTCCAAGCCTCCGACAATACGGTCAACCGCATCCATAAAGTCTTGCTTCTCAACAAATTCCTTGCTGCGGCGTGCCGCTATAAGAGCGGCCTCATTGCACACGTTGGCAATGTCGGCGCCCGAGAATCCCGGTGTCTGGCGCGAAAGAAGGTCTACATCCACATCCGGAGCTATCTTGACATCGCGCAGATGCACCATGAATATTTCCTTGCGGTCGTTCAAATCCGGAAGGTCGACATAAATCTGACGGTCAAAACGTCCGGCACGAAGCAAAGCCTTGTCGAGAATGTCGACGCGGTTTGTTGCGGCAAGCACAATGATACCGCTGTTGGTGCCGAAACCGTCCATCTCGGTGAGCAATTGGTTCAACGTGTTCTCGCGCTCATCGTTAGAGCCCATATTGGGGTTTTTTCCGCGGGCACGTCCCACAGCGTCGATCTCGTCGATGAATATGATACACGGCGCTTTAACAAGTCGCGCACTCGCGACGCGCCAACGCCCACAAACATCTCAACAAAGTCTGAACCCGACAATGAGAAGAAAGGCACGTTGGCCTCGCCTGCCACGGCTTTTGCAAGCAGCGTCTTTCCGGTTCCTGGAGGGCCTACAAGCAAAGCGCCCTTGGGTATCTTTCCTCCAAGATTAGTGAATTTCTGAGGGTTTTTCAGAAATTCAACAATCTCCTCAACCTCGGTCTTTGCCTCCTGCAGTCCTGCCACGTCCTTGAACGTTACGTTGGTACCCTTTTCCTTGTCGAAAAGCTGCGCCTTTGTCTTGCCTATGTTGAACACGCCGCCCGAGCCGTCGCCTCCGCCTCTCGACATGCGGCGCATCAGGATGAACCAGAACACAATCAACAGGATTACGGGGCCGAACGACCACAAGAACCCTGCGATTCCACTGCCCGACTCATATTCAAGGATTCCGGTGTAAGGGATGCTCTTCATCTGGTCCTCAAACACATTGTGAGGCACTTGAACAACTACTCTTGCCTTGCTGTAATTGACCTTTGCCATGTCTTTAAACACCTGCTTGGCGCTTGCCTCGGTCAACTCAGCCTCAAGTTTATTGTCGCCGGCATACACCCACATATGCTTGACATTGCCCTCCACAAGAAGCTTCTTGAAATCCGGCTGCCAATTCATCGGTTTTTCTGCAGAGGAGTCGTTGAAGTAAAACAACCCCATCAGAACCATACCGATGATGGCATACATCCAGAATATGCTGAATCGGAATCCTTTAAATTGCTTTTTCTTATTGTCCATTTTTTATCTATCGCTTAATCAATATCTGGGATTTCTTTTATCTCGGCGTCGTTCCACAGCTGCTCAAGATTGTAATACTCCCTGTATTCCGGAAGGAACACGTGCACATAAATCGTGCCGTAGTCTATAACAATCCATTGCGAATTGCGGTAGCCGTCATAGTTGAAGGGCTTAACACCCGATTTCTCCTGAACATATTCGCGCACAGAGCCGGCGATGGCAGAAACCTGCATCGTGGATGTGCCTTGACAAATGATAAAATGTTCTGTAGATACATATTCAAGTCCTGTCAAGTCCACATGTGTGATATTTTTTCCTTTGCGTTCTTGAATTCCCTCAACTATAAGATTCAATAGTTTGTCGTTAGTCATTATTTTCTTTTATTGTTAGTTATTCTCTTTTTCTTCAATTTCTGAGCTATGCTGCCTATCTTATGCAAAGATGCAGCCTATCTTATGCAAAGATAATGCTTTATGCCATAATAGCAATTTCCTAAGCCCACAAATATTTATCACCGCTACTTATAGAACAATTTCAACACGATTTGTTTCACTCAAAGTTGTTAAATTTAAACAAAAACCAGCCTGAAATCTGGTCCAAAGTCAGGAAAAGCAGAATATGTCAAAACCCTGCACCATGAAACGATGGCAACGTTGGCTGGCTATCGTCGCGGAGCGACGACACTCTGCCATAACCCGGTACGCGAGCGCAGCAGAGCGTGCCGGGATTCGACATGCCCCCTGCAATCAGCGTGCCAGAGGTACGCTACTACCAGAGCGCATCCCTACGCCAGCGGCGATGCCCACGCGACGCATACTGCGGCAACGGTTGGGCAACAATAGCAACAGAGACCCTCGGACAAGTCCGGGAGCCTCTGTCTATTGATAGGAAAAATATATTCTTCGAATTATTTGTTGAGCGCTTCTTTTACAGCATCGTTAGGCACCATCTCTTCTTTAAATACGTAGGCACCTGTTTTCGGAGACTTGACAGCTTTGATAATCTTGCTGTAAGTACGTCCCTCTCCAGTTTGAAGGGTTGCGACTGTTTTCTTTGCCATAGCTGTATACTATTTTATTTGATTTCTTTATGTACTGTTACACGTTTAAGGATTGGGTTGTATTTCTTCAACTCCAAACGCTCTGTTGTATTTTTGCGGTTCTTAGTAGTGATGTAGCGAGAAGTACCCGGCATACCGCTGTCTTTGTGCTCTGTGCATTCGAGAATGACTTGCACTCTGTTACCTTTTGCTTTCTTTGCCATTTTATTCTACTGTTTTAATGCTTGTTAAGTAACCTTTTTCAGCTGCCTGCTTGATTGCAGCGTTAAGACCGATTTTGTTGATTGTACGGAGTCCTGCTGCAGAAACAGTAAGACGAATCCAAATTTGCTGCTCAACCCAGAAGAATTTTCTGTTGAAAAGGTTGACCTCAAATTTGCGCTTTGTTCTTCTCTTTGAGTGAGAAACATTATTACCTACGGCCGCTTTTCTGCCTGTAATTTGACAAACTTTTGACATGGCTATAATTAATTTTATTAATTTTCAATTGATTATCCTCAAAACAGAGTGCAAAGTAAGCGATTTTTTGTATACTAACCAAATTTTTCAGTCATTTTTCGCAAAATAATTAGTTGATTAGCATTTTTATCAGCATTATTTGAGCCATTGTTGTGGCATGGTTGATTACGCGGTCGCGATTTCCTGCAAAATGATAGCATTTGCTCTCGGTCTGACCTCGCTTAGTGGCGGAAATCCATACTGTGCCGACGGGCTTGTCTGCTGTGCCGCCGCCTGGCCCGGCGATTCCTGATGTCGCCACCGCGCAATCTGTATTGAGTGCGCGCGAAACGCCTTCCGACATCTGACGCACCACCGGCTCGCTGACCGCGCCTTCCGTCGCCAGTGCGGTGCCGTCAACGCCGAGAAGCCCTTCCTTCACCTCATTGGCATAGCTGACAACCGAACCTTTGTAGTAGTCTGAGCTGCCTGCCACCTGCGTTATCTCGTGCGCTATATTGCCGCCCGTACAGCTTTCTGCCGTCGACATCGTATAGCCTTTGTCGCGCAGCATGTCGCCAAGTATCTGCGCTATGGTCTTGTCTTCTCTGCATATCAACGATTTGCCGAGTATCGACGCGAGCTTGTCGCTTTGCTCCGCCATGACGGCTTCAAGACGCGACGCGTCGGTGTCGGTTCCGGTAAGGCGCAGGCGGATCAGTCCGGGCTTGGGCAGATACGCAAGATGCACGTTGCCGGGCATCGCTTTCTCATAGTCGTCGAGCATGCCGGCAAGCACCGACTCCGAATAGCCGATTACGATAAATGTGCGGTGCTGCAATGCGTCTTTGCGCGGAAAGCGGTGCTTGAGCATCGGGAACACCTCCGTGCAAAACATCTCTTGGGTCTCAAACGGCACTCCGGGCATCGAGACGAGCACCTTGCCGTCTTTCTCAAACCACATCAGAGGTGCGGTACCCACACGGTTTTGAATCACGCGGCACGACGACGGCACATAGGCTTGCGCGGCTGTCAGCGGATTTATCTTCAACCCGCGCTTGCGCACCACCTCGAGCACATTTGCCTCCACCGCCTTGTCGTAGACGAGTTCGCCACCAAACAGCTCGCACAGCGTAGGCTTCGTTATGTCGTCTTTCGTAGGGCCGAGGCCTCCGGTGGTAAGCACCACATCGGTCTCGTCAAACGCTTGCTTGATTGCCCGTTTTATCTCGTCGGCATCGTCTGCGACAACGCGCACGGAACGCACAGACCACCCGTCGGGATTGATCTCCCGCGAAATCATCCCTGAATTTGTATCCACAACCTGCCCTATCAGCAATTCATCGCCGATGGCTATGATGGAAACCTGCATAATTACCTCCTTTTTTAAACTTCGACGCGTGCAAACGGCGCGATGTCGAGGCTGCAATATTTTTTGTCAAGATATTTGAAATAGCCGGCAATGGCCACCATTGCGGCATTGTCGGTTGTAAACGCGCGCTTGGGAATGAACGCTTTCAGACGGCGGCGACGGCAGAACTCGTCAACGGCATTGCGCACGCCGGAATTTGCCGACACGCCTCCTCCGATAGCCACCTGCTTGATTTCCGGATGTTCCTTCACCGCCTTGCCAAGCTTGTCTATCAATATGTCGATGATTGTTTTCTGCAACGATGCGGCAAGGTCTGCCTTGTTTTTCTCTATGAAGTCGGGGTCTTTCTTCACCTCGTCGCGGAGGGTGTAGAGAAACGACGTCTTCAATCCGCTGAAACTGTAGTCAAGGCCTGGGATATGGGGCTTGCTGAACTTAAACCGGGTTGCATCGCCCTCGGCTGCCAAACGGTCGATGTGCGGACCGCCAGGATAAGGCAACCCCATCACCTTGGCGCACTTGTCAAACGCCTCTCCGGCTGCGTCGTCGATTGTCTGCCCGAGGATTTCCATATCGTTGTAGTCTTTAACGATGATAATCTGAGAGTTGCCGCCCGAAATCAGCAGACACATATATGGAAACTCCGGCACTTCTGTGCTCTCGTCCTCTTTTATGAAATGCGACAGCACATGCCCGTGCAGGTGGTTGACACACACCATCGGGATGTCGAGCGCGGTGGCAAGTCCTTTGGCAAACGAGGTGCCGACAAGCAATGAGCCTATCAGCCCCGGACCGGCGGTAAACGCGATGGCGCTGATGTCAGACTTGCTTATTCCCGCACGTTTTATCGCCTCCGACACCACCGGCACTATATTTTGCTGATGCGCGCGCGATGCCAGCTCGGGCACTACTCCGCCAAACGCCTCATGGACGCTCTGGCTCGCTATCACATTCGACAACAGGATTCCGTCGCGTATCACTGCCGCCGACGTGTCGTCGCACGACGATTCGATGCCCAGGATTGTAATATCCATGCGGGGAATTTATTTATTGGCTATTTTTTAGTAAACTTGTGCATCCGTTCGCGCGCTGCGGGCGGCATCGGGAGTGCATGGGCAAAGTTATAAAAATATTGTTATCCTTCCTATCGGCGACCCTCCTCGCGCTGATCATTTTGCCCATCGCCTGCTCGCTGTTGCTGAACCTTCCTTCGGTGCAGGATTATGCGGGCCGCAAGCTGACCGGATGGCTCAGCGGGAAATTGCAGACCGAAGTGCATGTCGACAAACTGCGGCTGCGGCTTTTCAACCGTGTGACGCTCGACGGGCTGTATATCGAAGATTACCATCAGGATACGATGTTTTATGCCCGGCGTATCGTGGTGCCGTT
>OIWQ01003497.1_pt1 | contig 14037 bp, 10 predicted proteins | sample 1587571 | NCBI WGS metagenome assembly OIWQ01 (sample SAMEA3888910, study PRJEB22519) | human gut metagenome | biome: human gut; feature: human-associated habitat; material: faeces | place: Denmark | collected 2010 | reverse complement strand
GTATTGTATTAAAAATAATATGAAATAAAAAATAATAAAATTAAAAATAATGAAATAAAAAAATGAAATATAAAATAATATACAAAAAGTGGTGTTTATTATAATTATAGTGTATAATAGCTGTAAATAAAAAGATATAGATACAGTATATCATAAATATACTAGTAAAGATACGTGTTTTATAGTAATACTTTATTTACGCATTATAAAATAATAATAGAATTGTCATGATTATGGAAAGGAGATTATTAATATGTTAAAGGATTGGAATAAAATGGAATTGCCATCAGATGAAGAGATTGAAAACAGACTTAAAGCAGCAAGAGATAAGCTTGTTAAACAGCAGATCATGATGAAAGAAAAAAAGCTTCCGGTTGTTGTTTTGTTTGAAGGCTGGGGTGCAGCTGGAAAAGGAAGTGTTTTAGGAAAAGTAATAAAAAATATTGATCCAAGATTTTTTAAGGTTGCAGTCATGGATGAACCTACAGATGAAGAGAAAAGAAAACCATTTTTATATAGACATTTTATAAAAATTCCAGAGGCTGGAAAGTTCGTTTTTATGGATAGTGGATGGATGTCAGAGGTTACAAGACAGAAGTTAAGAGGAGAATTATCAGACGAACAGTATAATAAGAGGGTAGAAAGCATTAAAAGATTTGAACGGCAATTAACAGATAATGGATATCTGCTTCTTAAGTTTTTCTTTGATATAGATAAAAAAGAACAAAAAAAGCGGCTTAATAAGCTTAAGGAAGATAAGAATACAAAGTGGCGTGTAAGTGAGCATGATAAATGGCAGAATAAGCACTATGATGAATGTCAGATTGTTTATGATCAGTATCTTTGTGATACTAACCATTCAAGTGCACCATGGTATCTTATTAATGCAAAGGATAAAAAATGGGCACAGCTGCAGGTGCTTGAAACAATCGTTCAGGGTATAGATACAGCATTTGCCAATAGTGCATTGTCAGTTCCATTGCTGCAGAATGCATTTCCACTTAAGCCTATCCATAAGCTTTCAGAGGTTAATCTTGATAAGAGCCTTTCGGACGAAGAATATGAAAGACTTCTGGGCATGTATCAGAAAAAGCTTGGAGAACTTCATAATGAATTATATAAAAAGAAGATTCCTGTTATCATAGCTTATGAGGGCTGGGATGCCGCTGGAAAGGGAGGCAATATAAGAAGGATAGCAGAGGCACTTGATCCAAGAGGATATGAAGTGCATCCTATAGCAAGTCCTGAGCCACACGAGAAAGCAAGGCATTATCTATGGCGGTTCTGGAACAGGCTGCCAAAGACAGGACATATAGCAATATTTGACAGAACCTGGTATGGAAGAGTTATGGTTGAAAGACTTGAGGGCTTCTGTAGCGTAAATGACTGGCAGAGAGCATATGTTGAGATTAATGAGTTTGAGAAGGAGCTTTCAGACTGGGGTGCAGTTATAATAAAGTTCTGGGTACAGATTGATAAAGATACACAGCTTGAAAGATTTAAGGACAGGGAGAATACTCCTGAAAAACGCTGGAAGATAACAGAAGAAGACTGGCGAAACAGAGAAAAGTGGGACAGCTACGAGGAGGCTGTTAATGAGATGCTTTTAAAGACTAATACAGCTTATGCTCCTTGGCATATATTGGAATCCAATGATAAAAAGTATGCCAGAATTAAGGCATTAAAGACAGTTATCGAAGCACTTGAGGCAAGACTTTAGAGGATATACAGGACATACATGTTGAATAATAAATCTAATCAGATAGTGTCAAATGACCTATGAAAAAACTAAAAGCGCACAGGGAGATGTTATATGGATTACTTATCTCACAATGTAGCAGTTAATCTTAATAGAATAAGGACATCTAAGGGAATGAGTCTGGATGCTGTGTCAGAACAGACAGGAGTAAGCAAAAGCATGCTTGCACAGATAGAAAAAGATGCTGCCAATCCATCGTTAGGTACACTTGGAAAGATTGCAAGTTGACTAAGAATAGAATTTCATGAGCTTATAGATACACCACCTATGGAGTCTTGTTTTGTTGATATCAAAGATATGATCCCGACTAAAGAGTCGGAAGGAAAGTATACAGTGTGGACTTGTTTTCCATATGAAGATAATCATCTTTTTGAGATATACAGGATAAATATTGAAGCTGGTAATGAATATGTAAGTGGTGCTCATGGAGAGAAAACTAGGGAATATATAAGTGTATTTAAGGGACAGCTTACAATTGAGTGCAATAATGATATACAGATAGTAGAGTGTGGGCAGGTGTATCGGTTTGAAACAGATAAGGTTCATACATATAGAAACGAAACAGATGAGAGGTTAGAGCTTCTATGTGTATTTATGGATTATCATTAAATGCACATTATGTCCAATATAATGCACAAACGATTGTAATAAAAGATAAAAATATAGATTAAATAAAATTAATATAATAAAATAGAACGATAAATAATTAAAATTATGCATAAAAATACAGTTTTAATAGATGATTAACTGAATATTGTAAAAAATATCTGCAAAAAACTTTTTTACGGTGAAAAAAATCCAATTTCTGCATTTTTTTAAATACAGTGTTGACATCCAATATATTATATGTTAATGTATCAATGTCAAATAAATAGAACGAATTAATTAAGGCAAAGGCGCCATTACAACTAACAAGTTGTTCGCCTTTGCCTTTTTTATTTTCGTTATTATAAGAATGCATTTGTTGACACTGCTTAAGTAACCAACTATTTATTAACACATTTATTGACAGATGTGAGAAAAAACAATTTTTGGATACGTACCAAAGGGTACGCAGAAAGGAGTCAATTATGAAATTAAAGGATACAGGATTAACAGCACAGGATATTAAGGACAAAGTAAGTAAGTATATGATTGATACATATGAAAGATTTGACTTTGTTGCTGAAACAGCTAAGGATATGTATATATATGATGAAAATAAAACACCATATCTTGATTTTTATGCAGGTATTGCGGTAAATAGCGCAGGCAGCTGTAATGAGAAGGTTGTTGCTGCTGTTAAGGATCAGGTTTCAGATATAATGCATACATTTAACTATCCATATACAATCCCTCAGGCATTGCTTGCTGAGAAAGTATGTGAAACTATTGGAATGGATAAGATATTTTATCAGAATTCAGGTACAGAGGCTAACGAAGCTATGATTAAGATGGCCCGAAAGTATGGTATTGAAAAGTATGGACCAAACAGATATCATATTGTAACAGCAAAGGATGGCTTCCATGGAAGAACATTTGGTGCTATGTCTGCAACTGGTCAGCCAGGTAATGGATGCCAGGTTGGCTTCGGTCCTATGGCATATGGTTTCTCATATGCACCATATAATGATCTTAAAGCGTTTGAGGATGCCTGCACAGAGAACACAATTGCTATTATGATTGAACCAGTACAGGGCGAAGGTGGTGTACATCCTGCTACTATGGAATTCATGACAGGTTTAAGAAAGTTTTGTGATGAACATGAGATGTTACTTCTTATTGATGAGGTTCAGACAGGCTGGTGCAGAACTGGTGCTGTAATGTCTTATATGAATTATGGTATTAAGCCAGATATCGTATCTATGGCTAAAGCACTTGGAGGTGGTATGCCTATCGGAGCTATATGTGCAACAGCTGAGGTTGCAAAGGCATTTACTCCTGGTTCACATGGTACAACCTTTGGTGGACATCCAGTATCATGTGCAGCAGCTCTTGCAGAGGTTAATGAACTTCTTGACAGGGATTTAGCTGGTAATGCAAAGAAAATGGGAGATTATTTCAGCGCTAAGTTAGAAACATTACCTCACGTTAAGGAAGTCAGACATCAGGGGTTATTAGTTGGTGTTGAGTTCGATGATACTATCGGTGGAGTAGATGTAAAGCATGGATGCTTTGACAGACATCTTCTTATTACAGCAATCGGAGCACATATTATCCGTATGGTTCCACCTCTTATAGTATCAGAGGAGGATTGTGATAAGGCATATGAGATTATTAAGGAAACAGTAGAAAGCCTTAGTAAGTAATCTGAAATGGCTTTCTAAAATAGCTGTTTAATATAATTTCAGATGATTTACAGCATATTGTTATATATAGACATATAGTAAGTGAAAGAGATGTCTGGTTATTGTTTTTATAGGAAACATAATCAGGCATCTTATATTTTTAATTAATAAGAGCAGCAGGTATGATGTACTGCAGCTATAATATATGGCAGGCAGGATGTATGCTTTTATATTGCTAAAATACGATAAATGCGATATATTGATGGGTAATATGGTGTAAGTATCAAAAGTATAAATTGCTTATTTGTGCGAGCACAAACGTAATGTATACTTTTGACACTTACATAATAATATTGTTAGGAGTGTAAGTGTATTATGAATATGGATAAATATGTAATCAGAATGGCACTGGAAAAAGATAAAGCCAGAATATTGGAAATATATGCGTATGCTAGAAACTTTATGGCAGCCAATGGTAATCCAAATCAATGGAAAAATAATAATCCGTCAAAAGAGGTAATAGATGAAGATATATCTGCTGGTAATCTTTATGTAATAGAGGAAACTGGCACAGAAACCCTGGATGGGATAAAGAAAGGTGCAGATAATGAAAACAGCATAGTCCATGGAGTGTTTTTCTTTAAGATAGGAGAAGATCCAACATATAAGGTTATAGAGCGTGGAAGCTGGTTGTCAGATGACATATATGGAACTATTCACAGAGTTGCAGGCGATGGAAGGGTACATGGTGTACTGGCTATGACAGTGCAATTCTGTGAACAGAGCATAAATCATCTTAGAATAGATACACATAATGATAATAAAATAATGCAGCACGTTATAGAAAAGAACGGTTTTAAGAGGTGCGGAATTATACACGTAAATGACGGATCAGAAAGAATCGCATATGAAAAGCTGGTGTAATATCAGAAGCTGCGATTCTTAACGTAATTAATAAACTTTTCTGTACTATCTGTTGTGTAGCTGTCGTTTCTCCATACAATTCCTATATCCTGTGAAATGGCAGGATTAATAGGAAGACCAATTACACCCGGCAGATTGCGAAGCATAGAGGAGTAAAGAAATGCACCACCTAAATTATTACATACGAAGTTTCTTATTGTATATAACTGGCTCGCATGAAGAATGGTATGAGGATTGATTCCTAAGCTCTTAAAGGCTGCTTCAAGTGTTTCATTTTGAACAGAGTCAGTATTATACATAATAACTGGTTCATCCTTAATCATATCAATAGTTATTTCATGACATTTGGCAAGTGAATGTTCCTTTGATACACAGAATACCAGTTTGTCAGTCATCAGCTTATAGGTATTCAGCTTATCTATCTCATAAAAATGCATATTTACAAGTGCAAGATCAAGTTTACCTTCCATAACCATATTGGCAGCACGGATAGAGCCATATTCAAATAATTCAAATGGAATGTCAGGATATTCCTTTCTAAACTCAATCAGCATATCTGGAAAAAATATTGTGCTAAGAAGAGGTGGGATGCCTATTCGTAAAGGAGATATATTTTTACCAAGATCGTGAAACTGTTCCATAGTATTGTTATATTCTGCCAAGAGCTTTTGTGCTTTCTGATAAAACACTTCTCCCTCCTTAGTAAGTGAAAGGTGGTTTTTTGTTCTTGTAAAAAGGTTTATGGAGAACTCCTTTTCAAGCTCCTTAATAGCTGTAGAAATAGCAGGCTGTGTGACATATAATTCAGCAGCAGCCTGGGTTATACTGTGTAGTCTTGTTGCAGCACAGAAGTATTCTAATTGAACAATTTTCATAATATTCATTTCTCCCTTGTACTTGTTATAATCTATTTTTCTTTTTATAAAGCATCTTAGAACTAAAAATCCTTATTTTTATGTACTATATAAGCATTAATTAAGTCTTTTTAGAAATATACATTATTTGTATACATAGTGCAATTGTTAAAAGTTGATAATTAATATTAAAAAAATGTTAAAATTATATCATACTTTTGTCTAAAATGTCTAAAATTGTTAAAAACACATAAAAAAAAATTATGATATCATAGTTTTTTGTAAATTTACAACAAGTAAAAGCCTTTATATAATACAAACAAGCAAAGAAAATAGAAAAGCTAGCAGGATATTTTCGAGTAAATATATAATGAATTGGAGGATTTTTATGAGTCATGCAACAATAACTTTATTATTTTTGTTGTTTGCAATCATAATGTTTATGTGGGAAAAAATCCCATTGGGACTTACTTCGATGATAGTCTGTGTGGGCTTGGTTGTCACAGGGGTACTTGATTGGAAAACAGCATTTATGGGATTCATTGACAGCAATGTAATTCTTTTTGTAGCAATGTTTATAGTAGGTGGAGCACTTTTTGAAACTGGAATGGCGAATAAGATTGGGGGAATAGTTACTCACTTTGCCAAATCAGAAAAACAGCTTATTATAGCGATTATGGTTATCGTAGGTTTAATGAGTGGAGTGCTTTCTAATACTGGAACAGCCGCGGTACTTATTCCGGTTGTCATAGGAATAGCAGCCAAGTCTGGATATTCAAGGTCAAGACTGCTTATGCCACTTGTTTTTGCAGCAGCTATGGGTGGTAATCTTTCACTTATAGGTGCACCTGGTAATCTTATAGCACAGTCAGCGATGCAGGAAATTGGTAAGTCATTCGGCTTCTTTGATTATGCAAAGGTAGGCTTTCCAATACTTATTGTAGGTGTAATCTTCTTTGCATTAATAGGAAATAAATTGCTTCCTAATAATAAACTGTCAGATGATGATTCAGCTTACAGCAGCAAGGATGACTTTAGTGATGTGCCAAAGTGGAAGCAGTGGTTATCACTTATAATTCTTATACTTACTCTTCTTGGAATGATATTTGAGGATAAGATAGGAATTAAGTTATGTATAACAGGCTGTATTGGAGCACTTGCACTTGCACTTGTACTTACCGGTGTTATATCAGAGAAACAGGCACTTAAGTCAATTGACTTAAAGACTATATTCTTATTTGGAGGAACACTTTCACTTGCATCAGCACTCTCAAAGTCTGGAGCTGGAGAGCTTATAGCTCATAAGGTTATTGGAATGTTAGGAGATAATCCTTCACCATATTTGTTGACATTTGTAGTATTTATGCTGTGCTGTGTATTAACTAACTTTATGAGTAATACAGCAACAACAGCACTTATGGTTCCTATCTGTTTATCAATAGCAGAGGGAATAGGAGCAGATCCAAGTGCAGTACTTATGGCTTGTGTAATAGGTGGTTCATGTGCATATGCAACACCTATAGGAATGCCAGCTAATACTATGGTAATTGGTGCAGGCGGATATACCTTTAAGGATTATGCAAAAGCAGGTGTACCTTTGATACTTGTGTCAACAGTTGTAAGTATGATACTGTTACCAATTTTATATCCATTCTTTCCATAAAAGATAATGAAGGTATAAGAATGCGAATGATGAAAAAGATGTGTTAAATAATTTATTTATAACATAAACAAAAACAAAACAATAATAGTAGAATTATTAAGGAGGAATAATATGTCTAAAGAAGCACAAGTAAAACAGCTTACTGATTATATGGCAAAGTTCGTTGCTTACACAGCAAAGAAACTTCCAGATGATGTAATTGCAAAACTTCAGGAGTTAAGAGATAAGGAGGATAGTCCTTTATCTAAGACAATCTATAATACAATGTTTGAAAATCAGAAACTTGCAGTAGAACTTAATCGTCCAAGCTGCCAGGATACAGGAGTACTTCAGTTCTGGGTAAAGTGTGGTACTAATTTCCCACTTATCGGTGAACTTGAGACACTTCTTAAGGAAGCAGTTGTTCAGGCTACATTTGAAGCACCATTAAGACATAATAGTGTTGAAACATTTGACGAATATAATACAGGTAAAAATGTAGGTAAGGGAACACCAACAGTATTTTGGGATATTATTCCAGATAGTGATAAGTGTGAGATATATACATATATGGCTGGTGGTGGTTGTACACTTCCAGGTAAGGCAATGGTTCTTATGCCAGGAGAAGGTTATGAGGGCGTTACAAAGTTTGTTCTTGATGTTATGACAAGCTATGGTTTAAATGCATGTCCTCCACTTCTTGTAGGTGTAGGTGTTGCAACATCAGTTGAAACAGCAGCTCTCCTTTCAAAGAAAGCACTTATGAGACCTATTGGTTCACATAATGATAATGAAAGAGCAGCAAAGATGGAAAGACTTCTTGAAGATGGAATTAACTCTATAGGCTTAGGACCTCAGGGTATGGGCGGAAAATATTCAGTTATGGGTGTTAATATCGAGAATACAGCTCGTCATCCATCTGCAATCGGTGTAGCAGTAAATGTAGGCTGCTGGAGCCATAGAAGAGGACACATTATATTTGATAAAGACCTTAACTATACAATAACAACACATACGGGGGTGACTTTATAATGGTAGAGATAAGAAATGGTAAGAAAGTACTTATTACACCTGTGTCAGCAGAGGACTTAGAAGATATCAAGGTTGGAGATATAGTATACCTTGATGGAAGCATGACAACATGCCGTGACGTTGCACACAGAAGACTTGTAGAAGAAGGCAGAGAGCTTCCAGTAGATGTAAGAAATAATGCAATATTTCACGCTGGACCAATCATCAGACCACTTGAAAATGATAAGTTTGAGATGGTTTCTGTAGGTCCTACAACAAGTATGAGAATGGAAAAGTTTGAGTATGAATTCGTTAAGCTATCAGGTGTCAGAGTGATCATCGGTAAAGGTGGTATGAAGGAAAATACAGAGAGAGCCTGTAAGGAATTCGGCGCTATTCACTGTGTATTTCCAGCAGGAAATGCTGTAGTAGCAGCTACTGAGGTTGAAGAGATAGTAAGAGCTGAATGGCGTGACTTAGGAATGCCAGAAACACTTTGGAACTGCCGTGTTAAAGAATTTGGTCCGCTTATTGTATCTATAGATACTAAGGGCAACAATATGTTTGAAGAAAACAAAGTTATATTTAATCAGAAAAAAGATGCAGCATATGAGAAGATATCTAAGGAAGTTGGATTTATCAAATAATTCAGCTTAATAACAGCGATATCTGACAATATCTGATCAATAATCAAACTGATTATATGGAAGGATATATACGTTGTGTATAATGTGCAATACACAATGTTTATATATAGAATGAGCATGGGTTATATAGCAATGTGATTATTTATATAGCATATGTTTGTTCAAAACATAATAATGCTGGTGTAAACAACTTCTAATCAGCAATAAATGGTGTATAATCATCGGTAAGTTATGGTTTATAAAGTGCCAATAAACCATAATTTATAAAAACACAATACAAAAGATAAAGTATTAATCTATATTTATACTTACATTAAACCTAAACCTAATATTTAAGGGCAGAGGGCTGTTGCATCAAAGACAAAAGATGTAACAGTCCTTTGTTTTATATAATGTATATAAAATGATTAAGATGAATAGTGTATACAAAAATGCATAAGAAAGATGGATAGAAAAAGATGAATAAATAAAGTAGAATGGAAATATGCTATATGAATAGATATAGAAAAATAATATTATTATCTCTTAAAATAGGAATAGGCAGCAGTATTTCACTTTATACGGCTCAGAAATTGGGACTTAATTATGCGGTATCGGTTGGAACTGTAACGTTACTTTCACTTATGAATTCAAAGTGGGAAACAATAAGGCTGTCTGGAAGCAGGATAGCTTCATTTTTAATAACAGTACTTGCAGGATGGATTTTATTTACCAATATAAGCAGTATGTGGATAGCATATGGAATATTGCTGACATTTATTGTGTTTATGGCGGAGCTGCTCGAATGGCGGGCTACTATTTCTGTAAATGGAGTTATAGCAGCACATCTTGTTACATATGAGAAGTTCAATGATATGGCAGTATGGAATGAACTTAGTATAGTACTTGTGGGAGTCGGTTTTGCCATATTTTTTAATCTGTTTAATGGCAACTATGGGCATAAAAAGCATATAGTTAAAAAAACTAGTTATATAGAAAACAGGATGCAGATGATTATTGGAGCTATGTCAGCATATCTGTCAAATAAGAAAATGGAAACGGATGTATGGCAGAATATAAAAAAGCTTGAGGAGGATATACAGGATTGTATCAAAGAGGCATATGAATATCAGAATAATACATTTTATTCTCATCCAGAGTACTATATATCATACTTTGAGATGCGTAAAAATCAGTGCCAGATACTTCATAATCTTCATTATGAAATGAAAAAAATGCGTACTATGCCTAAGAATGCTAAAATAGCAGCAGATTATCTATTGAATCTCGCGGAAAATATAACAGAATATAATAATCCTGAAGAACAGCTAAGCAGTTTAAAAGAAATTATTGAGCATATAAAATGTGATGAGCTTCCAACAACGATGGAAGAGTTCGAAAGTAGTGCATTATTATTTCACATATTAATGGATATAGAAGACCTTTTGGTTTATAAAAAACATTTTATTGATAATGTTGATAAGATACAGAAAAAACATTATTGGAAAGCTGGTTAGTAAGCTATAGGAGTTGCAATTCCCTGTATATTTAGTGAATATTAATAGTTCACGAATGGACGTGTCCGTTCGTGAACATAAATGACTAATTAATTATTTTATAATCTGTGTAATTAATCTTCATATCGTGGCAGTTCGACAATTATGGCTTTATGATGGACTGCTGGCAGAAACTTATCTAAGACTTCCCTGGTCTTTAGCTTAAGACTTGAGGTATTGATGCAGGGATGGCATCCAAGAGTTTCATCCTCAAGTACTTCTTTATCCATAAGGAGCTGCACATTATTATCTGTATCATTCATAAGTCCCATAATAGATACAGAGCCTGGAGTTATATCAAGATATTTTTCCATATATTCTTCATCAGCGAAGGAAAGTCTTGCTGAGTTAATCTGTCTGCTAAGGTCTTTTGTTTTGAATGTTTTGTCACCGGGCATCATCAGAAGGTAAAACTGGGTTTTCTGGCGGTTGCATAAGAAAAGATTCTTGCATATGAGTGCTCCAAGAATCTTATCGATATCATTACATACCTCCATAGTAGTTGCCGGTTCATGGTCAGTTCTGTAATATTCCATTCCAAGCTTATCAAGTAAGTCATATACTCTTATTTCTTTAGCAAGTCTGTCTGATTCGTTGGCTGGTCTGCCCTTTATTAATTCCATGATAATTTAGTTCCTTTCGTAGTTAAAAAGATATATAGATATAATCAAATGGATTATTATAAATGATGTCGGGGTCAAAAGGTCTTACATCCACCTATGAGCAAGTTCATGTGGGTTTAGACCTTTTGACCCTGATATCTTATAAATATAATTATAATATTTTTGATTCATCATTAATCAATAGTAAGTCAATGGTTGACATATTGATAACCATTCATTGAAAATCATAGGATAAATATACCCCACTAATAATGTAAAATCAATAAAAAACGAACTGCCATAGCTTAAAACTATGTCAAACGTAATTTTTTATGTATTATACAAGAACTGCATAGATATCTATAATAACAACAACAGCTCATTAGTTGAAGGAATATATAATGTATATCATATGAACGAATATAACAGGAGGAATAGTAATGCAGACAGCAGTTGTAGGATATCCAAGAATAGGATCATTAAGAGAGTTGAAGTTTGCTCTTGAAAAATATTTCAGACAGGAGATAAATGCAAATGAGTTAGCTTATACAGCAAAAGAGCTAAGGAAAAAACATTGGCAGACTCAGAAGAACGCAGGAATTGATTATATTACATCTAATGATTTCTCATATTATGATATTGTGCTTGATACAGCATTTTTATTAAATATAATCCCGGAAAGATATAAAAAGCTTAAGGTATCATCACTTGACAGATATTTTGCAATGGCAAGAGGTTATCAGAAAGACGGCGGTGATGTTAAGGCACTTGCTATGAAGAAGTGGTTTAATACTAATTATCACTATATAGTACCTGAGGTTGAGGATGATACAGATGTTAAATTATCGGGAAGTAAGCTGTGGGATGAGTATAAAGAGGCAGAGGAGCTAAAGATTAAAACAAAGCCTGTAATAACAGGTGCGTATACACTTCTTAAGTTATGTAGATTTACAGGTAAAAAGACTCAGGAAGATTTCATTGATGCGTTCATAAATGCATATAAAGAAATCATAAGCAGATGTGATAATACCGGGATACAATGGCTTCAGATTGATGAACCTGCTCTTGTGCTGGATATGACTGATAAAGACAGGGAATTGTTTGTTAAAATATATAGTGAAATATCAGATGCCAGAAGGTCTTGCAAGCTGCTTCTTCAGACTTATTTTGGTGATGTAAGAGATGTATATGAGGACATAATTAAGCTGCCATTCGATGGAGTAGGACTTGATTTTGTAGAAGGAAAAAAGAGTACAGAGCTTATTAAAGAATACGGATTTCCAAATGATAAGCTGTTATTTGCCGGTCTTGTAAATGGAAAGAACATCTGGAAGAATCATTACGAGAAAACATTAAATACAATTAAGGACTTAGAAGAAAAGGGCATAACTGTTGTATTATCAACCTCTTGTTCTTTACAGCACGTTCCATATACATTAAAAAATGAAACAAAATTATCTGCTGTATATCTTGATTATTTTGCATTTGCAGAAGAAAAGCTTACAGAACTAAAGGAAATAAGTGAAATAAGTAAAATGAGTGAATCTACATTAAGTGGAGGAATAACCGTTCAAGAATATTTAAATGCTAACAAACAGCTTTTTTCAGGTGTAAGGGACTGCAATAATGAAATGGTAAAGAAGAGATTATCAGAGGTTAAGGAACAGGATTACATAAGACTTCCAGCAAGAAGTGAAAGACAGAGAATACAAAAAAAGCTGTTTGCTTTACCAGAACTTCCTACAACTACGATAGGCTCATTTCCGCAGACGAAGGATGTAAAGGCCAACCGTTCTGCTTTTCGTAAAGGAGAGATTACAAAACAGGAATATGAAGAATTCAATAAAAGAAAGATTGCTGAATGTGTAAAATGGCAGGAAGAAATTGGACTTGATGTACTTGTGCATGGTGAATATGAAAGAAATGATATGGTTGAATATTTTGGCGAGTCGCTAGGAGGTTTTATATTTACAGAAAAAGCCTGGGTGCAATCTTACGGTACAAGATGTGTTAAACCTCCTGTAATATGGGGAGATGTATACCGCAAGAAGCCAATTACTGTGGATTGGTCAGTATATGCACAGTCACTTACAAATAAGCCTATGAAGGGCATGCTTACAGGACCTGTAACAATACTTAACTGGTCATTCCCAAGAGAGGATATCACTATAAAGGAAGCTATATCACAGATTGCACTTGCAATAAGAGATGAGGTGCTGGATCTTGAAGCTAATGGAATTAAGATTATCCAGATAGATGAAGCAGCATTAAGAGAGAAGCTTCCTTTAAGAAAATCTGACTGGAATTCAGAATATCTTGATTTTGCAATACCAGCCTTCAGACTTACGGCAAGTGGAGTAAAGCCTGAAACACAGATTCATACACATATGTGTTATAGTGAATTTACAGATATTATTCCAGCTATAGATGATATGGATGCAGACGTAATTACGTTTGAGGCATCACGCTCAGACCTTCAGATTCTTGATGCTTTACGAGAGAATAACTTTGAAACAGAGGTTGGACCTGGAGTATATGATATACATTCACCAAGAGTTCCTTCGGTAGATGAGCTGACACAGACAATACAGCTTATGCTTAATAAGATTGATATAGATAAGCTGTGGGTTAATCCGGACTGTGGACTTAAGACAAGAGGCATTGAGGAAACAGAGAAGAGTCTTAAGAATATGGTTGCTGCCGCAGCAAATGTAAGAAAAAGCCTCTCCCTTCTGATTTAGCACACATTCATTTTTCGTAAATTAAGCCACAACCAGACATAATATAAGTGAAAAT
>OIWQ01003495.1_pt1 | contig 14038 bp, 17 predicted proteins | sample 1587571 | NCBI WGS metagenome assembly OIWQ01 (sample SAMEA3888910, study PRJEB22519) | human gut metagenome | biome: human gut; feature: human-associated habitat; material: faeces | place: Denmark | collected 2010 | reverse complement strand
CGATGTGATAGGCGTCCATGACCAGCCAGAGGTGGTTATCCGAGTGGATGCGCGTGACCGGCTCCCAGCCCTCGGTGGGGAAAAAATAGTGATTGCAGTGGCCGTCCTGATACTGCTGGGTCAGGAGCAATTCAAATTTCTCTTTTGCCCGGTCAAGTTGAAGCGGGATCATGGCCAGCACGTCCTGCGCGGTGTCGCGCACGCCCACGCCGCGGAACGTACCGGTGGCGTAGTAGCTGATATTCCGGGAGAAGCGGAAGTTCCGCTCCATCTGATAGGGGTTCCAGATGTTGATCATCGTCTCCGCGTCCTTGTCCGGGAGGCTGCACTGGAAGCCGGAGAAGAAATCCTCCCATGTTGCCGCCAGCTTCTGCATGGACGCGGTGAAAAAGTCAGGCGCTTTGCAGGCCGCAAGGGACCGGAAGATCTCGTCCTCCGTCATCTCCGTGCCGAGATAGATATTGACCGACTTCGTTTCCCCGGCGCGGAGCGTCAGCGGCAGTTCCAGCGCGAAGCAGGGATCGCCGCCGAAAAGTGTGGAGTTTTTCAGATGTTCGCGTTCGAGTCCGATCGGCGCTTCCTCACTGCGGTAGCTGCCGACAAATTCATCACGGTCGCAGTCAAACCCGGCTGCGGGCACATCGCTTGCAAAATACACCAGCGGCGTCTCATCGGGCTTCGTCTGGTTTTCCACGCCGTAGCGGTAGATGAGCACGCCGTCCTTCTCATAGACGGACAGCTGGTGCTTGTTGTAGCACTGCCATTGCAGCTCGCGCATGAATTCCATCATGCCAAGCTCGACGTAGGGGTAAATCGTCACGTTCCGGTCACAGTCGGAGCGCAGCTCCAGATGCCAGAGCATGACGTTTTTCAGCGGGCTGACCAGATACGTCGCCTCGGCGTGCAGGCCGTCACGCTCCGCTGAGAAGCGGGTGTAGCCCATGCCGTGCGCAGCCTCCCATTTCTCGGGCTTGCAGGCGCACGGCTCATTGGTCGGACACCAGACGGCATCGCCGTCCTTGATGTAGGTATAAAATCCGCTGCGGTCGGTCGGCAGGTGGAAGAAGCGGTAGTGGTTAATGCGCCAGATCTGCGGCGAACGGTACCACGCAACGCCGCCGCCCGCCTGCGAGATCATCGCGTGGAGCGTCCCGTTGGACAGATAGTTCATCCACGGGGTCGGCATATTGTACCGGGACAGCACAATTTCCCGATTCTGATTCTCAAAACGGTATGGGTTCATTTGTCCGTCTCCGTTCTTTTTTGTGCCAGCAGCCACTGCAGGAGCATTTCATCATACGCATACGTCCATGCGTCATGGCCGCAGTCTCCAAAAACCGTCAGCCTTGCATTGCCGCCCGCACGCTGTATTGCCTTGACCATATCGACCGTCTCCGTCAGGGGTACGACATCGTCCAGCGCACCATGAAACGCCCAGACCGGCATAGTCAATACCTCTGCGTTCCACGGCATTCCGCCGCCGCAGCAAGGCGCGATAGCCGCGAACAGCTCCGGCGCCGCCATCGCAAGGAACCATGTGCCGTATCCGCCCATGCTGAGTCCTGTCAGCGTGACCCGATCCGGGTCGCAGGCGTATGCTTCGATCATGCGGCAAACGAACCGCTTCAGTTCCGGAAGCATCGCCACCCAAAAGGACCCTTCCGGGCAGCGCGGTTCGATCAGCACGCAGTCTTCTTCCCGCGTTTCTGTCAGGATGTTCGCCAGTCCATGAATCTCAGCCTTCTCCAGATCCTCACCACCGCCGCGTTCACCTGCGCCGTGCAGCTGGATAATCATTGGAAGACCTGCGTGCATCCGCTCCGGCATCCGGACGGCATAGGCAAAGCCCGCATCTGTCAACCGATGATATTGTACGTTCATTTTGTATCCTCCGCCCTGTCTCAAATGACATTTGCCGACGCGATCTCATGCCAGAAAATTGCCCGTGTCGCCTGTCCGTCGGCTTTTTCCTCGCAGCAGCAGTCGAGAACCGGCTCCTCCAGCTCCTCGATCCGGTCGAGCCGTCCCTCCGCATAGGCCAGCAGCCGGTCTCTGCAATGCAGCAGCCGCTGCCGCTGGCCGCCGATGCGCAGATCCTGCACGTCAAAGCCGTGCGGCTTGTTGTCGCGCATCCACTGCTGCTCATAGGCTGCGTAAAACACATCCAGACGTTCGACCGCCGCGTCATAATCGGCGCAGAGCGCCTTCGCAGCTTTTTGATTGCCGGACAGATACGCCGCTCTTGTGCGGATGCCGAGATCGGCCTTCATGCTCAGAAAATCGCAGAGCGCCCGCAGGGAGCGGAACAGGTAGCCGTATTCGGCGTGATCCGCATACACGGCCAGCCTCGCGGCGCAGTCCGCATAACCAGCCGCGTCGCCCGACTTCACGCGGTTGTCGAACTGGCCCATAAAGGGGTCGCAGAACAGCAGATATTTGTCCGGATTATAGATCGCCTCGGCGGAATCGTTCTGCGTTCCGGTCAGATCGAGCGCGCGGAAGCCCTCGAACGGAATGCCGAATTCCTCTTCGAAATTCGCGTGAATGGCCGCCTCGTTGTCGATGCCCTTTGCCATCTGCGCGACGGTAAACAGCGCCGGGAGCACAGCAAATTTGGAGCATTCCGCGCCGTTATCGCCCCACATCGTCATGACGACATTCTCAACGCCCTTTGCGCGGCAGGCCCGCATCGCTTCGCGCATGGTGGCAATGCTGAACGCATTGTGCGGTGCAAAGCCCGTCCACGTCCACAGGCCGCCCGCAAACCACGAGCCGGGCTTGATGGCGTTGTGCGCGTCGATGTTTCTCTCGTAGCTCTGCCGGTCGCGGCTGAAATAATCCCAATACACCAGATGGATATTTTCCGGCACCAGCTGCTTGATCTCCTCCGGAATTTCGCCAAGCTCCGGGTTCTGATTGAAATTGGTAAAGTAGTCGCCGCCCGCCAGACGGAAGAACATATCGCCCCACATCAGAAGCTCGAAGTCATACTTCTTTGCCATCTCCGAAACTCTGCGCAGATGCTCCATCAGGATGCCGAAGCGATCCCGGTAGCCGTGCAGCGTCAGATATTTGCCGAGACCAAGCAGATCGGCCTCGTCCATGCCGATGTTCACGACGTTGGTGCGGAGGCATTCACGCAGCGTGCGGAACATCCCCTCGACCAGTTCATAGGTGCGCTCGTCACCGGTCAGCAGGATATCGGCCGCGTCATGAATTTCCCGATAGACCGGCCAGTGAAACAGGGCGTTGACATGAGCCAGCGTCTGGATGCACGGGATGACCTGCATCCCGTGCGCTGCCGCATACGCATCGATCTGTTTTAATTCCGCCTTGCTGTACCGTCCGCGCAGATGGCCGAAATAGGGATTATCGTCCACCTCATAGGTGTCCTCCATGTACAGGTGCAGCGTGTTGAAGCCGAGCTTCGCGGTCAGATCGATCCAGCGCTTGACGCTCTCCACCGTCATGACGGCGTTGCGCGAGCAGTCGAGCATCGTGCCAAGGGTTTTGAAGGTATGTTCCATCGCTTTCTCCTCTCCGTTCCGTCAATAGTCGAACACGCGGTCTTTTCCCGGGCCAAAGCGCAGCAAATGGATGCGCCGCTGGTTCGGCTTCAGGAGCAGCACGTCCCATAAATCTTCTGTTTCCGTTCCTAATTTCCGTTCCATGCACTTCCGGACATCCGGAAATGCCGATTTTACCGGCTGCGGACGGACAGAATCGATCAGGAAATACGGGATGTGACAGAATGTGGTTTCGTAATCGCAGGCATACTGCCCCGCGAACCAGCCGCCGAGTAAAATCCCGCGCTTCTCGGCCTGCCGGAGCAGCATCATGGCAGGCTCCGAGGAATAGTTCATGTAATTCCAAGGGTCAACGCCCGTTTCGAAGCGCGATTTCGCCAGCGCATGCGAGAATACCAGCACCGTCCATCCGGCGGACAGGTCAAGGGCTTCTTTTTTCAGCCAAGCAAGCTGCTCCACACCGTATTGGCAGCTCTTTTCAAAAAGCTCCTCCTGTTCGTCGATCTGTGAAGCATACGACGAGAGGAAAATCAGCCGCACCTTGCGCTCAGTAAAATCCACATAATAGTACGGCTTGTCCTGCGGCCGGTGCAGATCGGGATACTGCTCGAGATAGGCCGTTTGCCGGTACCAGCGTGCATCCGTCACGATGCCCGTCACGATCTGGCCGACGTAGCGCTCATTGCGAAAGCCATCGTCGTCGCCGCAGGCAATGTAGAGCTTGCCGGAAGCTGTTGCATTCTGAAACCGCGCCAGCTCCTGCGAGAGTACAAAGCGGGACGCATTTTCCGGGATGCTGCCGTTCAGAATATCGCCAAGGTGGATGACGCCGTCAAAATGCGCCTGCGTATCGACCGCGCGGATGTTTTCGTCCGTATGATCCGCGAAATCCGACATAGCCGTTCCCGCAAGCAGCGCGAAGCAGAGATCGTCCGGCTCCCGGAGTGCATGGAGCTTTTCTGTCAGCGACCGGCAATTGTCCGCAAAATGTGGTTCCATATGGATGCCTCCATCTATATTTAATAATGAACGATTCTGTCTTCGCCAGCGCCGAAGCGTTTCAGATAGACCCGGCGCTCGCTCTTTTTCAGTACGAGCGCATCCCAGAGGTCCTCGCTCTGCGTGCCAAGCGTCCTTGCCCAGAAGCGCACGTCGTCGTCAAACAGCTGCGGGTCATAGGCGGTCTCCGATGCGGTAATGACAAAGGGAATGCCGAACAGCGTTACGATCCGGTCGCCGTGATAGTGGCCGATGAACCACCCGGCAATGTCAAAGCCGTACTGCTTCCGGCACTGGTCGAGCGCGTAAAAGACCTGATTGCCATTGGTGATCGCATTTTTTGCAAGCGCGGTTTCTTCGTCGAATAACAATGCGGAAAACGGCGCGTCGTGGGAAAACAGCATTACAGTCCAGTCCGACGGCAAAGCCAGCGCCTCGTTTTGCAGCCACTGAATCTGATCTTCCTCGTATCCGAAGATCATGACCGGCCCGCCGCCGCGGTGCTCGTAATAATATGAGCACACGAACACAAGGCGGACCTTTTCCTTCGCAATGTCTACATAATAATAGGGCTTCTGCGCCGGGCGGCGGACGTCCTGCTCCGCGTCCAGAAAGCCGATGGACTCCGGCCAGAGCCGCTCGGAGTACGGCCCGCTGCACGCATCATGGTTGCCCTGCACCGGGAAGAAGCGCCCGCTCGAAACTGCGGGCCGGAACAGCTCGAGCTGCTGCCGCAGCAGAAGCTTTGCGTACCGCCTGCCGATCTCACCGGCGAGGAAGTCCCCCAGATGGACGCAGCAGTCAAAATGCACCGCCTGATCGACGGCGGCAATATTCTCGACCGTCTCCGGGGCGGAGTTGTCCAGATGGGAATCCGCAACCAGCGCAATGTTTAAATCCCCATTGCAGGACAGCACGTCCCGAATCGTCTTTTCTGCTTCCTGTTCATAGCATTTCTTTATCATATTTCAAATTCCTCAGCGCTTTCTGAGCATTTCTGACGGACTTATATGCAGCTCATTTATTTGGTTTGATAATCAGAAAATAACATATGCCCATCAGGCTGTCAAACCGATAGAATGCCAAAAAAGAGGCCGTTTGCGCCATGGCGATTCTGTATTTGGGGGAAGCTGCCGTTTTTTCATAACGCCGGTAACGTGCAGTCCAAGCAAATCGAGATTGACAACGGTGCTCTCTGATAGTATAATATCCGATATATATTTCTCGATATGCATCAAGCATTTTATTTCATGCTGAAAGGGTACAGGCAATGGCTCCGAAGAACAAATTTACAAAAGAAGAAATGGTCGAGGCGGCGGTGTGCGTCGTGCGGGCAAAGGGCATCGACGGTTTGACTGCAAAAACGCTGGCAGACGAGCTAGGCACCTCCACGCAGCCGATCTTCACCGCCTTTGGCTCGATGGATACCGTCAGGCAGGAGGTCTATACCGCTGCCGTGCGCGTGTACGATGCGTACACGGACGCGGGTCTGCATGAAAAGATCCCTTTCTTTGGCGTCGGGATGCAGTATATCCGGTTTGCGCGGGAAGAGCCGGAGCTTTACCGCTTTCTGTTCTTAACGCGGACGCAGGACCCGAAATGCAGCGCCACAAAGTCCATGCTGCATTTGCAGGAGCTTGTCCAGCCAACGCTGATGAGCATTTACAACATCACCGCCGAAGAAGCGGACGTCTATTTCCGGGATCTGTGGTTCGTGGTGCATAGCCTGTCCACGCTGATCGTGGTCGGCGACTGCCCCTACTCCGACCGGGAGATTGGGGAGATCCTGACGGGCTTCAGCGTCAGCATCTGCAAGTCCATCAAGGAAATTCCCGGCTTTGCGGAAGGCAGCTTTGACCGTGACGCCGCGTTTCGTTCTCTGATCTCCAGGCAAAACGGAGGGACCTGATGTGGCAGAAATAGAAAACATCAAAACAGACTGGCTATGCTGCCCCAAGTGCGGCGGCAAAACACGCACACAGCTGCGGCCGCACACGGGCTGGATGACTTTCTCCTCTTCTGCCCGAAATGGAAATATGCCTGCGTGATTCGTTTCAAGAACGATAAAACAGAAAAAATCAAAATGCCAGACGCTTAGACGCAGTGCGTTCCGATCAAATCGGGTCGTACTGCGTCCTTTACCTCCAAATTCGATCAAGAAAGGAAACATTTGATATGAAACAAACAACCTTTGAGATCGTCCGCGCACAGGCGCAGGACGCCGCCGCACTGCTGGAATATCTGAAAATCATCGGCGGAGAAACGGATAATCTCAGCTTCGGCCCCGAGGGCGTACCGCTGACTGTGGAAGCTGAGCAGTCCTATCTTGCCATGCAGGCGCAGTCGCATGAGCATATCCAGCTGCTTGCCAAGGTAAACGGCGAGATCATAGGAACCGCCAGCCTCAATCGCAAGCCGAATCGTATGAATCACCGCGCAGAATTCGGCATCAGCCTGAAAAAAGCATGGTGGGGCTGCGGCGCGGCCTCCGCTCTGGCAGAGGGCGTGCTTGCCTTCGCAAGAGAGACCGGGGTGCAGCAGGTCAACCTTGCGGTGCGCAGCGACAACAAGCGCGCGATTGCGCTGTATGAACGGCTCGGCTTTCGAAAGTTGTGTACGTTCCCTGATTTCTTCAATATCAACGGAGAGCTTATCGATTTTGACTTTATGATTCTTTCCCTCAGCCCTGCCGCGCAAAGCGCTGTCGAAAACGAAGCCCCTGAGATTTGTACAGAGGAGGAAGCCGTATGAATCCGCTGATTGCCTGCTGCGGACTGGACTGTGAAGCCTGCGACGCCAGGATCGCAACGATCACAAACGACAACGCTCTGCGTGAGAAAACCGCCGCGCTCTGGTCAAAGCTCAACGGCGTGACGATCACGCCGGACATGATGAACTGCACCGGCTGCCGCGCAGAGGGCGCAAAAACGCCCTTCTGCGACAGCCTCTGCCCTATCCATAACTGCGTCTGGGAGAAACGCTTGGAGACCTGCGCCGACTGTGCACAGATGGACGGCTGCCCGACGCTGGAGCGCATTACTGCAAATACCCCGTCCGCTCTGGAAAATCTGAAGCGGCTCCGTTCGTCAGAGCAGGCCGGAGACGAAGCGGCGGAAGCTGCGGCAGGCATGACGCTGCTCGGGATTCTATAATCGGTCAAAGGACTTACAGATGAAAATTCTTTTATTGAACGGAAGCCCGAAAAAAAGAAAAGCGATACCATGCACATTACCCGCGCGTTTCTGGACGGCATGAAGGAAACTGCCGCGCAGGAAATCCATCCGATCAATGTGACGGATAGACATATCGAGTTCTGCCGCGGCTGCTTTGCCTGCAAATATAACGGCGGGCACTGCGTCTTGGAAGGGTCTAATGTCCTCTCGCAGGAACAGTTTGAGCAGGACGGCGGCACAGGCGAGGTTGCAAGCTGGTGCAATACCGTGACCGTGCGCAACGTCCATCCCAACACCACGGTCGCCTTCCGCGTGAATAACCTCTCCGGCAGCGTCTCCGACCTGACGCTCTACGCCTACGGCGCAGACGGCAAGCTTCAGCTGGTTTCCGCAGAGCTGTGGAAGATCACGAACGCCTCCCCGGCCGTTATCTGCATTCCCCGCACGGCGTCTTGATCTCGATGGTCCTGCCGCCGAGGCTTTCATAAATGCGGTGCGAAACGGAGAGCACCGTCCGGCCCTCGGACGCGCGGCACAGCGCCTCCAGCACGCGGGTCTCGGTCTCGGCATCTAGATTGGCGGTGATCTCGTCCAGAAGAAGCACGGCAGGATCTGCCGCTGCGGCGCGGGCAATGGACAAAAGCTGCCATTCGCCTTGCGAGAACATACCTTCCGTGCATACGGTATCATAGCCCTCCGGCAGCGACTGCACGGCCGCCTCGATCCCGGCCAGCCGCGCCGCGTTCTTCGCCATCTCCTCCGTGATCTGCGGGTCGCCCAGCGTGATCTGATCCAGCACCGTCCCCGGTACGCGGGAAAAATGCTGCTCCACGCAGCCGATGCAGCGCCGGCGCTCCCGGTCTGAGATCGTCGAGACATCCACGCCGCCGATGGTGACCGTTCCGGCCTCCGGCTGATAAAGCCCCAGCAGGAGCTTGAACACCGTGCTCTTCCCGGCCCCGGTGCGGCCAATCAGCGTGACCTGCTCTCCCTGACGGACGCTCATGGAAAAGTCCCGCAGGACAGGCTTTTCGCCGTAACCAAACGTCACATGGGACAGCGCCACATCGCCCCGCGTCTCCTTCTCCCTCGCTCCGGGAAGGATGCGCTCCGGCTGGCCGAGAAATGCGTCGATGCGCTTGACGCCCGCCATGGCCGACTGAATGGTCTGTATCTCCATGCCGAGGCTTTCGATGGGCGCGAAAATGCGCGATATGTAGTCGATGACGGCAACCGAGGTGCCGACCGACATGCCGAACAGGGTCAGAATTTTCGTATTGCCGGATGCGGAGAGCAGCATGACAACGCCGACCACCACGGCGTTCAGCAGCAAGACGACCGGGGAATAGATGGCGTCATAAAAATTGGTGCGCTCCATGGCCGTGTAGCCGTCCGCAATGCGGCGGTCGTAGCGGCGCTCCATGTAGCTTTCCAGTCCAAGCATATGAATGGTGCGGATATTGTGCAGCGTCTCCGGCACCTGACCGGACACCGCGGCGACGGCGCGGCGGTTATCCAGCTGCGCGGCCAGCATCCGCTTCTGCACGTGGCGGGTAAACACGGCGAACAGCGGCAGCACCAGCAGCAATACCAGCGCAAGGCCGGTGTTTTTCACCGCAATGACCGCCATGATCGAGAGGATGCGGCAGGCGTCCGCCACCATGCTGATAATGCCGGAGGTAAAAAGCGCCTCCACGGTATCCACATCGCCGGAAAAGCGCGCGGCCACCTCGCCGGGGTTCTGACCTGCCAGTGTGCCTGCGGGCAGCATCGTAAGCTTCCGCGACATTTCCGAGCGCAGCGCATGCGTCATTTTCTGACCGAACAGCACCAGCAGGCTTTCCTGCGCGGAGGAAAGGAGGCCCTCCAGCGCGAGGCTTCCGAAATAGCCAAGCACTGCAAGGGATGTCAGCGGGACGCCTGCGTTCAGACTGTCGATCAGGCGGGCCAGCAGCAGCGGCGGGATCATCGTCGCCGCGACCGACGCCGCCACGCACAGGATCGTACCGAGCGTCAGCAGATGGTGCGCAGCCGCCGCCATCCGAAGCGCGGCAAACACGCCGCTTTTATATCGATTCTTCATGCCGCTGCCCTCCTGTCTGGCTCTCATAAAGCTGGCGATACGCCGGGACGGACGCCATCAGCTCCGCGTGCGTGCCGACGGCCGTTTTGCCGTCCTCCATAAAGATCACCTGCCGCAGCTGCGGGAAGTGATACAGGCGGTGCGAGATCAGGAATACGACCTTATCCCGCGCGTAAGCCTGCAGATTCGCAAAGACGGTATCCTCGGTATTGCGGTCCAGTGCAGAGAAGGGATCGTCGAGGATCAGAAGCGGCCTTGGATGCGCAAGCGTTCTTGCCAGCGCCAGCCGCTGCGCCTGGCCGCCGGAAAGGCGCGTGCCGGCGCTGCCGATCACGGTATCCGGCCCGTTCTCCATGCCAAGCACCTCGTCCTTCAGCGCGGCGGCGTCCAGATACGGCATCGCGTCCTGACCGCTGCCGCAGAGGACATTGTTCTCCACCGTGTCGGCGCTCAGCTCCGGGTCGTGGCCCAGATAGCCGACGGTCGCAGCGATCTGACGCGGCGTAAGGGCGGAAAGCTCCTTCCCGCCGAACTTGACCGAGCCGCCATAGGGCGCTTCGCAGAGGAACGCCTGCCCGAGGGTCGATTTGCCGCAGGCGACCGGCCCAGTCACGCCGATAATGTCGCCGGGCTGCGCCGTCAGGCACAGGCCCGCGAAAACCGGCTCGCTGCCATAGGCGAAGGACAGGTTTTCGATCTTCACGCCGGCCGCTGCCGGAACGGCAAGCAGCTCCAGCATCTCCGGCGATGTCATCAGCGGCTGGATGCGCTTCCACGAGACCTCCGCCTTCTGCACGGAGTTGAACAGCTTCGCCACCTTGGACGATTTGACCGTCAGCTTGGTAAAGCAGGAAAGGAAGGTCGTGAACGCCGCGATATCCCACGCGCGCCAGCCCGTTCCCAGAACGTTTTTCGCGCCGAACCACAAAATGAACAGCACGCCCGCGCCCGATACGGCCAGATACAGCGGCGGCAGAGCCGACTGCCAGACACTGCTGCGCACGGCGGTCTGCTCATAGGCTTTGAGCGTCTGCTCATACCGCTTCTCTCGGGTGTTTTCGCAGCCGTAGATGCGGTAGGTGACGGCGTTCTGCACGCGGTCCAGCGTGGCCGCGCTGAGCGCGCCAGCCGCCTTTTTATACGCCGCGCCCGCGCGCTGCACCGGTCTTTTCATCCATGCTGCGCAGACGTAGGACACCGGCGTAAACAGGAGACTGAGCAGCGCCAGCCGCCAGTCATAGACCAGAAGCATGACCGCGTAACCGGCCAGCGCCACGCCGGTGTCAAAGACCTCCGTGGTAAATTTCCGCATTCCCTCCACGCAGTCGTCCACATCGGAGATGGCCTTGGTCATCAGCTCCCCGGCCCCCTTCTTTTCCAGCGACGCGCGGCTTTTCCGCACCAGATTGGCATACAGGATGCCCTTCATCCGGCGGTTGATGTTGTTGGCAAAGCGGCGGACATAGAAGCGCTTGACGAAGCGCGCCGCCTGCACCGTCAAGGTAACGAGAATATAGGCCAGCACCAGAAGGGCCATCCGCGCGGCAGTCTCGATGCCGCCCAGAATGTCGGCAAGACACTGGGCCAAGCGCCCCTCAAACCACGGCCCGGCAAGCAGACCGACGTTGTAGATCAGGCCGGAAAGCGTGACAACGGCCAGCGGCAGCCATTCGACGCGGAAATAGGACGCGATTCTGTCCGGCCGAAACGTCTTATCCTTCTTCATCGTTCGTTTCCCTCCCGGTGCTTCTTTGGAAGTGCGGGAAGCCCGCGCGGCTCTCCGTCTTGGAGGCCGTATAGAGCTTGTTCAGCGACGCGGCAAAGGCGGAGGCCTCCTCCTCTGTCAACACGCTCGTCAGATATTCATAAAAGGCCTCTTCGATCTCTGCCTTGGAGGCCCGCAGGCCCTCCGCCTTTTCCGTGGGATACAGCAGTTGACTGCGCCGATCGTTCGGGGCGTCCCTGCGGATCAGGTAGCCCTTTGCCTCCAGATTTTTTGTTCTCCGCGCGATGGCCGCCTTGTCGGCATGCAGAAGCTCCGCAAGCGCGGCCTGCGTGCAGCCGGGGTTGTGGCGCAGGGCGTGGATGAGGTCGATCTCCGCCGTGCCGACGCCCTCCTCGCGCATCGTGCGCAAAACCAGCTTCTCCGCCTCCCGCGCGATTTTTGTGATCTTTCGTTCCGTGATGTCCATAGCCGCCTCCATGTCCGCAGGAATGATGTATCTACATCGTTGTATGTACAACTATTATGGCGTATTTTTTCTGTTTGTCAAGAGCCGCCGGAGGCTTATTATCCTTCCGGCGGCTGCATTGTCCAATACTGTGCGCCCCAATGTGCGAAGTCCCATTCCGTCATATATGGATTGCACTCATAATCGATATAATAAAGCGTTCCGTTGTATGGAATGAAGTTTGTGGGATAGTAATCGATGTTCCATCCCGCCGGGTACAACAGGCGGCACATGGCGCGCACCTGCTCCAGCCAGCCGGACTCCATCCGGCCAGTCCGGAGCAGCTCCGCGACGGTCGGCCCGGGTATGTACTCTTTTAGGATGCGCTCCTTTGGACTTGAAGCGTATCCCCCGCGTTCATCTCCAGCGTGTGCCGATCGGAGCCGGTCATGCGCGCAATGTCCAGCCGGCAGGAATCCGAATTTGCAATGCGGCTGCCGTCAAAGACAGCCCGGTCGTAGACGAGCGTAAACGCGGCAATGCCTGCCGCAAAGGCCACCAAAAGAGCGAGAATGACAATTTTCTGTTTCATGCTTCCTCATGCTCCGAATTTTTGGGAATGCAGGTGCCAATCGCAAGACCGAGCAGCATTCCAGGGGAAATGCCGATGCCGGTGCCGTTTTCAAGCTGGCTCCCGGCCAGCAGGCCGAAGCACATTCCGAGGTGCATTCCTTCCGTGCCGTAGTCGCCGCCCGCCTTTTTTCCTTTCTTTTTTCGGCTTACACCGTGAGCGGCGAGACATCCCCGACCAGAACGCCCTGATATTCGATATAGTAGCAATCACCGTGCGTGCTCAAAAAATCATACATACGGTGCAGCAGCTCTACGTCGTATGGCGTGTCCCGGTCATCGACCTGCTTGCAGACCGTCAGATCCTGATACCACGGAAGCGACGCTGCATCGTTCCGGTAATAGGGGATCAGCCTCAGCGCTCCGTCTATGATCCGTTCTGTCATTCTGGAAATTCTCCGTTTCTTTTGATCGCTGCATATTCTGTAGGAAGCTGGCGGCTATTTCAGCTTCTTGCCCATCTCGATCCGCACCTCATGCCGTTCCGGGTCGTCGTTTGTGTAGGCATACAGATCGAAGCCGATAACGGCAAAGCCGTTCCTTTTGTAAAACCCGATGGCCGCTTCGTTGCAGGACTGCGTTTCCAGAACGAACATCCGCGCTCCGGAAGCCTTTGCCGCCTCCTCCAGCGCTTTCAGCAGCATCGTCCCGACGCCCTTTCCGCGCGCGGAGCGCTCGAAGATGCAGATGTTGCTGAGACGGAAGCGGCCGTTCCAGCTCTCGGGGGAGCCTTCGGCGTAGCCAAGAAGCGTTTCGCCCTCAAATGCGCCGAATGCGACCGGAGCCTCCAGCCATTCACCGAAAAACACATCGTCAAATGCCCGTTCCTCTGGCGACGCAAAGGGCGTATAGCGCATCCGAAAGCCGCCTTCGCAGACGCAGATATCATAATAACCGTTTGTTTGATAGCGTGCGGTGAATTTTCTGCCCGCATAGTCTTCCTTTTTCAACTGCCGGATCTCCATGCCGTATCCCCCTCTGCAAAGGATCCTTTTGACCTGACTCCGATAGAGCAACGCAGTGCAGGCTCACATGCGTCGTGATCTGCACTGCATCCGAGCGTCTGGCATATTTCCTATTCTCCGCCTGTCAGCGCGCAGAATGCTGCACCGCAGTCAAAGCCCTCTGCCGCAGCGCCGGGAAGCTCCCGGATTGGCTTGAATGCGCCTCCCAAAAAGCGTATTGTGCATCATACTGTGGGAAGGCGCATCTGTCAATAGGGTCAGGGTGCGTTTCTGCGGGTGCTCGTCCGAGCGTCCCGCACACATTGCCTGGATTTTCTTGACAACGCCATCCATCTGCGCTGCGGTCGGAGTCACGATATGAATTCTTCGATGTATATTGCATATTATGCTTCATACTAAAGCCTAATTAAAACAATTGATTATCCAACTACGCCCTGTAATGCTCTTTATCGTATCAGAGGTCAAGGTGCAAATGGTATCGCAAAGCCGA
>OIWQ01003494.1_pt1 | contig 14041 bp, 13 predicted proteins | sample 1587571 | NCBI WGS metagenome assembly OIWQ01 (sample SAMEA3888910, study PRJEB22519) | human gut metagenome | biome: human gut; feature: human-associated habitat; material: faeces | place: Denmark | collected 2010 | reverse complement strand
GGCTGCCGACGGCGCACCCGGTTGCGCCCGCGCCGGCTTCCGCCGTGCTCTCCGGCGTCATCACCAAGGCCGGTGTGCTGGCCGTGCTCCGCGTGATCTATTATCTGGTCGGCGCGGACGTGCTGCGCGGCACGTGGGTGCAGAAGGGCTTTATGACCCTGACGCTCATCACTGTGTTCATGGGCTCGATGCTGGCCTATCGCGAGCCGCTGATCAAAAAGCGTCTGGCGTATTCCACCGTTTCTCAGGTGAGCTATGTGCTCTTCGGTCTGGCCTGCATGGTGCCGACCGCGTTTGAGGGCGCGATGCTGCACGTGGTGGCGCACTCCGTCATCAAGGACGCGCTGTTCCTGTGCGCGGGCGCGTTCATCCACCAGACCGGCAAGACCTATGTGCGCGACCTGCGCGGCATCGGCAAGGAAATGCCGATTACGACCTGGTGCTGGACGATCGCTTCCCTCGGCTTGATCGGCATCCCGCCGACGGGCGGCTTTGTCAGCAAGTGGGAGCTGGCGACCGGCTCTTTGCAGACCGGCCTTGCGGGCTTTGACGTCATCGGCCCGGTGATTCTGATTGTGTCCGCGCTGCTGACGGCGGCGTATCTGCTGCCCGTGACGATCAACGGCTTCTTCCCCGGCAGCGACTATGATTATTCTGGGCTCACCAACAAGGAGGGCGGCAAGTTGATGACCGTGCCGATGATTCTGCTGGCTGTCGGCGTGGTTGTGACCGGCGTGTTCGCCCAGCCGCTGATCAACGCGATTGCCGTGGCGGCTGCGTCGGTGCTATAAGGAGTAAGAGAAAGTCATGTTAAGCCTTGCGGTTTTTCTTCCGATTGTGTGCGGTCTGCTGCTGCTCCTGCTGGGCAGGAGGGTCAGCCACCGCGCGCGTCAGGTGCTGGTGGAGACGGTGACGGTGGTCACCTCGCTGCTGGTGCTGTTTTGCCTGCTGAACAGGCGGGGGACGGCGTATACGCCGTTCTTCCTGCTGCAAAACCTGCCCATCCGCTTTGCGATTGACGGCGTGGGCAGCGTGTTTACGGCGATTGTCGCCTTCCTCTGGCCGCTGGCCGTGCTCTACGGCTTTGAGTACATGGAGCACGAGGGCGGCGAGAACCATTTCTTCGCGCTCTACACCGTCACCTACGGCGTGACGCTGGGCATTTCCACGGCGGCCAACATCCTGACGCTGTATTTCTTCTATGAATTTCTGACGCTCTGCACGCTGCCGCTGGTCATGCACGGCACAGAGAAGCCCTCCGAGCACGCGGGCTACACCTACATGCTCTATTCCTTCTTCGGCGCGGCGCTGGCGTTTATCGGCGTGATGCTGGTGCTGAACTACGGCGACGGCGGCGCGTTTACGATGGGCGGCGTGATGGCGCAGGCGGCGGCTGAGCACCCGACGATGGTGCAGCTGGGCTACCTGTGCGCGTTCCTCGGCTTCGGCGTGAAGGCGGCGGTCTTCCCGTTCCACGCATGGCTGCCGGAGGCCTCCGTCGCGCCGACCCCGGTGACGGCGCTGCTGCACGCGGTCGCCGTCGTCAAGAGCGGCGTGTTCGCGATCATCCGCGTGACGTATTTCAGCTTCGGCGCGCAGGTGCTGCGCGGCACGGCGGCGCAGAGCATCGCGCTGCTGCTGGCGAGCGTGACGATCGTTTACGGATCGACGATGGCCGTCAAGGAGCATCACTTCAAGCGCCGCCTGGCGTATTCCACCGTGTCGAACCTGTCTTACATCGTGCTGGCGGCGAGCCTGATGACGCAGAGCGGCCTGACGGCCGCGCTGGCGCACATGCTTTTCCACGCGCTGATTAAGATCACGCTGTTCTTCTGCGCGGGCGCGGTGATGGTGAAGACCGGGCGCACGCAGATCGAGGATCTGCGCGGCCTCTCCCGCGTCATGCCGTTCACCTGCGCGGTGTATACCGTCGGCGCGATTTCGCTGATGGGCACGCCGCTGCTGCCGGGCTTTGTGAGCAAATGGCTTATCGGCTCGGCGGCGATTGAGACGGGCACGGCGATGGGCATGGTCGGCGTGGCGGCGCTGCTGATTTCCGCCGTGCTGACGGCCATCTACCTGATGGGTCCGGCGATGTCGATGTATTTCCGCCCGCTGGAGGGCATGGAGCCGACGGCAAAATGCGACCCCGGCATGCGCATGAAACTGCCGTTTGCGGTTCTGGCGGCTGCCATCGTGCTGTGCGGTCTGTTCTCTGACCCGATTATCACGCTGCTGGCGAAGCTTTCTGCCGGCGTGATGTGAGAAAGGGGGAAAACGAGATGTTGTTCTTTCTTGTGTTTTTCCCGATGATAGCGGCGGTTTGCAGCTATCTGGTCGGACGTAAAAATATGGCACTGCGCGACAGGGTGGTTCAGCTCTGCTGTCTGGCGGAGTTTGCGGTCGCCGTGGGCGCGATGGGGCTTGTCGTTGCGGGCAAAGAGCTTTCCGCCGCGATTCCGGGCTTCTGCGGCTTCGGGCTGAGCTTTCAGCTTGACGGCTTCCGTGCGCTGTACGCGCTGGTGGCGGGCGTGATGTGGCTGATGACCTCGCTGCTTTCCGGCGATTATTTCGCGCATCACTACCGCAACCGCAACCGGTATTATTTCTTCTTCCTGCTGACGCAGGGCGCGACGGTGGGCGTGTTCCTCTCCGCGGATCTGTTCACCACGTTCATCTTCTTTGAAGTGATGAGCTTCACCTCGTACACGTGGGTCGCGCACGACGAGACGCCGGGCGCGATGCGCGCGGCGGAAACGTATCTGGCGGTCGCGATCATCGGCGGCATGGTGATGCTGATGGGTCTGTTCCTGCTGTGGAACGCGGTCGGCACGCTGACGATCTCCGAGCTCTACGAGGCGGCGAAGGCCTGCCCGCGCAAGGGCACGATCTGGGCGGCGAGCATCTGCATCCTCTTCGGCTTCGGCGCGAAGGCGGGCATGTTCCCGCTGCACATCTGGCTGCCGAAGGCGCACCCGGTTGCGCCCGCGCCGGCCTCCGCGCTGCTCTCCGGCATCCTCACCAAGTCCGGCATTTTCGGTGTGATCGTCGTTTCGGCGAACATCTTCCGCGCGAGCACGGCGTGGGGCAACATGCTCCTCGTGCTCGGCCTGATTACGATGCTGGGCGGCGCGGTGCTGGCGGTGTTTTCCATCAACCTCAAGCGCACGCTCGCCTGCTCCTCGATGAGCCAGATCGGCTTCATCCTGACGGGCATCGCGATGGGCTGTCTGCTGGGCGAGGAGAACGCGCTGGCGGCGCGCGGCGCGCTGCTCTACATGGTCAACCATTCGCTCTTCAAGCTGGTGCTGTTCATGGCGGCGGGCGTGGTATATATGAACCTGCACAAGCTGAACCTGAACGACGTGCGCGGATTCGGCCGCAAAAAGCCGATTCTGCATTTCGCGTTCCTGATGGGCGCGGTCGGCCTGATGGGCGTGCCGGGCTTCTCCGGTTACGTCTCCAAGACGCTGATTCACGAGGGCATTGTGGAATACGCCGAGCTGCTCGTGGAGGAGGGCATGGGCGCGCTGGCGCTGCTCTACCGCGGCGCGGAATGGATTTATCTGTTCTCCGGCGGCCTGACCGGCGCGTATATGATCAAGCTCTACATCTGCCTGTTCTGGGAAAAGCACCCGACGCAGCAGATTGCCTACGAGGCGAAAAAGCCGTACATGGGCAAGCTCTCCGCGCTGGCGCTCCTTCTGAGCGCGGCGATTGTGCCGGCGCTGGGGCTCACGCCGAACCTGACGATGGACAAAATCGCGGATATCGCGGGCGGCTTCCTGAACGCGGCCGCGCCCGCGCACGCGGTGCACTATTTCTCGCTGACCAACATCAAGGGCGCCTGCATCTCGCTGGCCATCGGCCTGATCGTGTATCTGCTCTTCATCCGCACAAAGCTGATGAAGAAGGAGAACGGCGTGCGCGAATACGTCGATCTCTGGCCGAGCTGGCTGGATATCGAGGATCGCCTCTATCGCCCGGCGATTGGCGGCCTGCTGGAGCTTGGCGGCCGGTTCGCGGGGCTGGGCAGCGAAACGACGCTGGAAACCTATGTGTATCGCCCGATGATCCGCGCGCTGACGCTGTTCTTCGCGGCGGTGTTCGGCTTCCTCGGCGGCCTGACGGACTTTGTGGCCGACCTCATCGCCCGCAAGGTGCTCTCCGCCAGAAGGAAGAAGCCGGAAAACCGCGTCGGCAACGCCGTGACCCGCGCCGTCGGCGGCGTGTTCGACGGCATGGTCGAGGGGCTGAACCAGACGGTTCTGCGCGGCCACCGGATCGAGCACCACGCGATGGCGAGAATCTCCGCCGCGTGGGACGGCGCGATGGACGCCATCAGCCAGATGAGCCACACGATGAGCTACGGCCTGCTGCTGTTCGGGCTGGGGCTGTGCGTGACGCTGCTGTATCTGATGTTCTATTGAGAATATGCCAAAAAAGCGCCGTTTTCCTTTTACGGGGAAAGCGGCGTTTTTGCGTGAAAACGGATTGACAGGAAGATTATAAGCCGTTAAAATATAATCTTGTGCAATATGAAATATTGATGATATGAACCCGTCAGAGAGAAGAGGAAGAAAATGGCGAATCCGGCTGAAAACAATGTGAAAAACGAATCTCCCGCGCAGGAGAATAAGATGGGCGTGATGCCCGTCGGCAAGCTGCTCTTTACCATGAGCCTGCCGATTATGATTTCCATGCTCGTGCAGGCGCTCTACAACGTGGTGGATTCCATGTTCGTGGCGCGCGTGAGCGAGAACGCGCTGACGGCGCTGAGCATGGCGTTCCCGATTCAAAACCTGATGATCGCGGTTTCGACGGGTCTGGGCGTCGGCCTGAACGCGGTGCTCTCCCGCGCGCTGGGCGCGAAGGACGAAAAGGGCGTGAACCGCGCGGCGACCAACGGCATCATGCTGCTGTTCATCTGCGGCCTTGTCTTCATGCTCGGCGGCGCGACGATCGTTCGCCCGTACTTTGAAATGCAGACGGACATCGCGGAAATCGTCGAGAGCGGCGTGGATTACACGACCATCGTGATGCTCGGCTCGATGGGCATTTTCATGCAGATCCTCTTTGAGCGCCTGCTGCAAAGCACCGGCCGCACGCTGCTGACGATGGTGAGTCAGGGCGCGGGCGCGATTGCCAACATCATCCTCGACCCGATCTTCATCTTCGGCCTGTTTGGCGTTCCGAAGATGGGCGTTGCGGGCGCGGCGTATGCCACCATCCTCGGCCAGTGGATCGCGGCGGCAATCGGTCTGGTGATGAACATTCGCAAAAACCCGGAGGTCTCCATCAGCATGAAGGGCTTCCGCCCGCACGGCGCGACGATCCGCCGCATCCTCGCCATCGGTATTCCGTCGGTGGTGATGCAGTCCATCGGCTCGATTATGACCTTCCTGATGAACCAGATTCTCATCGCGTTCTCCGCCACGGCGGTTGCGGTGTTCGGCGTGTATTTCAAGCTCCAGAGCTTCGTGTTCATGCCGGTGTTCGGCCTGAACAACGGCACGGTGCCGATTGTGGCGTATAACTTCGGCGCGCGCAGGGGCGACCGCATGCGGCAGACGATCAAGTATTCCATCTGCGCGGCGGTGGCGATTATGATCGTGGGCATGCTGATGTTCCAGTCCATCCCGGATAAGCTGCTGCGCCTGTTCGACGCATCCGAAGAAATGCTGCGCCTCGGCGTTCCGGCGCTGCGCATCATCTCGATCAGCTTCCCGCTGGCGGGCTTCGGCATCGGCGCGGGCTCGGTGTTTCAGGCGCTGGGCTACAGCGTGTATTCCATGATTATCTCGCTGATTCGTCAGCTCGTGGTGCTCATCCCGTGCGCGTATGCCATCGGCCGGGTGACGGGCGACGTGACGGGCGTGTGGTGGGCGTTCGTGATCGCGGAGCTGGTTTCGCTGACGGCCAGCGCGCTGTATCTGCGCCGCGTGAACCGCGACGTGATCCGCACCCTCTGATTTATACTAATTCTTGTTAAAATGGCTTAATCCGCGCACCATCTTTTTCGCTCTGACTTTGCCTCGTTCCGTTCAACGTACCTCCAGTACGCCTCACTTCACTTGGCTTCGTCAGAACAAAAAATCTGATGCGCTCTGTTAAGCATTTTAACTGCGAATTAGTATTAACCGAAAAGCAAAAAGGCTGTTCTTTCTCAAAAAGAAAGAGCGGCCTTTTTCTGTAAAGATAAGAATGGGAAAAGAGCAACCACGCATTATCCCGCCAGTTTGACGGAGACAAAGACCGCGATTGCAAAAATCGCCAGCACGGCCAGCGCCAGATAGGGCGCGATTTTGTCAAAGCCGATGCGGAAATCGTGAATCCTGTTTTCCACGCCGACGCTGCGCTCGGCAAAGCGCGCATAAATTTCGTCGCTCATGGCATCGGCATCGCTTTCGTCGAATAGAATGGAAGAGACGGCTTCCCGCGCCGAATCGGCTTTCGGTGTGGAAGAACAGGCAAAATGCGCGGCGGATTTTCCGGCGATTTTCGCGATTTCCGCTTCGGAAAACCCGGCGTGAGCAAGGCAAAACGCTCCGCGCTGGGCGAGCGGCAGTTTCAGGAACACACATAAATTGTCCGTAACGGCAAACGGGAGGGACATGCCCTCAAGCGCCTTTTTGTCGGGAAGACGGCGCAGCTTTCGGCCGAAGTAATCGACGCAGAGCGTGAAGCCGCTTGAAAAAAGCAGGAATTTTGCGTCGTTTTCTTTGATTTGTGGGTCTTTGGCCGCGCCAAGACGTAAGAAAGTTTTGAACGCCAGATTTCGCGCGTCTTTGTCGTTTTCACTCATCGCAAAGCAGAGGCGGCGGATATCCGGATACCAGCGGGAAAAGAAATCGTCAAACCCCTCACAAACTGCATGCATGATTCAAACCCCTTTCGCAATATGCAATTAAACTCATGTTCAGGCGCTTTAACGTGAAAATAGGAATTTTTTGAAATTAAGACTTGCAAATCGAAAAAGCGCGTGCTATAATCCGATTATAACATGACAGCGCGGGAGCCGCAAGCGCCCGCTTCTGCCAACATGATAAGGGAGGAAATTGCGATGAAAAAACGTCTTCTTGCGTGGCTTCTTTTGATGGCCATGCTCCTGACCGTCGGCGCGGTGGCCGCGGCGGAAACGAACCCGAACGCCGGGCTGGGCTATTACCCCGGCACGAGCGAAAAGGGCTGGATCAGCGTGGAATGTTCCACGATGAGCAAGATGAACCCGTTCCTCCAGACCTACTCCACCGAGTTCTCCATCAACCGCCACATCTGGGATTGCCTCGTCAAGCTCAGCCCGGAAGATAACTCCATCGTCCCGGCCGCGGCCGAGAGCTGGGAATCCTCCGAGGATGGCATGAACTGGACGTTCCACATCCGCAAAGGTATGAAGTGGGTCAATTCCAAGGGCGAGGTTATCGGCGACGTGACCGCCAACGACTTCGTGTTCGCGTGGCGTCAGCTCCTGAACCCGGCGAACGCCGCCGAGTATTACGCCTTCGCGACCGTCTTTAAGAACGGTCAGGCCTACTACGATTACGCTTCCGGCGTGGACGGCGCGCCCGAGGTCAAGATCGAGGACGTCGGCTTCAAGGCGGCGGACGACTACACGCTCGTCTGCGAGCTGGAGAACTACCTGCCGTACTTCCTGCAGTATGTGAAGTTCGAGGTCATGGCGCCGGTATACGAGCCGTTCTACACCGAGGTCGGCGCCGATCTGTTCGGCACCGCGCCGGAATACATCTGCTACAACGGCCCGTTCTACATGAGCGAGTGGGTGCTGGAGAACAGCATCAGCTGCCCGAAGAACGAATCCTACTGGGATGCGGACAAGGTCAACCTTGCCGGCATCAAGTGGGTGAAGTACACCGATACCAACGCGAAGTTCAACGCCTTTGTCGGCGGCGAGCTGGATGTGCTCGACCTGACCGGCGAGCAGCGCGCCATGCTGGAGGCCGAAGGCTATAAGCCGAGCAACTACATGGGCGGCTACAGCTACTGGTACTGGTGCAACGTCAAGGATACGGCGCGCGACGTGGCCAACATGAACCTGCGCAAGGCCATCAGCGCGGCGCTGGATCGCGAGCAGATCATCGCGACCGTGTATAAGAACGACAACGAGCCGTCCCCGTGTCTGGCCTACGGCATCAGCGGCGTGAACACCGAGACCTTCGGCGAGGCTGTGGTTGCGGCCAACGGCGGCAATCCGCTGTACGCGCCGACCGCCGATCTGGACAGCGCGAAGGAATACCTCGCCAAGGCGCTTGAAGAGCTGGGCTACAAGGACGCTTCCGAAGTCAGCCTCTGCCTGATGACCTCCGAGGGCACGCAGAACGAGCTGCTCAGCCAGGTCGTGCAGGAGCAGCTCCGCAAGAACCTCGGTCTGAATGTCACCATCGAGGTGCTGACCATCACCGAATGGCGCGCCCGCCGCAATTCGCTGGACTTTGACGTCTGCTTCGGCGGCTGGGGCCCGGACTACAACGATCCGATGACCGACCTCGATCTGATGATGAGCACCAACGGCAACAACCACACCGGTTATGCCGACGCGGATTACGACGCGCTGATCGAGTCCACCAAGACCGAGCGCGACGCGGCCGCCCGCGAGCAGATCTTCGTGCAGGCTGAAATGAAGCTGGCCGAGGATATGCCGGTGATCCCGGTCTACTGGCGTCACGAGGATTACGCGGCCAGCGAAAAGCTGGTCGAGGGCTATGCCCGTAAGCCGTTCCAGGCGTACAACTTCATCTACACCAAACTTGCCGACTAAGACAAAATCTGCCCTCTAAACGAAGAAAAGCGGCATGGGAAGACCCATGCCGTTTTCTTCCATTTCAAGGGCGAAATGAAAAGGGCATGAAAGAAACAAAAAAGGAGGGAGCGCGTTGATTCGCTACATTATCAAGCGTCTCGTCTATGCGGTGCTGACGCTGTTTGTGCTCATCTCGCTCACGTTTTTTATGATGCGCATGCTTCCGGGCGACCCGTTCATCGGCGATAAGACCGTCTCTGCGACGGCCATGGCCAACATGAACGCGAAATACGGTCTGGATAAGCCTGTGTTTGTGCAATATCTGATGTATATGGGCAACTGCCTGCGCGGCGATTTGGGGATTTCCATCACCTATAACCGCGACGTGATGACCATTATCTCCGAATCGTTCCTCGTTTCGGCGGATCTGGGCATTCGCGCGATCATCTTTGCCGTCATCATCGGTATTCTGCTCGGCGCTGTGGCCGCCATCAAGCGCGGCAGCGTGTGGGACTCCGTATCCATGTTCATCGCCATGATCGGCGTCTCCGTGCCGAGCTTCATTCTGGGCGCGGTGCTGCAATACTTCCTCGGTTTGCAGCTGCGCAAAACCTTCGGCATCAATCTCTTCCCGATTCAGGGGTGGGGCAAGTTCAACCAGACGCTGCTGCCCTCCTTCGCGCTGGGACTCGGTTCGCTGGCGACGGTTTCCCGCCTGATGCGCACGAGCATGCTCGACGTGCTGGGGCAGGATTACATCAAGACCGCCAAATCGAAGGGCCTCTCGCAGGGCAAGATCCTCTGGCGGCACGCGCTGCGCAACGCCATCATGCCGGTGGTGACGGTGATGGGCCCGACGGTGGCCTCTGTGCTGACGGGCACGTTCGTCATCGAGAGCATCTTCAACATCCCCGGTCTGGGCAAGTACTTTGTCACCAGCATCAAAGACCTTGACTACACGATGATCGGCGGCACGGTCGTCTTCTACGGCGGCCTGCTGATCGTCTGCACCCTGGTGGTCGATCTGCTGTACGGCTTCATCGATCCGCGCGTGAAACTGGAGGGCTGAGCATGGAACACATTGAAAAATCCCGCTTTGCCCACGTCGGCCAAAGCGCGCAGGAGAGCGAATCCATCAAGCGCCAGAGCCTCACGTTCATGCAGGACGCCATGCGCCGCCTGTGGAAGAACAAGGTGGCGGTGGTCTGCGTCGCGGTCATTCTGCTGCTGACGGCGATGAGCATTTTTGCGCCGATGGTTTCCAAATTCGACTATCGCGAGCAGCATTACAGCCACACCAACGCCCCGATGGGCACGGTTTGCAACGAAAGCGGCGCGGAGGGCGAAGGCCACGTGCATTATTTCGGCACGGATACGCTCGGCCGCGACATCTTCACCCGCATCTGGATGGGCGGCCGCGTGTCGCTGACCATCGCCGTGGTCAGCGCGCTGGTCGATCTGATTCTGGGCAGCATTTACGGCGGCGTCTCCGGCTACTTCGGCGGCACGCTGGATATCATTATGATGCGCCTGCTGGAGATCATCAACGGTATTCCGTACCTGATTATCGTCATTCTGCTGATGATGATTCTCAGACCCGGCATGATGACCATCATCATCGCTTATTCGCTCGTCGGCTGGATTCCGATGGCTCGCCTTGTGCGCGGTCAGGTTGTCGCGCTCAAGCAGCAGGAATACATCGCGGCGGCGGAAGCCATGGGCGCGGGGCCCGCGCGCATCATCGCGCGCCATCTGCTGCCCAACACGCTCTCCGTGGTGATCGTCCGCGTGACGCTCTCCATCCCGAGCGCCATCTTTTCGGAGGCCTACCTCAGCTACATCGGTCTGGGCATTCCGCTGCCGATGTGCTCGTGGGGCTCGCTGGCGCAGCTCGGCATTGAAAATTTCCGCATCTATCCCTACCAGCTCATCATTCCGGCAATCTGCATCAGCCTGACGATGCTGGCGTTCAATATGTTCGGCGACGGCCTGCGCGATGCGTTTGACCCGCGCCTGAGGAGGTAAGGCGGCATGGCAGAGAGAGTTTTGGATATGGAAAACCTGCATGTGTCGTTTGACACCTATGCGGGCGAGGTCAAGGCTGTCCGCGGCGTGACGCTGCACGTGGACGAGGGCGAGGTGCTGGCGATTGTCGGCGAGAGCGGCTGCGGAAAGTCCGTGACCGCGCAGACGATTATGAAGCTCAACCCGATGCCCCCGGCGCGTATCGTCGAAGGCAGCATCAATCTGGCCGGGCACGACGTCGTGAAGGCCAGCGAAAAAGAAATGCAGAAAATTCGCGGCAAGGAAGTCGCTATGATTTTCCAGGACCCGATGACCTGCATGAACCCGACCACACAGGTCGGCAAGCAGATTGTCGAGTCCATCAAGCTGCACAGGCATCTCTCCCGGCAGGAGGCAAAGGAAGAGGCGGTCAAGTGCCTCAAGCAGGTCAACATCCCCAACCCGGAGGAGCGCGCCAAGCAGTATCCGCACGAGTTTTCCGGCGGCATGCGCCAGCGCGCGATGATCGCTGAGCTGCAACCCGAAGCTGCTGATCGCCGACGAGCCGACGACGGCGCTGGATGTGACGATTCAGGCGCAGATCATGGATTTGCTGGTGGAGCTGAAGGACAAGATCAACACCGCCATCATCCTCATTACGCACGACCTCGGCGTGGTCGCGGGCATCGCCGACCGCGTCGCCGTGATGTACGCGGGCAAGGTGGTTGAGACCGGCACGACCGCGCAGATTTTCTACGAGCACAAGCATCCCTACACGGAGGCGCTGCTGCGCAGCCTGCCCTCCGCCGAGGCGGGCAAGCGCGAACCGCTGATGAGCATACCGGGCACGCCGCCCGACCTGCTCTGCCCGCCGAAGGGCTGCGGCTTTGCGGCGCGCTGCCGCCACTGCATGCAGATTTGCCGCGAGGAGCAGCCGCCGGAGTTTGAACTGGGCGACGGGCACAAGGCGAGCTGCTGGCTGCTGCACCCGGATTGCCCGTGCGCAGCGGAGAGGGGGGACGACCAATGACGGACGAGGTTCTGGTTCGCGCCGAACACATTTGCAAATATTTCAAGATTGGCGGCGGGCGCATGCTGCATGCGGTCGAGGACGTCAACCTCGACATCCACCGCGGCGAGACGCTCGGTCTTGTCGGCGAGAGCGGCTGCGGCAAATCGACGCTCGGCCGCACGCTGATGGGCATCTATCAGCCGACCAAGGGCAAGCTGATTTACGACGGAAAGCCGGTCGATCTATCCAACAAGAAGGATCGCTTTGCCTTCGCCAAAAAGGCGCAGATCGTCTTTCAGGATCCCTACGCTTCGCTCGACCCGCGCATGACCGTCGGCTCGATCATCGAAGAGGGCATGATTATCCACAACATGTACGACGCGAAGCGCCGTCAGGAGCGCGTGGCCGAGCTGCTCTCGATCGTCGGGCTCAACCGCGAGCACGCCAACCGCTTCCCGCACGAGTTTTCCGGCGGCCAGCGCCAGCGCATCGGCATTGCCCGAAGCCTGGCGGTGAAGCCGAAGTTCGTCGTTTGCGACGAGGCGGTTTCCGCGCTGGACGTGTCCATCCAGAGCCAGATCATCAACCTTCTGGCCGATTTGAAGGAACAGAGCAACCTGACCTACCTGTTCATCACGCACGATCTCTCCGTCGTCAAATACATCTCCGACCGCATCGGCGTGATGTATCTGGGCAACATGGTCGAGCTGGCGAACACGCAGGAGCTGTTTGACCATCCGCTGCACCCGTACACCGAGGCGCTGATGGCCGCGATTCCGACCACGGACGTGGAGGAGAATCGCGAGCTGCGGATTCTGGAAGGCGATATTCCCAGCCCGGTCAACCCGCCGCAGGGCTGCAAATTCCACACGCGCTGCGCGCACTGCACGGAAATCTGCAAGCATGCCGTGCCGGAGTGGAAGGAAATGGCGCCGGGTCACTTCGTCGCCTGCCACCATCCGCTTTCCGAGAAGGAATAAGCCATGGGGATGCCGTTTAAGGGGCGGTACGACCGCTTCCGCAAGCTGCAAAGGGAAAGAATGGGCGGGCGGACGGATGACCGCGCGCCCTGCGATGAGATGGAAAGGGGCGACGGACTGGCGATGCTGATCGCCGCCCTGATTACCATTGTGCCGGTCTGCCTCGTCATGCTGGCGATTTTGGCGCTGGCCGGATACTTTTTCATTGTCAGATAAGAAAAGCGAGTTCCTTTCGAAAGAAAGGGATTCGCTTTTTGACGCTTTCCGGCGGCCTTCGCAAGCGCCACCAAAGGCGTTACGCTTCCTTCACGGGCTTATAGCATAGATCGTGCTCGACGCAGGCCCACATATCCATCGCGGGCGTTCTTAGCTGAATCTCGACCGGAACGGAGGCATTCTGGCCGTTTAAGCAGACGGGCACGAGCATCACCAGATGCAGGCCGCGATAGCCGCTCTTCTTCGGCGCGGCGATGTAATCCCGCGCGCAGACAAACTGCCACGCGGTCGATGCGCGCAGGATATCCGCAAAATGATACACGGCCTCCACGCTGGAGAGCACGACACGCAGACCGGCGACGTCGTGCAGGCTGGCCGCGCCCTGCGCGTTTTGCGGCAGGCCGCGGCGGAGCAGCTTTTCGCGGATGGACGCGGGCGATTTGAGCCGGAACGTCATCGAGCGGACGGCGAAGGGCGTGTGTTCCTCCTCAAGCTGCATTCGCGCCGCGCAGAGCGAGAGAAACGCGGTCTCCACCGCGGCCTTATAGGGCACGTAAAACGAAAAATCAAAAGCGGCCTCCTTCGGCGCGCGCATCTGTTGTAGAGCTGAACGCTGCTGCAAGAAAAATCACCTCGAAACGAATCAAATGGGCGGGGCGCGCCCGCGCGATAAGGACAGTATATGCGTCGGTTGTTGCCGGAATGCGGCGGGAGACGAACAAAAATGTGAGCGAAGGGAAAAACGGCGCTCCAAATCCATGGTATGCGCCGCGCGGGAGGAAAATGCCGCGTCGGGTGGTTTTTCGCTGTACAGAACCGCTTTTTTTCAGTATAATAAGACGATGGAAACCAACGCGGGCGCTTCGCCCGAAGGAAGGAATAAGCTATGAACAAGAACTTTGCAGACGACGCGCTGCGCGGTTTGCTGGGGCGTCGCGTGCCCGCGTGGGCGCGCTACGCGCTGGTGCTGCTCGCGACGGCGGTGTTCGCGGTCTTCGCTTACCACGCGCGCTACGCCAAGATCGACGAATTCACCGGCTTCCGCGCGGAGGAATTGATTCGGTTTACGAC